>Ga0105050_10006750_pt1 | contig 14079 bp, 28 predicted proteins | sample FRY01_FD_78088 | JGI IMG/M metagenome (GOLD analysis project Ga0105050, IMG submission 78088) | Freshwater microbial communities from Lake Fryxell liftoff mats and glacier meltwater in Antarctica - FRY-01 | ecosystem: Environmental > Aquatic > Freshwater > Ice > Glacier meltwater ... | reverse complement strand
TATTATAAGGATCCCTAGGATTGGAACAATCACCGCTAAATATGACTATATCAATACCTTCGGGGACTGGTAGTAAACCATGATAGGTATGCGTATCGCTTATATGCCAAATTTTTATCATAACTTCAATTTTTTATTTTCATTTCTAGCCTTTCATATTCATAAACGCCTTTAATGAATTTATTTAATGATATTCCCTGTGATTCTCCACCAGCAAATAAATTATAATCACTTTCACTTACATTTTTATATACATATGTTGCGTGTCCGAAAACGACATAAAGGTTTTTTAATAAGTAATCATACGTTGAAGACTTTATAGTTGATGAGTCATACTCGTTTGTCTGTATTTTAATCATTTCTATTGTTTTTTATGTTTATCTTTAAGAGTTGCCACTAGTGTCTTGTAAGTGTATACTGCTTCGTTAGCATTTATTACTTTAGCTCGCATTAAATCTAAAGTTGTTGCATCTTTAATAAGGATAGTGTCGATGCTTAATTCTACTAAAAGGTTACCAATTACTGTTTTCATGTATTTTTGTTTGATTTGTTATATGTAAATATAATCATTTTATATAGAACCCGAAACAAAAATATGTTAAAAAATGTTAAAGTTTATCAAGAGGGTATATATTGTCCATAGATTCATTTCTTTCAGGATGCCATTGAACTGCCCATATCCTATTATTAATGTCTTCAAACCCTTCTATTATATAGCCGATATCAAAAGACATGTGAGTTGCTTTGAAGTTATCTGGGATTGTTTCACAGTATTGGTGGTGTCTTGAATTAACTTCAGTAATATTTCCATAAATATCACTTACTAGATGGTACTGAGATACTCTGGCACTATGGTCGTTGTCGTCTTCAAATGAATCTATTAAGTGATTTTCTTTAAGCTCTTCTGGTATGTTTGATACCGTGCCTCCGAAGTAATGGTTAAGAATTTGCATTCCTTTGCAAATTCCAATTATTGGTTGATTGTTTTTAAGAGCGGATGCTATCCATCTCATTTCGTTAGCATCCCTTGTTGTGTTTGTTCCAATGTCTGGGCCTCCACATAATATCAAAGGATATTCGATTTCAATATCATTATTTTCCATGGGAAATGGTTCAAATCCATTTTTAGTAAGCCAATTCAAATATGTCTGTCTTTCTATGCTTCCTTTAGGAGGTGCTACTAATACTTTAACCGAGTTCATTAGAATTTATTTTGAATTTAAGAGATCGTCCTTTATTTGCTTTAATGATCTCTGAATGTTACTTTGGGCGCTTACCTCCATGTTTATAACTGTTTGGTCCATTTTATTATCGAAAGCATATATTGTTTTTTCTAAAGTATGTCCGCTCATTTGAACTATATAGCTATAAATATGATTAATAATCTGGACACTGTCATGTCCTATAATAATGAATAGATTGCCGTTATCTTGTTTGATATATCTCTTATCACTTATCGGTGCAATTAACAGGATAGATCCTTCTTTTTCAATTAATCTTTTACAAATTAAATAAGCTGTTGTCTGTTGTTTTAAGTGATGTGTTCTGGTGGCTGGGTTAATAGCTCTTTTGTATTTGATGTATGCTCTTTGCTTTATCCTTTTAATAGTATGTAATATATTCATTTTGTTTACTTATTTGATTAAATTTCTTTATTCTTGCGGTAGTCGCATATTAACTTAACAACTCCCAAACATATTATAAATACGCTTGCCATATATAGTAGACCTAAATATAATAGGCCTCCTTCATTTATATTGATTAGTTCTATTGAGATGCATATTAGTTGCGATAATCCTCCAATAAAAAGACCAGCAATCATTGATATTAATAAAAATTTAGACAATCTAGAAAATGATTCCATATTTATTTTGTTAAGTTTATATACTAAATTTGTTTTACCCAGCTAGAGTCATCGAATACTTCAAAGTCTAGTCTCGAGTATGATTCTAGTATTGCATGAGTAACTCCAATATAGCAGATCCTTCAGGCCGCCCGCATATAATAAAAAAAGTTGATTTAATGTCTGTGCTCATATATGTTTTATAGTATATTTTGAATTAGTTTAAAAATGCATCTTAAACACTTGCTGTAAAATTTGCTAATTTATCATGAAAAGATGACTTTAGATCCTTGTACATTATGATGTCATTGAATCTATTGTTAAAGTTTTCTATTAATATTAGAGAAGTACTCATCTGAGGCGCTGTAGTGCACGATTCAATTACTCTAAGTACCCACTTAAATGTTCTGTATTTGCTATCAATATCCATTGTTTAATTATTAAGTGTAATATTAAATATAAGATTCTTTAGAAGCGTCTATTGACAGTCTCCAATTATTTATTGTAATATTATGTAAATCCCATCTCAACTGAGTGTATAGATCTAAGTCATTATATTTCTTATAGAAAAGTTCCATTAAGTTCTGAGCGGACGTCCTATGATCCCTGGTTTCACATGAATTAACTATTCTTTTGATCCATTCAAACGTTGCTTCTTTTATTGGCATACTATATTTTATTAGTAATTTTAAGATACACTAAGTTAGCTACCATTCCTAGTAATGATAAAGACAATACAATAATCATAGATTGTAATGGATAGTGCATGATAGCTAGAAATGCTATACAAAACCATTTAACTAATAAGTCCATAAAGAACACAAATAGTGTGATTCCTACGATAACTGCCAATGCTCTTTTAAGTGATCTTCTTTTCATATATTTGTTTGTTTAATTTGTTATATGTAAATATAATCAATTTATATATAACCCGAAACAAAAAATATGTTAAAAAATGTTAAAGTTTTAGAGTTGGTGTATATTTAAAGTAATTTATAACAAATTCAGATGATTTATTAGGTACATGCTTTGAGACGACATTGTTGTTAATAATAACATTCATTTTTGTTGCTGACAATTTATCTAATATAAAGGGGTCTGTCACTTCTCTAACCAGAACTTCATTATAGTATATTTTAACATATTCTGGAGTCCAATCTAGTTTGTACTTAATAAAATTCTTAGTAGGGTCCTTGAACCCGAAAAACTTAGTTCTACCACCAAGCATCTTGTTACCATCCTTTATATAATGTATATTAGTCTGAACATTATATATGCCTGTAAAACTTTGAGATTTTAAGTTAAAATAATTAAAGTTTTTAGAGTAACCTTCAAAAATGTCAATCTCTGGGGGCCATGAATCCCAACCCCACATCCAAAATGCTGGCCATAAGTGTTTGCCTCTTGGTAACTTTGCTTCAATCTCAAAAATACCATGTCCGAACTTCTCAGTACATGATACTAATCCAGCGCCTACTATTGCTGTTAAATCAAATTCTTCAAAGTATTTTGGGTTATGTTGTGTTTTTAGTATTAGTTGATCAGTATCGTTGATTATTACTGCTGAAGGGTCATACCATGCTGTTGGGTTGTTTGTATGCACTTGACCCCATCTTTCTTGAGGAATCCAATTGTAACCTGACCATTTTATTTCGTACATACTGTTTAATTTGTACTTGTTATCTTATCATCTTGTTCTACATTTTTGAAATTAGAAGGAATATAGAAGTATCGATTAAATTTAAGATTTATTCTTTTAACTTGGTAAATATAAGCATTTAGGGACCCGCGAGAACCGTCATTGCTATTAACTAATATATGTTTATTGATAATATCATCATGTAATATGCTTACTTCATTGCCAAAAACGTCTAATAAGCCATCTACATATTTTTTAGCTTTCCAAGAATCAATAGTTCTACCTGAAAGATAATCTTCTGGATTTTTTCTAGTGTCTATTGGATATAATTTTTTAGGATCGTTTTTAACAGAACCTTCGCTAAACTCTAATTCATTTAAAAAATCTTCGAATTGTTTAGTATGTTTCATCTTAATTTAAAAATTGTTTAAGAAATCTTTTAGTGAATGATTTATTAGCACCAACGCCTGTTCCAGCAATCACGTCTCTAACATCATATTTTTCTTTATGGTCTTTGTGTTTTTTAACATAGTCTGACAGTTTCTTACTATCTATGTCATTATCGTCTATAAAATTTTGTGTTGCATCTTGACCTGATCCTATTATTTGGTGTATAAGAACAGCATCCATAGAAATTCCTTCATTTGTGAATTCTTCGAATAGTTTAATGTATTTCATTGTCTTTGTTTTATTTTATTTCAAATCGTTTTGGGTCATGTTCTAATGTCTTTTCATCCATATATTCACTTAATCTTTCAAGCTCCTTATTTGTAGCTGGGTTAACATCTCTTTTGTAGAAATCATTAAACAATTGCCTATAAGCCTGAACTGTTGAATCAAAGGGTACTCCTGGTTGGCTATTACTTTCAATAATATACAACTTTCCTTTCTGATCTTCCATAATATCAAAACAAATATAGGGTAAGTGTGCGAATATCTTTCCAAAACGGTCGACTAAGTCATTGAATTTCTGAGGTATTTGTGATATGTCTTGTTTAATGTATTTAAACACCATCTTTTCATCACCCTTACCTTCTCCAGATTTTGCTTTATCATTTAATGGATTTCTTTCCATCCAAAAGAATGGAGTGCCCTTGAATGTTATAACCCTATGCTCTGCTGCCTTATCAATATATTCTGAATAAACATCGAATTTTGAGTGGTCTGCTACGTCCCATTCTTTTTGGTCTTTAAAGACTTGAATTCCAATGCCAGAATGTCCTTCTGCTGGTTTTGCTATTAATGGAAAACCAATCTCTAACGCCTTTTCTACACTATTTGCTGTTTTTGGGATATTTTCATCACCTTCAACTAACTTGTGAAATTCAGCCTTAGAACCTGACTGTTTAATAAACTCTGGGAGATTATATACATTTTCTTTTTTAATAAGTCCTTCATCTAATAGTGTTTGAGTAACCTTAGAGTTATACGTCAATATAGGGAATTCTTTGTTAATATCTAATTCTTTGTAGTTTTCAAGCGTGATTTGTACAAAGAAATTGTCACCAGCAAAGTCCTTATAAGACCACCATCTATGACCGCTTGCTGGGTCAATTGCCAAGTATATCTTATGAAGGTCTGATGTATCTTCTTTCTCTGCAAGAAACTGTTCAAATAATTTGATTCTTTTCATATATTATATATCTTAGATCTTAGACTATTTACAGAATAGTAGAGCTTTAGTGAAATACTCTAGATACTTTCTCTTTATTAAAGAACTTATTAAGAGATAATATAGCGGATTTCTTATCAAAGTCATTAAGGTCGTCAAACATATCCTCAATTTCTCTGTTGTTAGCCATGGCTGCTTTATATTGACCTCCATTGTCTATGTATTGTGCTTCAAAATCATAGCTAGTTGCGTACTTTAGGAATTTTTTAGCATTAGATAAGTACTTATTTTCTAAGGTTTTCTGCAACTTATCAGATTTTATTTTCTTTTTGTTTAAGTAAAATTCCCAAGATTCAGTAGAAGCTCTCCATGGAGAAACTTTAAACATATGAATAGTTTCTCCACCAGGCAAAGAGAATTGGAATTTAATACCCTTATCTGTTGATTGGTCTTCGATAGAGTCTGACCAAGAAGTATCATGAGATGGCATTAATGTTTTAAAAGTATAAAGAGCATCTTCTTTAAGTTCTTCTGGAGAACCCCACTTACCTTTGCTTAATGTGATATAAGTCATGTAATTTTCGAATGTCATAATCATAATGTTACTTTTATATTTTTTGCATCTTTTGTTGTTAAGTGAACACTTGAATCCACTGTTATGTTACTTCTAGTTTCATCTGCTTTCCAAAACTCATGTCTAATTACTTGAAGTATGTCATAAGCTTCTCTACAAGTTTCATCAACCTTTGGATTATATATCCCCCAAATTCCCATTTCTATCAAAATCAAATGAATGGTCGTTGATTAAGTTGTTTCTAGCTTCCGTTAGTTGGTTGTCAACATTGTCTCTAATACTATGATACTTCCCATAATCGGTAGTTACATCACCTAGTGATCCAGGACATCTTATTTAATAACTTCATGTTTAGTGATTTTGTGCTGCTTTTTATATATTTCTATGAACCTTTCACCGATTCCAATTTCATCTATAACACAAATATCTGGTATTAATGGCTTTCTAGCTCTTGCATTAATTATTCTATCAGGATTTTCTTCATTTTCAAATACTTTCATGTATTTTACCTTTGAACGTTCTGACTTTCGATAAACCACAACAACCATTATGATAAAGATTCTTCGATGATTGATTTGCCTCTACGAATTCTATTTTTAATAGTCTGTAATGGAAGATTGTGTTTATTAGCAATATCTTCGTATTTCATCTCATTAATCAATCGGTCAACTATAATACCTTTGTAAGTGTCTTTCAATATATCAATCTCTTTAAGGGTTTTGGCATACAAATCCATCATTGCATCGTCTTCATCAATATAATCTTGTTCGGTCTTCATTTCATATTCATCAAAAGCTCCTTGAAGTCCTGTTACAAATTCACCTGCTTCATTAATTTCTACACCAAACTCAGACAGTTTATCAAGAGATGATTGTTTATTTCTATTGTTGATATGTCCTAATGCATCGTTGAATGCGATACGATACAACCAAGTTGTTATTTGATAGTCTGGGTTATATTGATCAATCTTGGTCCACATTTTTGTTAAAGTGTTAATTGATATATCCTCAGCAAGTTCTCTGTCCTTGACAATTTTATTAACATAAGACGTTAATCCTGGTTTAATCTTATAGAATAAAGATGTGAAATCAGCATCTGATCTTGTACGCAAAAAGTTTTCTGTTAATTCTTTGTAAGTTGCCATAGATTTTTGTTTAGTTTGTTATATGTAAATATAATCATTTTATATTGAACCTTAAAATAAAACATGTTAATTTTTTGTTAAAGTTATTAACAATTAGGAATTAGCATCTTCGAACAATTCTATAAGTCTAGTAGCTTCAATTGGTTTATATTCCCAAAAGTCACAACAACAGTTAATTAAACGTGTTTTGTGATTTGTTTTAAACTTCTTATTTGGGTGGCCTACTACTGAATATGCACCATTCGATTTGCCTGGCCAATCCATAAGAGGCCAATAAGACATAACAATATTAGATTCTTCATGTTCTTCAATTGCATTGTATAAAAAGTCAACGTTAACTACTGAATCAAGTTCATCTAGCTCGTTGGTTGCTTTATCAAACTCACCACTAATAACTACAATGTCTCCATTTAAGTTCTTAATAGCTATTTCTGCGATTTCAGGATCCCATGCGAAATTACCTAAAACATAGACCGTGTCCTCTGGTGAAACTACTGAATTCCAAGCAGTAACTAGAGATTTATTCATATTGTCTAATGATGTAAAAGGTCTCTTGTAAGCTTTAATAGCGCCTGGTCTACCAAATTGCTGGTTTGATGTTACAAATACTTTCATTTATACTATTGCAAATTTTACATTAAAATTATCCCAAAGTTTTTCTAAGAATTTCTGTTCGGTCACTGACGTAGAACCATTCAATATTTTACCTTCTGGTGAAATATCTATGAACATATACATTACGAAGTCATAGACCGTTGAATATATTATTGATTGCCCAAATCCTTCTCTCAATCCGGATCCTCTATCACCCTTTTTAAATTCAATTGCGATAGAAACGCCTTCTCCTTCAACTGTCATGTCAGGTCTATTCGCAGTTCCCATGAATTGAATATTCCTAACTGTAGTATTTACGTTACCCTCCCACTTAATCATTGATCTTGCTTTTTCTTTTGCAAGTCCTCTGCTAAAGCCTCTCTTCTCAATGATATACTCTGTCAATTGGTTAAGAAGGTGCGGATAAATAAATTGCTTTATCTTATCCTCACTCTGTGACTTATAATCAATTGTTTCAAAGACATCACGTGTAGTGATTCCATCTTGAATAGCCTCTAATAGACCTAAACGCTTCTTAGATTTACTTGCTAGTTTCATATTATTATAGCTTGTGTTGATTATGAATCTTATAGAAATTCGATAAGATACTTTTATTATTTTGCTAATTCTTCTGTAGCTAGGGTTGGTACTGTCATGTTATCAATTTCAATGTCCAATTCAGCAAGCTTAACATGTTTTTGTTGAATTCCTGCATTGTCATCAGCCATTTCTTTTAAAGCATCTGAGATTTGAGAACCTATATTTGTTAAAAGTTTTGTAAATGTTCTTGCAGCTTCAATACCAGTCCCTGTGATATTCGTCAACACTGTATATAATGTATTAAGTTGTAGACTATTTAAACTAACAGAAGTTGTTTTTTCTCCAGCAACAATACTGATTCTCTTTTGATCGATTAATGAATCATATAGATTAATTAAGAATGCAGCGTTTTTAATGTTCCAGCTGTAACTTTTGTCTATTTGTTTTAAGATAGCATTAACGTTTTGTGTGTTTTCAAGATCTACAGAATATTCTCTGATTGATACTTCTACCTGAGCCTCGCTAACCTCAATTTCCAATTGAGCTCTAAGGTCTTTTAATTCATTAAGTGTACTTGATTTTGCTTTAGCCATTTTGATTTGTTTTAGGATTTATATATTATTAAAAATTTTCATTACTTATTATACAGTCAAAATTAGAAAAGTTTCCAAATTGTTCATTGTCTGCTGTGATTCTTCTTTCAATTGTATCGTTTTTATCATCACGTTTTGCTAGACGTTCTCTACGAATCTCTTCTGATGTGTTTAAGTATATTACAAAAACCCTGTCCCTATAATTTGGGTGAAGCAGCGTGACTGCGTCAGCGTTCAGTATCATCACATCACATCTTTCAAATTCTGCATTAGTCAAACCATATCTACGACCGTTGAATTCTTGCCATTCTGCAAATTCTTCTTGTTCTATTTTAGAATCAAATTCACTATCAGTTATATAGTGATAATCTTCGCCATCTATTTCTCCTTCTCTAGGAGTCCTTGTTGTACATGAGATTCCATAAGAAAAACCTCTGTTCATCATGCGTTTTCTTAAGTGATCTTTCCCTGAAGCAGCAGCTCCCACAATTGCTATTTTTCCAAGCATTTATTAAAGTTTAATTTGTGAATATTAATAGCTTCTAAAAGTTGCCATAGTCTACTTGCATGCATGTGATTCCGTTGTCTCTCCACATTTTAACCACCTTGTCTCTGTCGTCATATGCACATATAACATTATGTCCTAGTTTTTTAATGTCTTCCAACCAAAGCTTCTTTAACTTATCATCTGGTACAAAGCTCCCATGTCTTCTCATTCTAAATAAATCTGGGTCTATTCCATAGCTAGCTAACCAGCTTAAAGTTTCTTTAGAACTAATGTCGTCTCTTCCGCTGAAAATAGCCATTTTATATCCTGAAGCTGCTAACGCTTTAAACATTTTAATAACTGGGATATTTGGCTTATCTAATTGTATGTTTTCGGGAGCAAAAAAGACATTCCAATTTATTTTACCATCAGTGTTTGTTGCTTTAGTCCTTCTATCATCAATGTTAGCTAATGTCCCGTCAAGGTCAAAAATTATAGTGTCCATTATTTTAATGTCTTAAAATTAGGTTTTGGCGCATTTGCTTGTGATTTGAATAATATAGCAAATAAAAAGTTTAGTCCTAACGCTTGTAAAAATGTAATTGAATGTAGGCCGTCCATCGCGTCTAATAAGCAACCGTTCCATAATAATTGAACTGGCCACGCCAATGCGAATGCACTGAATAATAAAAGACCTAATCCTTTAATGATGAGTAATATTCCTTTTGTAAAATCTTCCATAATAGTTATATCTTTTCTTTTTGATTTGTTTCAATTAATAAATAGTTGCCTGATTTTGTTTGCATTACAACACCATTTGAAACTAAAGTTTTTACGCTTTCTATGTCCTTTTTAGCCATTAGGTTCAGTGTTTGCTCCATGTAGATTAGTTTAGATTTCATATATATTGTTTAACTTGTTATATGTAAATATAATCAATTTATATTGAACCCGAAACAAAAATATGTTAATTTTTGTTAAAGTTATTAACAATCCTCCTCGGTTTTTTTGTGCTTTCTTTTTCTAGTGAATTTAGAATCATCACCATGATGTCGTTGAATCATCATACGACGGATAAGGGCTCCTAAATGCCTTTCATTATATCCATCGATTTTATTCTTGTCTTTTCGTTTCATTTCGCACAAATACTCCAAGTTCTTTAGTATGGAGTATTACTATTTATTATTATTTTTAAATTCTTCAAATAATTTAATTCTCTGCATTTCATTAAGATAGCCAGAATGTATCACATATTTCTTAAAGACGCTTATTGGTGTCCTGTGTCCATTATTCTCTAAGTTAACTTTAAAACTACCTGTAGCTGTTTTAATCCACTCCATAGTTTCCTCAGGATTAATCAACTGATCTTTCCTACCTAAGACAATTGTATGGCTTGCACTTATATTTCCAATCTTAACATTCGGTTCAAATGTACGGCCATGCATTGCTGGGTTAAATAAAATCGTTGGAATTCCTGTAAGTGTTGAAAGACAATATGCAAACCATCCTCCCATAGAACTTCCTATTAAAACATCAGGTCTGTCCTTTTGTATCTTTATAAGTATATTGTTAAATGTGCTTGAATCGTTATAGTCCATTTCTGGAGATTCTGCATCAAAATTTGATAAAAATTCTGACTTGTCACTTTTTGCCTTACTTTCAAGGCCGTGTAAAAATAGTACTTTCATATTATGCTTTTGGTTTACCTAACATTATTTTTGTATGATCAGAGCCTCCTATACTTCGGCTGTACCAACCACCTCCAGTAGCTCCATTAAGATTTCCAAGCCAATCTACTTTCTTACCTAAAACTTTTTCAACAGTTTCTTGGTCGCTTACAATAGGATCTTGGTATTTATTAATAAGAATCTCTGCTAGTTTGCCAGAAACTTCTATGTAATATCCTAGCTTTCTAAGTTCTTTTCCTCTAGCGTCCATATATGTTCTTTTAGAATCTTTAGCGCCGTCATGACCTACTCCTGAAAATTTAAGGCCAAACTTAGTTTTTTCACCAAACATAATAACGTCAAAATCATTATTACCATGAATATCTATGCCTTCCCAATAATTCCAATTAGGATCTTTAAATATGTCTTCTGGTGATTGCACTTTAATATGACCTCCTATCTCAGCATATGCAGTACTTATAAGATCAAAGAATTCCTTTTTTAGTTCTTCGTCATCTGTTGGCACTAATACATATGCAACGTTTTTCTTTGGATTGAAAAGTTCTCCGCTTCTTTCATCTAGAAACTCCTCATATAACTTTATTTTCTTCATATTGTATATATTTTAATTTGATATGTAAATATAATCATTTTATACGACATGGTAAAACTTTTCAACTTTTTAAAAATAATATGATTTGAATTTCTTTCCGTTTATATAAATCATCTTAGTAAAGTAAGTTGGTATGGTAGACCCTGTAGGTGACCTAGTTGATTCTGAGAAGTCTACTAAAATTTCAATTGTAATATTGTTATCAAAGGTAAGTTGCTTCTCATAAGTCTCCAGCATCTTCCATTTACCTCGTTTTAGGTCTTAGTGTTGTAACGCACACTTTATATATGAAAATGTAAGTTTTAGATCGTTTAGAAAGAAGTTGTAGTGTATGTGCTACAATAAGGTACGTTAGGCTGTACCCACTCAGTGTTTATAAATGCCAGCGGTTTAACTAGTTCATTATAATGAAAGCCATTAAATTCTTCTTCTGTTAATAAAATAACAGCCTCTTCTGTCGTTATAAGTCTTTCATTAAGTAGACGAGTAACTATCAATTCTTTATTTAACATATTTATTATATTGTTCTAAGTAAAATTTAACATTGTTTATACCTTTGAATCTTTTAATTTCGAGTTCGTTTTCATCTATTAAAATTACAGTAGGAATGTTTCTAACTTTATATTTTTTGGCTATATCAATATCTTCATCAACTATAACCTTTTTAACTTCTACTTCTTCTGATACTATTAACATTATCGGAGATAATAAAACACATGGCTTGCACCATGGTGCCGTGAAGTATAGATATTTCATTTCTAATAATTTATTTTTTGTTTATTTTATTAGAAATAAACGGGGTCGCCTGAAGTTTCTTTAGATGTAACTTTAAGAGCTCCCGAATCGTAAGCTTCTGAAATTGTAGTTACCTTTGCAATTAAACCAGACCAATCTACTGTTTTATTCTTACCATCTGCGGCTTTAACAGTATCACTTGCTCCTTTTATTGATTGTACTGCGGCTTCAACAGCACCTGCAAGCGCTTTTCCCAATGACTTGCTACCAGTTTCTTGTTTTTTAAGAGCAGCATTAAGTTGAGCAACTGTACCTGATAGTTCATGGACAGCTACCATTAATTTCTCTGCAAGAACAGTCATTGCATCTTCTCCTCCGTTTTTAGCCAAATCATCAAGCTGCTTAAACATTTCTGTCGTTGCATTAATAGCTTTAATATTCATTGTCTTGCTGGCGTATGCTATCTTAGTATATGATTTTGAAATACTTTCAAGTGATCTTGCTTGCATTGAAAATCTATTTACATCAACACCATCATGCATATCTACTAAAGATGTAAACGACTTAACAACTCCAGAAGATGAAGTATTTATACTTGAAAAGCTGTTCCTAATATTCCTTAATGGTAATGTAAGGCGTTTAAGAGTTGGTACTATTCCCTTGAGTGAAACACCAATGCTTGAAAGTGTTGTTGCCTGTGAATCAAAATCGTCTGCATCTATACCATCATGAAATTCTATCAAGGAAGTAAAGGCACGCATCGCGCCACCTGCTGACATATTTATCATAGAGAATCCCCTACCAACCTTAATTAATGGTTTAGCTAATTTCTCAAGCTTAGGCCCTATTCTTGCTAGTCTCTCTAATATAACTATAGGCGATGGTTGGTCCCCACCGAAAAGTGAGCCAATACCATCAAGTAATCCTCCAATTGCATTACCAACTCCCGAAGCAATACTTGAACCTGCCATCGCTGCTACGAATATTAACCAGGCACCTCCCAAAGCTGCAATACCTACTGCTAGCCCAACCATATTTTCTATGCCAATTTCATCTTTAAATCTACTAAACACTGAAACCATTCCGTTTATAGGCGCTAATAATATCTTAGTAAATCCTTTTGCAACTGCTACTAATTTAGGCATAACAGATCCTAATCCTGATAAAATCCAGCCAACGGCTAGTATTGTTATTGCCGCGACTATTATCCCTAGTGCGCCTAACAATAGAGTCACTGGTGTCATTGCCATAACAGCTAAACCCATTGCTACTATCGCTACTCCAATAACTCCTAATGCAATTGCTGTATTTTTAGACCATTCGATTGGTGGCGAAAGCCACTTAGAAGGTCCAAATGATAAAATCCAGCCAACTGCTATTATTGCAAATGAAGCAACGACAAGACCTATTAATCCTTTAAATAGGTCCGTCATTCCTAATTTACCTATAGTTTTACTAGATAGCCACAATACTGCCCCAAATATAACTACAGAAACACCTGCCTTTACTGACCATTCAGGTTCGGGTGCATTATATTCAATTCCACTAAGCCCTTGAAAAATCCATGCAGTTGCGAGAACACCAAAGGCAACAATTGGAATTGCAACAGCCATAAACAATAATTCCTTTATAGACATTCCCTTGACAGCCTTTGAAACTATCCAGAAAGGAATTGAAAAGACTATTAATGAAAAACCAGCCTTGAGAGTCCACATAGGGTCGGGTGCATTATATTCACCAATAGCAGAAAGTCCTTGAAAAACCCACGCTGTTGCGAGTATTCCTACCGCTATCAATGGTATAGCAAGTGCACTGAATATAAGTTCCTTTAAAGATGCTCCTTTAATACCCTTCATGATAAGATAAAATCCTATAGCAAATAAGCCAATAGCAAGCGCAGCTTTAAGAACCCATATAGGGTCTGGTGCACTTGGATCTGACGGGAACATCATAAATACATATGCTGTTCCTACGATTCCAAGTGCTATCAATGGTATCGCAAGTGCGCCAAATATAAGTTCTTTTGTAGTTGCTCCTT
>Ga0105050_10006746_pt1 | contig 14080 bp, 12 predicted proteins | sample FRY01_FD_78088 | JGI IMG/M metagenome (GOLD analysis project Ga0105050, IMG submission 78088) | Freshwater microbial communities from Lake Fryxell liftoff mats and glacier meltwater in Antarctica - FRY-01 | ecosystem: Environmental > Aquatic > Freshwater > Ice > Glacier meltwater ... | reverse complement strand
GCATACACGTGTCGAGAACGGCGGCAAGGGACCCTGGGCTGCAGGAGGACAAGAGTCCATGACGATCAGACAGACGTAATTTCCAGGGTAATAATGTATTTTGGGCTGGAATCCCCCATATTATGTTTCGGTGTGGCGTCAACCTCCCGCCAACACTGTTTGCGTTCTGCAGCTTTCAATTTTTTAGGCACGGCCAATGATTACTTGTGGAGCCATGTTTCAAAAGCATTGGCCGCTTCAAAAGTTTCCCAGAGCGCGATGCGCGCCCACACCAAAAACCCCTTCACTCGCCTGGCGAGGTGGTTCTTAGCCGGACCCTCTGTTAACCCTTTCATGACGGTGCGAGCGAATTCGCTCGTTTTTGACTGATTCGCCCTAGAACAAGCGCATGCATTTGACAATGTCCACACTGCCGTCACGAAAGGGTTAAGATTCCTCCACCCCAACGCATGCTGGCGTGTCGTCGCCCGGACAAGCTGTGGGGCACTTGTTAGCCGACGGCCGATCTGTAAAAAATAACAGTGCGAGACGCAAGGGCGGTGCCAAGGCGGGCGACAGGCACTTGTTTCCCCTGGCCCTCGTTTTCTGCGGCGGCCCGCTTGGATTCCTGCTGTCCGGCAAACATGACAGGCCGGCAGCGCAGACTGAAGGACGGACGGGGCGGTGTTGCAACGCGCCATTTCAGTACTGCCCGAGAGGAGAGGAAGCCCGTGGTGTGGACAACCTGTACTGCACCCTACGTCCACACGAAATCACGGCCAAAATACAAACCAAGCAGATTCTGTTCGAACGCGGGTTAGAATGCAGACGGGATTCACTCCTGAACGCAGTTTCCGCCGGTTCGGAGGCCATGAATCCCTCTGGCTGTCACGTGCGTACCGGTGAAAGATGGTTGGCTTCTGTTCAAAGCAGCGGGGTTGACCAGGCCGCGGAAGGGGCACACTTTGACGGCTACGGGCGTCACTCGTAACGGAACAATACAGTTTGCTGGACTTCACTGGTACTAAACCTATGTCCCCCAAAAGAATCAGCGGGCCCTTGGCATGCATTCTACCGTGGTGTTGTGCGGGACTTGCCAGTCTACCGGCGTTACGTAAACATTTCAGTAAATTTGGCGATGTCATGGATCCGTAAGGCAGCTTCCCATGTCGTTAATACCCGGTTTTGAAGACTCGGTCTGCATAGCATATCACCACGGAAAGTTACCTTACAGTTATTTTGTCTGGCATATTGCATCATGAGATCATGGCTCCAATCTTCCGGAATTTTATGCTCGACAGCAAACCTTTTCCTTTCTACGACAAACTGGGCATAGTCTACCCAAACTTTCGGTGAAAAAACCCCCCAACCAATCCATGTCTTCTTTCCTTTTGGAAACAGGTCTGCTTGCAGCCACTTGTAAAAATCTGCGTTGGCGAACATGATGGTATCCTGGTCGCGCATGTAGATTATGCCAGACTTTTCAATCTCGTCTCGGACGTCGGCTAACCTCGGCTTTTCACGTTGTATTATCGCCGAGACTTGCTCATTCACCACTCTGAAAACGGACGCGACAAGCTGGGGCCGTATAGATTTGTCACTTAAGTCACCACCGCGTTTGGCATAAATAACACCAGCAAACTTGGTAGCAATTGGCTGAAATGCCGGCGCGCATACGCTGGGATCAAACTCTGCAACCGGCTGGTTGGTACGATCCCACGAGATAACACTGTCGATATATGAGCTGATATCCTGGCGTGTTTGTGTCTCCAGTAAGTTCAACACGATTTGGTGAGCCTCATGGAATTGCGCTGCAAAGTTGGTGCAAGAATAGCCATTTTCGGTCAGAGCCTGGCAAACGCTCTCATACCCTTTGGTTGTTGCTTCCAGGGCCCTCATTCCTAACCAGAGTGGATGGACAAGAAAATCCAGTAAAAGGTACGCTTCTTGAACAGTCCATAATTTATACGCCACGTAAGGATTCTGACCGTATTCGTCCACAAGCGATTGGTATAGTTGAATAGAAACCTCTTCCTTGGCGGTTTCATGCCTGATAGCCGTTAATGGCTGTGAATGTGCTGACTGTTCAAACTGTGGTCGTCTTGGTTGGTACGGGGGTGTCCAAGACTGCCTGGCTGTTGGTGCACTGTTGGTGATGAACGGATGCCTTGGAATTGGCAATTCGGTCGGAGGAGTTTGTCCGCGTGCTGGTAATGGCAACGGCCGCGAAGTCGCTGTCAATGTACTGCTGCTGTGTCCGGGCAACGTTGGCATTGGCGATTTGGTCTCAATTTGTTCGTTTGTAAGTAATAGCCGCCGACTGGTGGGGACTTGGGACCAATTTGGGGAAATTGACGGTTTGGTATGTGCAGGGTACCTTGGAATTGGCGATTTGGTATCCATCCGTGGTCTTGCCGCAGATGGTAGCAGCTGCTCGGAACCTGTTGTCGATGCACTGTCGGCGATGTTGGGCGAATTTGGTGGAATTGACAATTTGGGCTCAGTTTGTCTGTTTCTTGGAAATGGAATTGACAATTTGGGATCAGTTTGTCCGGGTGTTGGAAATGGCTGGACATGTTGGCGCGGATTTGGTGGAATTGACAATTTGGGATCAGTTTGTCCGGGTGTTGGAAATGGCTGGACATTTTTGGGCGACTTTGTTGGAATGAGCGATTCGGTCGGAGGTGTTTGTAATGAGTTTGACTGCTGGGAATGTGTTGTCGGGCTGCTGTGTTGGCGCGATCTGGTCCCCTCGGTAGGTTTAGGGTTGCTTGTTGAAAGTTGACGAACTGGTATAGATTGATGGTTAGAACGCAGAATTATTTCCGGTGCAAGCGCTCGTACGGTTTGAATGGTGCTGAATCGCGGTAGCCGATACGAGTGGCCAGTAACAGCTACAACCACCTCGGGAGACGACGAAGCCTTGGACGAAGCATGTCGAATAAGAGCAAAAAGACCATCCATGGCACCAAGTTAGGGTGTACCACACACTTTTCTGTTTGGGCGAGCGTGCACGACCCGGGAAATGCCCAATACAAACTTCCGTCCAACACTGTTCCATCTCATTTTCCAAGGGGGGGACTTTTGGAGTCTCCCACACACAAAAAAGAAGGGTATGCTGACCTCATGGACACAAGGCCCAAAATGGGACACGTGTCATCAAACTGCAAACCGGGGGCTTGGTCGGCTGCTATCCTCCGCGTGTTACTACAAGCCGTTGACCGGCGTTGGTGTTCCGGTCAAACGTCAAGTGGCACGCGGACACAGCGGGCCGAGTATTGACGCCCACGTCGCAGCCAACTGCTCCGCTTGGACGTGCGGAACTTGACGATAAGAACCACCTCCGAACAGCTTGGAGCTTTTGGCGACAGGCCATGACGGGGACGCGGCCGCCCTTGCGGTTCCGCCCGCAGTACGCCTTGCCAAACGCCACGATGGTTACCGGGTCAGGAGCAACTAGCCCCACCAATGGCATTGGGGTATTGCTCGTTACGATACATTGACATTGCAGCCCCGACCGCCTTGGAAAACTGGGGTTCAGGAAGCTGTGGAGAGACCTTGCTCCTCCAGCCGTCCCCATGGAGGACCGCCGTTTTTGTACCATTCCGGTGCATTTAACAGAGGGTCCGGGTAAGGGCCGCCTCGAAATGGTGATTTTGCGAGAATCGTCGTCTTTGCAGAATGCGGGCTTTGTGTTCGATCTTCCTGCCGCTTCGACAGTTCAACTTGAACAAGTCATGCCCATCTCTGTGCATGTTCTGCCTAAAAAATTGCCTACCCCTGGCTGAGATCCGTCTTGTGCCGAACAAATACACACCCAAAACGTTTTCGCGAGTATTGTGCCCAAATACATATTTGTCCCAATATCTTCAACGCCAAGCACACCCAAATCCCATTTGGTTTTACGCGCCCAGCAATCGGGGCATCTAGCACACACATTGCATGCCCGCCACACAAAGCTCAAGCATGAGGGTCCGGCTGTGTCGGGTACGACATCCGCATTGGCCAGCGCCTCCATTGTACTTCTCGCCGCGTCCCAGGCGACCATAGCCAGCTTCGCCCCAACTCGTGCCCCAGGAGTTCTTCAGTTTGAAGTACTGCACGCCGTTCGCAGTGCCGTAGCCAACCGCAAGTATGGCGTGGTTGATGCTGGTGCCGCACGCCGACGTCAAGACGCCAGATCCATAATTTTGAAACGCGCCCGCGTCAACTCCCACTGACACCGGTCTGTACGAAAGACGCTATCAATGATGTACGTACGCCGTGGCGGGAAGCACTTCCCCTATTTCTACTTTGTGTAGTGGTTGACCCGGCATGGTTGTGTGCGAAGTAAATGCATGAAACAGCCCGCAATGTATTGAAATTTCAACAACGGGTTCATCCGAACGAGAGGGGTCGATCATTTTCGTTCGCTCTGCCGCAGTTGATGGCATCTCCACAGGACGGACTGGTCATCATCTGAGAGGCCTTGGGCGACGGCAAACTCAGAGAAGTCCCGGCGAGTCAGACGTTTGCCACGGCCCAAGTGAATGTCGGCTGCAGCTTTCGCGCGAATTCTTGCAAACAGAGATCCCAAGTCGAAAGCAGCGGGAGGACGACCAGCTCCCGCACAGAAACTTTGGAACTTGCCGCGCTGTTCCTCGGTCAAATCTTCCATCAATTCGATGTCGCACAACCTGGTGGCCGACCGCGCTCCTGGTAAGATGCGCCTCGTCAAATCCGCATCAAGTGCGCCCACCCAATCGCCCAAGGTGAGCGTCGCTCTGAGAGACGCCAGCTCGCGCTTTACCCCGTCGAGTTCGGCGCCACCAGCCCTCGACTCTTCCTGAGCTTTTAGCGCAGAAGCAGCATGCTCTCGGTGAAGACGGGCAGATTCGGCGTGCTTACGGTCAGATTCGGCGTGCTTACGGTCAGATTCGGCGTGCTTACGGTCAGACTCGGCCATCTGGGCTTGGAGCGCAATCATTTGCCGTTCCAACATCGGACACTGGGGACACGCGCGGGACGACGTTGCTTTGCTATCGGTAGATTTCTCCTTGTCGGGCTCGCGTCCTCGCTTCTGGGCATTCGGCTTGCGCTCTGACATGATTTCACTGGTGCCGTCGCTTTACAAGGATGCTTGCCCTGGAATATATTGGGGTGTGCGACAGCAATTTGCCAACCGCACGTTCATCATGGCCCTTACCGCTGCTCACGTCCTTGCCATTTCCGCCGGTCGGCCCGCGTACGTCGACATTTACGGCGAAGCAGTGCCACTGCAAATGTTGGAAGAAGAAATTGAGCAGGCGGACCGGGCTCGACACGGCCGCAAGCTTGCGTACCAAGGCGGCCAGGCCCACGAATGGGTTGTCTACCGCGTTGATGGCCGCCTTCTCGGGCTGCTGTTCCGTTCCAACGAGGGTCCGGTCACCCCACCTCAAGCACTTCGAGTGCTGCATATCCGTTTCCTCGAGCGCGCCGTGATGAGCACGCGGCGAGGTAGGCGCAACAGCTTGGCATGTCGCCACGGTGGATTGGCCGACACCATCTCCGAAGGCAGATGGGCGAATGCGGCAGGCATGTCCGGGCCGTCGTCCTCCAGGACAGAATCCGTTTCGGTGGGAAGCCCATTGCCGTCGTCCTCGTCGGGGTCGCACACGCAGTGACGTTTGCAGGCAAGGCAACCATCGCACCACCCTTGCTTGCGGTGTTGGTCGGGACACAAGCAAAGCTCTCTGTCTGCGTCGTCATCCGAATCGCCGCGGTCATCTTCAGGCTCATGGCAAGAGCCGACGTCATCCTCTTGAACAAGCACGCGTTTGTACTGCCGTGCCTTCACAGGTCCTCCATTGCACGTGCAGCACTTCCGGCGCATGCGGGCTGGACAACAGCCGCCGCAGATTCGACACCACTCCTCCTTGTGCCCGCAGCTACGTTGCACTGCTGGAAGAGGTATGTCTATGGCATTCAGGACAGCCGCTCCGGAAAGAACACCGACGGGAGTCGGCCCATCAGCCGATTCGGCAGCCGCTGTCTGGTTGCGTCGGGAACTCTACAAGGAGCGAGGCAGCGGGCTCAGCACCACCACAGCATGTCGCCAACGTAATGTACACTGCATACACGTGTCGAGAACAGCGGCAAGGGACCCTGGGCAGCAGGAGGACAAGAGTCCATGACGATCAGACAGACGTTATTTCCAGGGTAATAATGTATTTTGGGCTGGAATCCTCCATATTATTTTTCGGCGTGGCGTCCACCTCCCGCCAACACTGTTTGCGTTCCGCAGCTTTCAAATTTTTAGGCAGGGCCAATGATTACTTGGGGAGTCATGATTCCATAGTATTGGCCGCTTCAAAAGATTCTCAGAGCACGAAGCGCGCCCGCACCAAAATCCGCTTCACTCGCCTGGCGAGGTGGTTCTTAGCCGAACCCCCTGTTAAGCATATATTCATGCAGGCCAATCTCCGTCGCGGTCTACGTACCCACCTTCCCAAGAGTCCGTTGAATGATCGCAACGCAGGGCCTCTTCTCGGTGCACCAGCACCAGGTCTCCGCGTCCTGGGCTGCGCATGATTCTGTGCGGCTGGGTCCCTCCATATAAGGCAGAGTGCAGTCCAATCGCACCTTCTTTCCGTGGATGCGCGCCTCCCCCCAGCACCGCTTCACTCGCCTGCTGGTTCTTACCCGGACCCTTTGTGAAGTTGTGGACACCCGCCGCCATCTGCCCGTCTGCGTGACGTCCGGCTGTTCGTTGGTCTCGTTCATCGGTGTCTTCTCATGTTTGCCATTAACCCTTTCGTGACGGCAGTGTGGACATTGTCAAATGCATGCGCTTGTTCCAGGGCGAATCAGTCAAAATCGAGCGAATTCGCTCGCACCGTCATGAAAGGGTTAACACCCTGCAGAGTGTACTATTATCGAGTTTCCCGAGCGACTGTCGTGCCGCAGCCTTCCGAAGGAGCGACTTGCTGTCCATTGACGGCACCGACTGCCCGCACTTGTTCAGCGTTTGGGGAAACTGGTATCTCCAGCCTCCTCACGGGCGCCGCGCACCGACGCAAGTAACGGGCCTGTCTGTTAGCGAGCAACGCACTCGTGGCGTCACGCCATGCTTTGTCATGGAACACGAGCCACACGACCCTCTTTTAAACCCGGCCGGCATAACAGAACTGACGGCATGGGCACTCCCCCAACAAGTGCATGCGTACAACGTCGCAGGTCATCTTCGGACACGTGTCCCATTCGGCGGTACGTCTTGTTCAGGGTTGATCAGGCAGCTTTGGACAACGCACTTGCTGGTGCTGAATGGACAGTCTTGCGAGACCCTGCCCCCGGTGATGCAACCCGCAAGTTGCTCATACCTAATCCAGTTGGGGCTGCTCGGGATATCCCGGTGGCCGCATGCAGGCCACTTCCTGCAAGCCAACCCCGTGGCGACACCAAACTATGGCGCGCCTGAAGCGTTACGTGTCACGGAGCCGCTTTGGGAGTTTGATGGCGTTGCCATTCGTCACACTCATGCTCGCGCTGCTTGTGAAGCACTCGATGACAGTGAAGCGCCTGATCCTGTTTTGCTGACCGTGGTGTATGCGTTGCTGCATGTTGCCGACACCGCCGGAGCGGAAGCATCGATTGTGGCGGTGGATGAGCCGTTCGCAATGTGGTTCAGTTCGCGGTCCCCCTCTGACCAGTCATTTGTTGCGGCGTGTCTGGGAGTGTACAGTCGTGTTGCAACAATGGATGGACTCCTCGAGGTGGATGCGTCATTTCAAGCCATTGCCAAGTTGCAATGCACCTGACTCCATGTGACAGCCATGCTGGGAAACAATAGCCAGTTCATTGTGGATGTCGCTCGCCCCTGCCATGGTCGCCTCGTGCAGGTTCCATGGCCCTGGCCGGTCCGGGTAATCTACGAGGACGCCGGGATGGGCTGCGCGGTTTCGTTGCTCCGTATTTCCTTAGCCGCCATACCGCTGGTGTTGACAATCCAGATGATGGCCGAGTTCAGTCTGTCCAGCCACGCTGGCAATTGAGCCCGCCGGATGTCCATGAACAGGACGACGCGCGTCTCGCTGGTGGTGTTGTACACGGCGTGGGGATACAGGTCGTCCCACATGAAGTCCTTGCCCTCCTCCCAGTGCTTCTGCAAGCCGTTGACGTTCAGCCACAGCCCGCGGAAGTCCCGGGGCACCAAGATGGGCAGCATGTACCTGACCAGGCCCTTGTAGTACCCGACGTGCATGGGCACCGTTACGCCAGGCTCCAGAACGCTGATGGCGCAGGAAACCACGTCTGGACACACCTGCAGGGCGCCGAACAGGGTCGGCATTTCCAGCTGCACCACCGGGCTGTACTCCCCCAGCATTTTCAGGAGTTTGAAGCGCCACTGCGCCGAGTCGGAACCGCCGCCGCCGCCGCCCAGGTAGTTATTCTCGCCCTTGAACTGGGCCTGCATGGGGCTCAGCCGCGTGCCCGCGAGGAACCCCAGGATTTCACACTTCACGGCGGGGCTCAGGAACAGGTGGTGGCTGGGGAAGTGCACCTCCAGGGGCAGGAACTCCGGCGTGCGAATCCAAGCCGTCAGCAGGCAGGACGCCGCGTACAGGACCTTGATGGGATTGTTGGCCACCATGCCCAGGAAGGCCGCCATGCACGCGGCTGCCCAGAGGAACTGCGACGTGACAACAAACCAAAGCGAAAGGAAGAGCAGGACCCACAGCAGGCCGCCCGCGAGGTCTTTGTGACTGTACGTGCAGGCGTTGGTGACCCGCTTGAAGTTGGCTTGGTGCGCGGTCAGCTCTGGGCGGCTGTGATCCAGCAACGACGGCCCTCGTCCCCATACTTGCCACCATGCGGAGTAGTTCCCCATTCTTGCCGTTGTGCGAAGTAGTACATTCATTTGGTCTTGGGGATGGAACGCGGGGACGCGGGGGCGGTGTGCGAGAGGAAGCCGTCGGGTATACCGGGCACTTCGTCTTCCCGGTCTGCCCATCCCGGGTCCACCAACGCCATCTCCTCCTGGATGTTGAGGCGCCGGCCCAGACCCAAGCGGCCCGTGCGCAGAGGCCTTGTGGCCATGCGTGCCCGGACGTCCAGCGCGTGCAGGGCGGTCATGCGAGAGGGGGCCACTTGGAACGCGTGGCACTCGCACGCCGCGGCCGCCGCGTTCTGCATGGCTTCCACGCGCTTCTTGGATTCCCGCAGCTGCCGCCGCAGGGACTTCACGTCATTGATCAGGTCGGCCGAGTGGAGTACCAGTTTGTGGCTGTTGGTCGCGGAATCCATGCGGGGCTAGGGAGGGGTCCGCCTTTGGTTACCGAAGCGGGGGGGATTTGCAGCTCCTCGGCGGTTCCCATGCGGGTCGCAGCCATTCTGGTCCCCTTTCGGGACGAGCCAGCCCAGAACAGGGCGGCGCACTTGCACCACCTCCTGCTCGCCCTGCCGCCGGTCCTGGATGCCGCCGCGGGCTCTGAGTGGGGCTGGAGGATCTTGGTGGGGGTCCAAGGTCACGATGGCCGCAAGTTCTCCCGCGGGCGCGTGCTCAACGCGCTCTTCCTCCTGGCCCAGCGTTCCTTGGGCGCGGACCTCCACCGGGTCGTCCTGCACGACGTGGACCTCGTGCCCTCCCTGGACCGTGCCCGGGGGTACTTCCTGCCGATGCCCCCGCGCGCCCGAGTGCTGGCCCTCAACGCCACCGGAGAGTACGTGGGGGGACTGGGGGTGTACATTGGGGGCATTTGTGCCCTGGACCCGCACACGTTTGAAGGTGTGGACGGCTTCCCCAACGCCTTTGAGGGATGGGGCGGGGAGGACGACGCGCTGCGGGACCGCGTGGGCGGGCCTGCCGCGGTCTCCGTGTACGTGCCCGGCGACGTGCGCAACCTTGAGGAGGACCCCGAGTTCGCGAGGCCGGAGCACGTGCGTGCGCGGCAGACCCCCCGGTTTAAAATGCCCAAGGAGGACCGGCTGGCAGTGCGCAGGCTGGGTGCGGGGGCACCTGGGCTGCGGGACCTGCGCTTCTGCGCCAGACGGCGGGCGGAAGCAGCGCCGTGCGTCGCCGTATTTGACCTGGACGTCTCCCTGCTGGTGCCGGCGGGCTGGGAGATGCACTGGTCCCGAGGGAGCGGCCTTCCGTACTACGTGTGCCCCGCGTCACGGGTGTGCGCCTGGCGGCCCCCTACACCATACCCTTCTTCCGCATCGCCGCAGTGACCGTCCCGATGGCCTTCCGCAGCCGCTCCTCCTGCGTGCCCTGGGACGTCTCCATGACCTCTAGCCCCGCGATGACGTCAGGCACCATGTCCGCGGGCACGCCCGCCCGCTCGCACATGAGCCCAAAGTCTCCCCCGCACCGCTCCAGATCCGCCTGCATCTCGTCGAAGTTGCGCTGGTCGGCCCTGGACGCCTTGCCCGCCGCCAGTCGCTGGGTGTGGGTCTCCATGGCCTTCGCCAGGTTGGTGGGGTGTTGGGTCCGGGTGACCCCGGTGCCGCCGCGGCGCAGGAAGGCACGGCGCGAGCGCAGCCGCTGGAGGAGCTCCTCCCGGGTGGGCTGGGTGGGCGGCTGCTCTACTGGCAGGGTAGGCGGCACGGGGGGCAACGGTGTCGGCTCGGCCTTGGCGATGCGGTTGCGGGGCTGGGCTTGCATGGCTGTGGGTTACGGGAGGAGGGGCCGTTTCGAGTCGACGCGTCGCGTGAACGGATTTGGAAAACATGCCGCAACCGGACAACCAACATGAAGAAGAGCAACCACGAGAGCACCCTGGGGTGGAGGAAGCCGCCTGCGGCGGACGCCACCCGGGAGCTGCTTGCACTCCTTAAGTCCTGCGGACCGGTGAGGCTGCGGGGGGTCGCGGGCATCCGGACCGTGGGCCATCTGGTGGAGCAGGGCGCTACGGTGGCCTGCACGTGCTCGGCGGCAGTCCGCTCCACGTCCCTCCAGCAGTACATCCGGCAGGTATTCCAGCCCACCGCCCGGCGAGTGCACCGCGGCCACGGCGCCGCCTCCCGCGTCCAGGACATCGTGTTCTGCTCGGTCGGCTTCACCGCGCTAGCCGCCTCCCGCCACGCGGAGATCAAGAGTATGCAGGTCTCCGAGATCGACGCGGCGTGGGACGAGGTGGTGGGCGGGCGGTGGGCGCCCGGGTACAGCAGGCCCCGCTTTTTCGCGGACGTGGTCCTCGTGCACGCCGGCAAGGAGGGCTGGCGCTGCATCGGGGTGGAGGAGGACGGGACGGACTTCAAGGCGGCCGTGCGGCACTTGCTGAACCCAGTCATCCACGGCAGCAAGGACCCCTCCCTGGCCACCATGACCGTGGACGACCTGCGTTGGCCGGCGGGCGTCGGGCCCGCGCTGTTCTCCATGACCGCTCTCGCTGCGGCTGGGCAGGACCGCTTTGCCGCATGCACCTCCGGCGGCACCTCCGGCCTGTACGACATGCTGCCGTGCATTGACCGGGAGATGGAGGACCTGCAGCGCGCGGACCCCCCCGCGCGGCTTCGGGCGCTCGTGCCTTCCCTCCTCGCCGTGGTGTTTGTACCATTCAAGTGCGTGCCCCTGCCCCGGTGCGGCGTGCCGCTCTTCCAGGGCATCTGGCCCAGTGTAGACGACCTGGCGGATGCCGTGCTGGGCCACGTCCTGGCGTGCCCGTACCTGCGGGAGCACGTGTTGATCCTGCCCTCCGACTTGGCGGACATGCCACACGTCCCCGCCGTCAGCGGGCTGGACCTCATCACGGGGCGCGCGTTTGCGTTCGGAGACGTGGCCCGTCTGCTCCTACAGGAGGTGCCGACGGCGGGGCCTAAGGCGGGCGGGCGGCCGCGGTCCTCCGCGCCACGGCCCGGCCTTGCCGGCACTCTGCTGGCCCGCACTTGCGGGCCCTCCCCGCCCCTCGTGCAGTTGGCGGCGGCGGCAAGCCGTGTACGGAAACAGTGTGATGGCTGGCAGGAGGAACAGTCGGCGCGACTGGGCGGGCCATGGCGTGCTTCGGGGTGCGGGGCCGACTCGGCGTTCCTCCCCTTCGTGGTCCCCGCCCTAACTGTTGTGCAGAGCGACAAGCTGCAGCAGCCCGTGCAGGTGCCCCAGTCCCTGGGTCGGACCAGCGCCACGTTCCCCGTCAACACCGCCTACGTGCGGGCCAAGTATTGCAGCCAGCTGTCCGCGCCGGCTTCCGGCAGCATCCTGAACAAGCTGCGCACCATTGCAGCCTTTGCCGTGTCCAGGGGTCTGGTGGAGCCGTGGCCCTTCCTGTTTGCTGACGCCGCTTCGGACCACCAGGGCTGTCTGGGGTCTCTCCAACTCCTCACGGCCTTCCTGCGCGACGACAACAGCGCGGCGGTCCTATACGCCCTTGACGGCATGGTACGCACGGTGCCCGAGAAAGCCACCCTGAGCTTTCTCAACGGCACTGCCCCTGGCGTGTCGGACGTCGTGCCCTGCTCCCAGCCCGTGCTTCCCAAGGTGTCTCACCCAGGCCCCGCGGCCACCGACACCGGCGTGTCTGTGGAGGTGTATCCGTACGATCCGTCGGCGTGGGGACTGGACCTTTGGAGCGCCGCACCCAAGCCCGCCGCGGAGACTGCGGATGGCGAAATGGACACCGTGCTCCCAGCGCCCTTCCCGTTTGTGTGGTTCCGGTTCGGCGCCCGGCTGGGCAGGCACGAGCGCCTGCCCTGTGTGTCCGCCGAGGAGATTGGGTTCCTGGGCACCCTGTGCCCGCTGCTGCCACGTTTTGTGTCCCTGGATGACCCCGGGCTGTCCCTCTTCTTTGCCGGGACGAGGTACACGGTCCTGGACCCGGATTTCGTTGCTGTGCGCCAGGCCCTGGGCCGGACCGTGGCCATGAGCGGCGTGTCCCCCACGCCCGCCGACGTGCTGGTGCTCCTGGAAAACTACCCGCCGTACATGCACGCGCGGCTGGCCTTCCAGTACCACGTCCTGGACCAGGTGGCGCGGCTGAAGGAGGCCATGGACGGGGCGCAGCCCCAGATGCGGTACCTGGAGGAGCAGTGGGTGTTGCACTTCATGGACCCGGCCGCACACCGGGCGCCGATGGACCCCGACGCGTACGAGGCCCTGGGCAACCAGCCCGCTCACGCGGTCATCCGGGAGCTGGATGCGCTGAGCGCGCCGTCTCACAAGGACGCGAGCGGCCCGCCGCCCTCCGAGGAATGGCAAGTGTTTGGGCGTTTCCAGCAGGCGGAGCTGGACTTGGCGTTCCCTACGCTCAACTTGACCCCGTGCCCGTTCACGCAGAGGGTGGTAGCCGCGCTGTCCTCCCGCCGCCCCGCTGCGACGGTGCAGGTCATTGAGGTCGTCGACGCGCGCGACGGACGCATCCCCATGGAGAAGCCGCCCAGTCACTTGACCGTGCCAGTCGTGTTCCGCAGGGCGACCGGGCAAGGGGCGTGGGTGTTTGTGGGTGGTTGCGACGACGCGGTTGCGTACATGGAGACAACCCCTTCCCCTGGCGGCCCTGTGGTACCTTGACCAAGCCACAGCAAGAATGCAATTCTAATTTCATTTCGTTTTCGAGAAGGCAGACATGGCCTTCACCAGGGCGACCGCCGCCGCCGCCTTGGGCTTCTTGTACGCTAAACCGAAGGTCTTCAGGTACTCGGTCAGGTCCTCCACGGTGTTTTCGCGCGCGATTTCTGGCCCGGTGAGGCCCCCTAGCAGGTCCCGCACAACTTGCCTGCTGTCCCGCTCGGGTTTCGGTTCCGGGGAGCCGGTGGCCCTCTCGAGCTCCTGAACGTCAGAACTGCGGGCAAGGGAGTCCTCGGGGTCCTGCATGGGGGATGGCGAGGGGCTCTTCAAGATGGGGGACATGCAACTCATTGCGCCCTCCAGGAACTCCTCCGAGATGTCCAGGCTGCCCCACAGGCTTTCCAGACCGTTTTCCACGTCCTCTGCTGCCTTCTGCACGTGTGCTTCGACCTGGCACACGTGGTCGGCAGGCATGGCGCGCTCCGCGGCGGCCGTGGCTGCCCTCTCGTGGTGAAGGGCCAGGGACACCTCGCGCAACTGCGCACTCTCCTCGTCCAGAGCGAGGGACAACTTGCGGACCAGGCCCTTCTCGTGGGCCAGTGCCTCCTCCGTGCGCCTGAGCTCTGTCTGCGCGTCCAG
>Ga0105050_10006742_pt1 | contig 14090 bp, 13 predicted proteins | sample FRY01_FD_78088 | JGI IMG/M metagenome (GOLD analysis project Ga0105050, IMG submission 78088) | Freshwater microbial communities from Lake Fryxell liftoff mats and glacier meltwater in Antarctica - FRY-01 | ecosystem: Environmental > Aquatic > Freshwater > Ice > Glacier meltwater ... | reverse complement strand
ACATTAACGCTACAGGGGGTGCTTTTTGAAAATGAAACTTTTTAAGCCTTAAATCCTTATCTGATAAGGCTCTTTTTTTTATTTAAAAACATTTAGGACACTATTGATTCTTTTTCTATTTTTTGGTTCGTATAAACGGATGCCAATACGCCAATAAGAATAGATAAAGAATTAGAGGCAGTTGAAACCGTTTTTAATTGCAGGAAGCACACTTCAATGGAATTAAAATATTGGCTAAAATAGTTGAAATTTATTAGGGACTTCTTAAATAGAATATTTGAAAATTATGCTTTATTCAATATTCAGCACCTGGTTTTAATTAAATCTCTTCTGTTGCCATTGATATTTTCAAATATCTTACATTTTCCTCAAATTTCCAACTTCCCATTTCACCCTATCCACCATGCTCCAGAAAATTATTTTACTGAAAACAGCAGGGTCCTTTAGTTCCATGGCTTGCAAAAGGTATGTGTTTATGATTTGAAAAATGCGGTTGAAAGAAGTGAATCCGTGGTCTAGACTGGCGCCGGGTAGGCAGACTTTGATGAGATCTAGGTGCAGTTTAGCCAATAGAACCAAACGATCTTGCATGAATAGCAGCATGATGCCGCTTTCGTCTTTGGCGTTTTCATTGTTTATTTTAAAACTCCAGAGGATTGATTCATACTCGGTTCGTAGCTTCAAAATACAGTGTTTGCGGTGTTTCTCGGCAAATTGGTTCATGGGATGCCCAGGCGATTCGTTCCAAACAATCAGCCTGTCAGAATGGTTAATTAAATTGAACAAGTGTTGATCTCTCCGGATAGCATAAGCATGCATAATTTCTTTTTCAATGTTTCGTATATCAGCGCGAATTTTAAAAATATCTTTTTCGGTTAAATTGTCTTTAAAGGTCTGTTCCATCCATGCTGACAATGTCTTGTTTTGTTCGTCAGAAGCGGCAGGCAACTGTTTTAAGTCTTCCTGTTCCAAGGAATAAATGGAAAGAATTCGGTAGCCCAAATCATCCACTTCTTTTACCAAACTTGTGGCTTCAATTTTCAGATCAAAATCACCCTCAAAGCCCCATTCTTTATTTGCCAAAATGTTCAGTGCGTTTAACAACACATGTATGCGACTGCGGTCTATTTGATTGTCCATGCGGCAAATGAACTTGTTCAAACCGCATGGTATTTGCGGAGTAAATCAAACTCTACTCTTCTTCCATATTATCATTTATTCGATAAAGTGATAATATAGAAATTTATATTATCACTTTGGCTTAACTGCAAACGATTTAACCCATGCACATTTGACGTTTATAAAAAAGCCTTGCGACCCCGCTTGGCGGATTTTGCAATGCGCGGAACACAGTCAACGGAGTGACTGTGTGGAAAGGATGTGAGGTGGCAAAGCACCATAAAATCCGTCAATTTTTTTGGTTACTTTTTGGGCGCCAAAAAGTGACAAAACGTACCTATATTCGCCACATGCCTGCCAATAAAGATGCCCTTTCCCGCTACAGAATCATAGACCAAGCCCTGCGCAACAAGCAAAAGCAATTTCCTACTAAAAAAGAATTGATTGATTTGATTGAAAATCATACTGGGTTTCAAATTGGCGATCGCACGCTGGAAAAAGACATGCAGGACATGCGTGAGGATTCGGGTTTGAATTATTTTGCCCCCATAAAATTCGACAAAATAAAAAAAGGCTATTTTTATACCGAAGCCAATTATTCAATAACGGGGATACCCATCAGCGAAGAAGACATAAAAAGATTAAAATTCGCAGCCAAAATATTCACCCGTTTTAAAGGCGTGCCTTACTTGGCAGAATCGTATCGCCCAATAGAGCAACTCGACCGCATCATTCGTGTGGGGAAATCAACAGGACAATGGGTTGACAACAGCATTGTGCAACTGGAAGTGCCAGAACAAATGCACGATATGGAAATGTTTGAATTGTTCATCAAATCCATTCTCAAAAAACGAGTGGTGCAGATTCGATACCAGGCTTTTGGAAAAAAAGAAAGTAAACCCTTTTTAATTCATCCATACCTTTTAAAAGAATACAAAAACCGATGGTATTTGGTGGCTCAAAATGCCAATTTTGAAGAGATTCGTATCTATGGTTTGGATAGAATTACAAGTGCCAAAGATTTGAAAGAAAAGCACACAGAATCATTTGACGCAGATGCTTATTTCCAATACTCTTTGGGCATCACTGTTTTCAATGGCGAAGAGCCTGCCGACATAGAATTGCTATTTTCGCCAAACGATGCTCCCTATATACTATCCAACCGCATACACCATACCCAAAACGTACTTAAAAATGACGAGAAGGGTTTGAAAATTGGACTTATGTTGCACCCATCCTACGAACTCACCATGCTCATTCGCGGCTATGGCAGCGGGGTAAAAGTATTAAAACCAAAGTGGCTGGAGGAAGAGATAAAAAATGATGCGCTAAAGGTAGCTGAGAAATAATGCACCCACATGAAAATTGCCAACTGGAATATTGAACGCTTAAAATAAAAATAAACTGCACTAAATTGTAGAGAATATAAATAAAACAGATACGGATATTCTCATTTTAACGGAGACAGATTCACAAGTTCTTTTACCCCAATACCCTTTTCAGGCAACCACTCCCCCGCTGGGTGGAATTCGTCTAGGGTATTATAAGGTCACCGAAAATAGGGTTACGATTTATAGCAAATATGAAATTGTAAATCAATATATAACCTATGACAAATACAACTGTTTGTGCGCGGAATTAAAAACGATAATGGGCAATTTAAGGGCTTATGGAACCATCATTGGCATCTACGGAAACCGTCATCCCAACTTTAATGAAGATATGTACAACGGCTTTTGGACTTTAAAAAATACAGTATCCATAACAACCTATGCATCTCAGGTGATTTCAAAATCAGCTTTTGCGACAATTAATATATTTCCAAAACAGGGCGTGAATCTTTGTTATAGTCTTTTACAGAAAACGGCATTAGAAACCTTACCCAAGATATTCCAGAATGCATTGACCATATTGTCATATCATCGAAATTCAGCCGAGAAAAGGAAATACAGGTTTTTGAGTGGAATGCGGAAAAACGGTTGTAGGATTATAAGGGGGGGGGTAATGGTGAAGATTGACTTTCTTTCTTTGCCCCAAACTTCCTGAATCAGAAGTCAAGGTATCGCAGTGAAAATTCTGTAGCCAATGTTGTGCAACACAAAATGTTACGTAAATTGTTGTACAAATGTTTAGAAAGGAAAAGGCTTCATCTCTTGAAGCTTTTTCTCCTGTATGGCGCACACGTAGGGATTACCTGCGGTGATCCCTGACTTTGCAGAAGTCAAAATGTCCGAAGCCATTTCATGGAAATGGCTGTTTTTATTTGCCCTTACCCACTCTTGAGCAAGCTCAGATATGGGTAAGGGCAAATAAAAACGCCTTTGCTATCGCAAAGGCGTCGTTCATTCATTCGTGCACGCGTAGGGATTCGAACCCCAAACCTCCTGATCCGTAGTCAGGTGCTCTATCCAATTGAGCTACGCATGCATAACTGAGAATTTTTTTTATAGGTTTCTCAAAACCTCTTTCCTGATTCTGATTTCTGTGAAACGGGCTGCAAAAATAGTGAAAAATAATTCGCCCTGCAACCCCAAAAAGGCAACTTTTATCGATATTCACTTGAAACATAAGCCTCGCTTGCTAAATTGCGGGTCAGAAACAATCTATGAAAAAACACATTTTGCTTGCAGTAGCAGCAATTTTAACCTGTTCGCCTGCAATGGCGCAGAAAAAGGACAAAAAGAAAAAAGGGAATCCTGCGGCTGCGGCTGAAGCCTCAAAACCTGGCGATAAAAAAGCCACCATTGCCAGCAAGACCAAAAACTGTGTAAAAATTCCTGGAATATTTACCCTCTACCGAGACAGTACCAATGGCCAACTTTTCATGGCAATTAAAAAAGAGCAACTTGGAAAAGAATATATTCATTTTACATATACCGAAAATGGCGTTTCTGAAATAGGCATGCACAAAGGAGAATTTCGCGGCAGTCGTATTTTTAAAATTAAAAAATATTACGAAAACATAGAGTTTGAACAACAAAATACTGGTTTCTTTTTCGATTCCAATTCCAATCTTGCCAAAAGTGCAAACACCAATATTTCTACTTCCATGTTGGCCCTTGAAAAAATCATTGCCACGAATGAAAAAACAGGTGAATACTTGGTAGATGCCGATGAGCTTTTTTTAACCGAAAAATTGCACCAAATTAAACCCAGTCCCTTCCCAGGCATGTCTCCAAGAGCTTTTCAGTTGGGGGGTATGAACAAATCTAAGAACCGATATGAAAGGGTAAAAAACTACCCACAAAACATGGATTTGGTGGTAAAGTACACCTTCGACAATCCTTATCCTTCCAATGGCGGTGGTGATGACATTACCGATGCACGTTCGGTAAGTGTTGTAGTGCAACATAGCCTCATTCAAATGCCAGAAAACAATTTCAAGCCCCGTTTTGATGACCCCCGAATTGGGTTTTTCTCTGAACAAGCGAATGACATGACAACCACCAAACCCTTGAATTTCTATGACATGATTCACCGTTGGGATTTGCAGAAAAAAAATCCAACCGCTGCTAACAGTGAACCCATAAAACCCATCACATGGTGGATTGAAAATACAACCCCAAAAGAATACAGAGCTACGATTAAAGCAGCCGCATTGGAATGGAACAAAGCATTTGAACCTCTTGGCTTTGTAAATGCTGTGCAGGTTTTTGAACAATCCGATACCGCAACCTGGGATGCTGGCGATATTCGCTACAATGTTTTGCGATGGACCTCCTCTCCCAATCCTCCGTTTGGAGGTTACGGACCCAGTTTTGTGAATCCCCGTACGGGCGAAATTCTAGGGGCCGACATCATGTTTGAATTTGTCTTTATAACCAACCGAATCAATGCTGAAAAGTTATTTGAAAAAACAGGTATAGGTGCCAACAATTATTGCGAAGCTGGAAACTACCTGCATATGGAGACTCTTACAGGTATGGAAATGCTGAAAGCTGCGGGTGCGGATGAAGTGGAAATGACCAAACTGATTCAACAAAGTTTGTATTATTTAATTCTGCATGAAATGGGTCATACCATGGGTTTGCAACACAATATGAAAGCCTCACAATTGTTGAACCTGAATGAATTGAAACAAAGCGCAGGTAAAAGTATTTTGGGTTCGGTAATGGACTATCCAGCTTTGAACATCAACAAAGCAAAAGGCGTAGAATTTCAACCAGAGGTTCAATATTGCCAAGCAACACCCGGACCCTATGATTTGTGGGCCATTGACTTTGGCTATTCCATCGCGGATCCAGATGTGGATAGAGAGCACGACCGTTTGGCCAGGATATTGGCGCGGAGCAATGAACCCCAGCTGACATTCGGAAACGATGCAGACGACATGCGCAGTCCAGGTAAAGCCATCGATCCAAGGGTGATGATAAACGATTTGAGCAGCGACGCTATTGGATATGGTGTGGAACGGATAGAATTGGTTCAAAACCTAATGAAAGGCATCCAAGTGAGATATGGCAAATCAGGACAAAGCTACCAAGAAATGAAAAATGCATTTAACATTCTTTCTGGTAATTATTCAACCATGGTTGGCGTAATATCTAGATATATTGGTGGAGTCTATGTTGAACGTGTGGCACCCGAAAGCGGAAAACAAGTGGCTCCATATACACCTGTTCCTTATGAAATTCAAAAAAATGCAATGGCGGTTTTGGTGAAATATGCATTTGCACCCAATGCCATGGAAGCTCCTTCTGAGCTGCTACCTTATTTGCAAAGCCAGCGCCGTGGTTATAATTTCTTTGGAGGTACCGAAGATCCAAAACTACACGACAGGGTAGAAAACATGCAAATGGGTGTGCTTGTGCATGTATTAAGTGAGCCTGTGATGCAGCGTTTGACAGATAGCCGTGAGTATGGCAATAAATACGGTGTAGGAGAAATGCTAACAGATTTAACCGATGGTGTTTTTGCCGCAGATTTAGCTGGAAATGTAAATTCACACAGACAAATTTTGCAAATTAATTATGTTCGTTTTTTAACGAGTATTAGCGGATTAAAAGGACCTTCAGGATACGATGTAATTAGCCAAGCAAGAGCCACTGCCCAATTGCAAGACATTCAAAAGAAAATGAAAGCAGCAATTGCTGGAGATAAGGATACCAAAGACCACAGAGCCTATATAGTAGAAATAATCAAAAAGGCGTTTAAAGATTAAACCAATGGTTTTTCTTAAAAAAGTCTTGCAAGTATTTGCAGGACTTTTTTATTTATTTTATCGAGATTTCAAATTCTCTATTATTCATAAAAACTCGAATTCATTTCACCCTCAAGTCTGCTTCGCCTCATTCATTGCCCCGGGAAGGGGGTGGCCAATGATGCGTTTTCCAAAAAACACTTATTTGTCCCTTTTTTTAACCTTATAGCCAAAGAAGGAAGGCAGGGGAAAAGTGTTTAAAAAAACATTTGCTCTAAAATATACTATCAATCGACCCCTTTCCATAAACCCTTCTGGGGGTTGGTAATTTCCCATAAGGATTCGCTTTTTGGGTCTAATGATAGCAAAGCACATTTGCTGTGATAATTCTCATTTGGAATTGTGATTTTAAATGATAAACTTGCACTATGCAAATCGAGAATAAAAATGCCTCAATCGCATGCGTGCTATTGTGCACTGGAATTGCCTTGGGTGCAATGGGAGTGCATTTGCTTAAAGATACAATCAGCGAGCATTATTTAAAAACATTTGAAACCGGTGTTCGTTATCAAATCTATGCTGGATTGGGATCGCTAATGTTGTCTTTTGCTGGAGAAACAATGAAAAAAGCTTTTTAATTTATATTCATTGGCAGCCTTATTTTTTCAGGTAGTATTTATTTGTTGGCAATGAATGAAATAATTAGTTCTTCTCTAAAAATATTTGGTGCAATCGCGCCATTCGGAGGCTTAATCATGATCGTGGGTTGGGCCTTGGCCGCAATGTCATTTTGGAAAAGAAAATAATGCAAACACGAATTTTAATGCGCCATGGCAAAGCCGCCGACGGAATGCAATATACAGATGATTTTGAAAGGCCATTGGAACCTAGGGGCAAAACTGAAGTGTTGGAATCTGCGAAAACATTAAGACAAGAGGGCATCATTCCAGATGTGATTTTATCCAGCCCAGCATGCAGAGCAGCCTCTACAGCCCGCATTGTTGCTGAAGTTTTTGGAATAGATCCGAGCTTGATTGTTTACCACGCACCGTTGTACATGTCTGATATAGAAGTTTACGTTTTTATACTCAATTTGTTCAAAGGCAAATCCGTTTTATTGGTTGGGCACAACCCTTTCATCGAAGAATTGGCAGCCATTTACACAAATCATGGTGTCATTGGCTGCCCTACATCTTCGGCAATAGTCTTCGAATTTCCTGAAGGTGAAATCACCCTGAAATCCTCACCAAAAACTATTTTTGTGAATCTTCGAAAATAAAAAAAGCTACCCAATTGGATAGCTTTCTTAAATATTTAGAGGTCTAACGTTTAAGGCATTTTTGGCATTTCAGGAGCACTTGGGGTTCCTGCAGGTTTTGTTGCTTCTGGTTTTCCTGGGATTACTTTAATCAATTGGAAAGTAAACAAAGTTACACCGTATTTGTCTTCGAACGATTCCGCCATTCCACCCAATTCTGGTACCAAATCATTTTGAAGATATACTTCAAACTCGGCGCCTGGTGCTACTTTTTGGAAAGCTTCTTCCAAAGGAGCAAGGCCAATTTGTTTTAAACTGTGCTTGGGATTGCCACCCATTTTAGAACTGTTGCGCATTTCTTTGCCTTTGCTGTTTTTCATAACTATAGAATACTCAATGGTATCGTATGCCTGAGGCGATGCACCAGATCCTGCTTTAATCAATTTGAATTGGCCACCACTTGCCAATGCAGAAACTCCAGCTTTTTTGCTGTTTTCAACCATCCATTTTTTGCTTTCATCTTGGAATTTCTTTACTTTTTTACCTTGCTCTTTCATGATGAAACCGCGTTGCACTCTTTCAAGATCGGCAGTACCAACAGCAAAACCGCTGTCTTTTTTTAGCGCATCTTCAATTCCTTTGATCAAAGAACTATAATCTAGTTTTTCTAATCCTTGTTGTTTCATTCCTTTTCCAAGGTTTAGACCAATGGTGTAACTGAATGAATCCATGCCTGTTTTAAGGGTTTTACCCGGGTTTACAGTGCGTCCGCAAGAGGTTGCAAATAAGATTACAACTGCGGAAATAATTGAGATATGTTTTTTCATTTTATGTGTTAATTGTGAATTTAATTTGCGGATTTAATACCGCTATACAACTCGGTGCGGCGTTCTTTGTTAGTCTGGTCTTCTGCATACTCCTCAAAGGTCATATATTTATCAATCATGCCGTTGGGTGTAATTTCAATAATACGGTTTGCAATGGTGTTAATCACCTCTTGGTCATGCGAATGCAACAGTACAATCCCTGCATATTCAACCAAACCATTGTTTAAAGCCTGAATGCTTTCCAAGTCTAAATGGTTGGTAGGTTCATCCAATAACAAAACATTGGGATTTTGGATCATCATTTTGCTTAACATGCAACGCACTTTTTCACCCCCGCTTAATACATTGCACATTTTCTGCGTCTCTTCCCCACCAAAAAGCATACGCCCTAAAAATCCGCGGATATAGGTTTCATCCTTTTCAACCGAATAATCCCGAAGCCAATCTACTAGGTTTACCTTGCTCTGGAAGAACGAAGAATTGTCATTTGGTAAATATCCAGTTTTGGTTGTAACACCCCACTTAATTTCACCTTTATCTGGTTTCATTTCGCCCCAAAGCACTTTAAAAAATGTGTTTAAAGCCAAAATATTCCTAGAGATAAATGCAATTTTATCCCCCTTATTGACAGTAAAATTAATATTGCCAAATAATTTAACCCCGTTAAAAGAACCTTCTAAATTTTCAATGGTTAATACTTGATCTCCTACTTCTCTTTCTTGCCTAAAAACTATACCTGGATAACGTCGGGTGCTAGGTTGGATTTCTTCAATATCCAATTTATCTAACATTTTCTTTCTGGCTGTGGCTTGCCTACTTTTTGCAACGTTTGCACTAAAGCGGGCAATAAATTCAAGCAATTCTTTCTTCTTTTCTTCTGCCTTTTTATTTTGGTCACCACGCTGACGCAATGCCAACTGTGAACTTTGATACCAAAAAGTATAGCTTCCAGAATAAATTTTTATATGGCTAAAATCAATGTCGCACACATGGGTGCAAACATTGTCTAAAAAATGCCTATCGTGACTCACCACCAAAACGGTATTCTCAAAACCTGCTAGAAAATCTTCAAGCCAACGAATGGTTTCTACGTCCAAGTCATTGGTAGGTTCATCCATTAACAAAACGTCTGGATTGCCGAAAAGACACTGGGCAAGCAAAACACGTACTTTTTGATTTCCGCTTAAATTTTTAACCAGATTCTCATGCATTGATTCTTCGATGCCCAAATTGCTTAAGATCGTGGCGGCATCACTTTCTGCGTTCCATCCATCCAATTCGGCAAATTCGGCTTCAAGTTCCGAAGCGCGCATGCCGTCCTCGTCGGAAAAATCTGCTTTGGCATACAATGCGTCTTTTTGCTCCATAATGGACCACAACTTTTGGTGTCCCCGCAGAACGGTTTGTAAAATTGGAACTTCATCAAAAGCAAAGTGATTCTGACTCAGCACGGCCATTCTTTTGCCAGGTTCCAAATCTATGGAGCCAGTATTCGGCTCTATTTCACCAGAAATGATTTTTAAAAATGTAGATTTTCCAGCACCATTGGCACCGATAATACCATAGCAATTGCCAGAAGTGAACTTGAGGTTTACTTCCTCAAATAAAACGCGTTTGCCATAGCGCAGTGAAACATTGGATACCGTAAGCATGAAAGGGGCCGCAAAGGTAATATTTATTCATCATTTCGACAAGAAGAATAAAGTAGCCTTGATTCTGCATTCTCAACCTAGTTATAACTGGTGGTTCGGCCCCCGTTCTCTAAATAAAAAAGAACCCAAGCGTTGAAGATTATTTGGCATTAGAGAAGACGCACCAACCTGGCCAAAACCCGGTTATTTATAGGCCCAAACATCCTAACTCGTGCTTAATATCTTACAAAATTCCATTCGCATTGATGGTGCATAAGTCATTACCACAATCAACTTGGTCCTATATATATTCGCCACATGCTTTTGATTGCAGACAGTGGTAGCACAAAATGTGACTGGGTTTTTGTGGTAGACGAAACAGAACAGGCATTTTTTACGATGGGATTTAATCCCTTTTTTCATGATTCCAATAAAATTGAATCTGAAATTAGGAAAAATCAAGGCCTGACTGCTGTTGCAAATCAAGTAAAGAAATTATATTATTATGGCGCCAGTGTGAGCAGTACAGATCGTGCACAAATTGTGATTAATGCTTTGAAAAATGTGTTCAAAAATGCAGAAATACAAGTAGATCATGACATGATAGGTTCGGTATATGCCACCTGCGGAACAGCACCTGGCATAGCATGCATCCTTGGCACAGGTAGCAACAGTTGTTATTTCGATGGTAAAAACATCTCAGAAAAAGTACCTGCCCTTGGCTATATTTTGGGCGACGAAGGTAGCGGTTCTTGGCTAGGAAAAAGATTGTTGCGCGATTTTTTATACCACGATTTGCCTGCAGACTTAGAAAATGATTTAAAGGCAACTGGATTAGAGAAAGAAATTGTTTTCGAGAATATCTATAAAAAACCCAATGTCAATGTCTATTTAGCATCTTTTGCCCGCTTTTTAGGACCCAGACAAAATATTCCTTATGTAAAACAAATTATTAAAGAAGGCTTCGAAGCTTTTGTTAAAGTGCATGTTTGCAAATTTGATGATTACAAAAATGTACCCGTACATTTTGTTGGCTCTGTGGCCTATTTTTCAAAAGATATTCTTGCTGAGGTTTGTCAAGAATATGGTTTAAAATTGGGTGTTGTTACCAATGAACCCATTCGTGGTTTGGTGCAATATCATAAAATTGCAAGCCTATAATTTCTTTTTTTTCATCGGCGAAAATGTAATTTTCGTCCGTTTATTAAAATCTTTTTTCAACCCTTTTTTCTTTTACAGCATGGGTTAGCGCATTTTAAATGCGCTATATTGATTTTCTCAATATTATTTCGATTACAATATTTATCGAACTAAATTGTCTTCCTAATTATAAAACCAAAACAAATGAAATATCCCATTTTAAAATCCATCGCTGGCGGAATGTTTATAGGTCTAGCCCTATTTGCTTTCCCATTTACTATCCACGTTATTGGAACCATTGTTTTCATTGGCATACTATTACGTCTCATACGCGGTCCACGCTGGCATAGGCATGGATTTATGCACATGGCATGGGCCAACATGTCTGGATTTTCCAAGGAAGAATTTGAAAGAATGACACCCGAAGAACGTTCAGTTTTTCGCCGAAAAATGTATATGGAACATTGCAGTAAATATTCCAAATACAAAGACATCAAAGAAGAAAAAAACAATCCAGAATAATATGACAAGAAGAAACAGGGTTATCATAGGCGCGGTGGCCGCAGTTGCCACTTTCGCTTCACTCGCATCCTTTGTAGGCATGCGACACAGACATCAGCATGGCATGCATCATTCCAAGCATTGCGCAGAACAATGCGGTGATCATGCACAAAAACAAGACGCCCCACCAAAGCAAACTCCTGCGCCAGTGGCACCTTTGCCGGATGCCGCCAAATAAATGCCAGTCGCCTACATGAAGTAGTTCGTTCACCGAGCTACTTCATTTTTTTTATAAATTCACATGAAATTTGTATTCGCAAAGTAATAAAAATGAATACCGCAATACCATTCCCTGCAAGGGAAATAAAAATTACCGAATGGTTTACCGAATACAGCAATCGATTGTTGGTTTTCGTGCGTTCAAAGGTTAAAAATTTGGAAGAAGCAGAAGACATTGTACAAGATGTTTGGTTTCAACTAACCAAGATGGAAGATATTTCAAAAATAGAACTCGCAGGTGCTTGGCTTTTTGCAGTTGCAAAAAATAGGTTGGCCAACTTTTACAAAAAGAAAAAAAATATCCCCTTTAGCAATATTGCCCAAAACAGCGACGAAAATTCAGACAATTTTAACCAATGTGCAGCAGATAATTTCAGCGATGATGCATTAAATTCATCAGAATTTTGGCACAAACTCAATCTAGTTTTAGACTCACTGCCTATTGAACAAAAAGAGGCTTTTATTGCCCATGAATTGTATGATATTTCCTTCAAAGAATTGTCTGAAACTACAGGTGAATCTGTAAATACTTTATTGGCAAGAAAACGATATGCCGTGCTGAAATTGAGGGAGGTTTTTGGAGAGTGAATTTATCTAATGGATTTGCATAAAAGCCGGTGACATTAATTCTTGTTCCGACCGCGATATACCTATTTTTTTTGCTATGGTTTTCCATTTAGAAACAGAATTTATAACATCCTCGATTATTTGATTACTTTGTGATCCAGAAAGTCTGAAATATGGTGCCACGCTTTTTGCTAAATCCATATCCCGTGCATTATTGCCCATATCTATATTCATAGCCAATCCTCCCTTGTCAATAGATGGATTAAGGTCATACGCAGGAGAAAGTATCCAACCATTTTCGCGCAATAAAAATCCATGATTACGCAAATGATCATCGGTATTAGATATACAAATATTAAAAACAATCCTCCGCCATAGCTGGGCCAAATCTTTCTCAGGTTGAGCTCCATGTGATTGAATAAAATCAACAAGATCCAAATAACTCGCGTGGGTATCTCGCAATTTTTCTTCTGTAAATCCTGTCATAGACATTGCTGATGAGAAATGAATTCTGCTTCCACTTTCTCTATCAAATCTCCTTGTAAAAAAAGTATTGTATTTGCTGGAGATTTTTTCAATGCGACATTCGGACATTTCAATCCCACATTGGATGGCTAGTTTATAGGCCAAAAACTCCCAAGCGGCTTTGTCCACAACATCTGCTTTTGCAGGAAATTTAGCAATCATTAAATTTCCAATTTCATCCAAAATATTGGTCTTCGGTCGAGCCCCTCCTAATGATGATCCTGGGGCTATTAAAATGGCCAACCAATCCTTTATTTCCGCAGTTACAACATCAGACTCTACCATCTTTGCAGCATGCTGCAATTCTCGAATACTAGACCATGGTGGTGTGGGTCTTGCATTGTTGTTGTCTAAAAATGGTCCATCCTGATTTATTTTAAAACGCAATGCCCCCATTCGGGTTTCATCAAATACACCCAATAAAAAATCAATATCAAAGAGCTGGGGCGAAGGTAAATTATGCTCTTGTGCATGCTGAAATGCGCGTCTTTTCATTAACGTCCTGCCCCATGTATCTGGCATTGAATCCATAAATACACCAAAATTCTCTTTGTTGTTTGGATACTGCTGTCCGCCGAACAAATTTATGTCAGGGTCCAATATAAACCTTTGGTTTATATTGGACAACCAATCCCCTTTATATTCGAATGAAAATGCCTTTTTCCCTTTGGCCTGCTGGGCTGAGAGTATTCCAATGCATTTTGGCTCGGCCATGCCTTTCCAATCTGCATAAACCCAAATATCCGTTTTCCCTTTTGCCATAGTTATTTATTGGTTAGCAGATTCAGGTCCTGAAGTTTTCTCCCGTATTCATCATCAGCCCCTAGTTTCAAAAAATCGTCCTGTAGGCCTAAAACACGAAGTGTATTGAAATACGCTACTAAAGATACGTTGCCTTTGCCCCTCTCTATTTGGTAAAGGGTGCTGCGGTCTATTCCTGCTCTCTCAGCAACCATTATGGTCGTAAGTCTCCTTCTCTTTCGGGCTAGTTTAATATTCTCACCCACCTGCTCCAGTATTTTTTGATACTTTGGCAAGAGTAAATGTTTTTTGCTTTTCATACCTATTTGTTGAATATTAACCACAAATATATGTATAATGTT
>Ga0105050_10006739_pt1 | contig 14096 bp, 19 predicted proteins | sample FRY01_FD_78088 | JGI IMG/M metagenome (GOLD analysis project Ga0105050, IMG submission 78088) | Freshwater microbial communities from Lake Fryxell liftoff mats and glacier meltwater in Antarctica - FRY-01 | ecosystem: Environmental > Aquatic > Freshwater > Ice > Glacier meltwater ... | reverse complement strand
TCGTCGGACTTGCGCGGCCCCACCGGGGCCACGGTCCCACCTCCACATCGACGAACCGGGCTTCGTGCCGCTTGGCAAAACGGGAGCTGAGCTGCTATTCGAGCTGATCTCGCAACGCTAAGCGCGCGGCGCGACCTTCCCTCTCGGCGATTGTTGCACAATCACCTGCCGGGCGACGGATCACCGGCAATCTGCCTTTCGCCATGTCGAAGACGTGCAACCTGCACGAAGAATGCACCGAAACCTTCGGGTCAGAACGTTTGACCGGCGCACTCCTGGATCGGCTGATCCACCACGTGAACATCCTTGAGATGAACGGCGACAGCTATCGCCTCGGGCAGAGCAAGGCCCGCCAAGACAAGGCGTAGCCATCTTCAACATCCTCAACGTTTGGCCCTTGCGGGCCAAAGCATCCGGGCATCCGCCAGATCCATGACAAGCGCGGCAGCCCGGATGCCGGCGCACGTCCATCGGCAATCACACCAACCCGAAAGTGGCAACATTTTGCGCAGCCCTTTGGCTCACTTTTACTCTGCCGTTGACACACGCCCTGGACGAATACGACCGTTCGATCCTGCCGACACAGGTGCGCCAGATCGGGTCTGACGCGCGGAGGATCGCCAGATGGCACTGACGTTCCCGCTGACTGCCGCGCAGTTCATCGACTGGTTGCCCGTCATGGCGATGACGTTCGATTCAGCATCGGCAGTGCCGCGCGGCTGTACTTTGGCGCGGGCGGCCTCCTTGGCCTTGAACCGCTGATCATGCAAACGGGTCTGGTGGTGCGGATGCAGCGGTTGACGCTATCGCCCTTGTCGCCCGAAGTAGCCCAGATGTTGCGCGGCTATGATCCCCGGCTGGCACCGGTCGAGATCCACCGCGCATTGTTTTATCCCGAAAGCCGCGAGCTGGTGGCGGAGCCGCGCCGCGTGTTCAAGGGCTGGATCGATCAGGCTCCGATTACCACGCCTGCGATCGGCGGAGCCGCAATGGCAGAGGTATCGCTGGCGAGTGCGGCGCGGGCGCTGACCATTCCGCTGGCCGCCAAGAAATCCGACGAGACGCAAAGACGGCGCGGGGGTGACAGGTTCCGGCGCTACGCCGATGTGTCGGGGCAGGTCGAGGTCTGGTGGGGCGAGGCGCGCGCCAATCCCACGCCTACACCCCCGGCCACGGTTTGAAGGGTCTGGCGATGCGATATCCAGACTGGAAATCACGGCTGGTTGGTTATCTGGCTGTCGCCTCACGCACGCCGTTTGCCGAGGGCCGCCATGATTGTGCGCTGTTTCTGGCTGGCGGCGTTGAAGCAATGACCGGCGTGGACCCGGATGCGGCGTGGCGCGGGCGCTATACGACGACGCGCGGCGGGCTGCGGATGTTGCGCAAGGCCGGTTTTGCCGATCATATTGCAGCCGTTGCGGCAACGCTGCCGGAAATTGCGCCTGCGTTTGCAGCCGTGGGGGACGCGGCCGTTGTGGCCGATCCTCAGATGTCGGGCGTGTTTGCACTCGGGATCGTCCAGGGGGAAATGATCTATGTGCTGCGGCCCGGCGGGCTGGGACTGATGCCGCTGACCTCTGCTCTGCGGGCGTTCCGGGTATGAGGGCGTTTCTGCTGCTTTTTGGGGTTCTGCTGCTGGTTCCCGATGCCGCGAATGCGGACCCTGTCACCGCGGCGATATCTGCCCTTGCCACCAAATTTGCCGCAACCGCGGTTGGTACGTTCCTGGCCACCACGTTTGGCCGCATTCTGCTGTCGGTGGCGCTGTCGGCGTTGCAGCCATGGCGATGCGGACCGGACGCCGAACGCCCACCTGACCTATGGATTCGATATTGGCGATATTCCGGGCCAGACGCTCGAACGCCTGATCGTCGACGATGAATATGCCGGGATCGGTGACGCTGGAGGCGGGCGGCACGGTGGCGCACTACCGCAGCGGGTTCGAAATCGGCCTCGACGAACAACCCGCAGATGTGATCGACGAACTGCTGAAGGGCTGCCCCGGCCAGATCGCCGAGATCGGCGGCACGTGGAAGGTGCGCGTCGGCGGGCCGGGCCGGTATATTTCCTGACGGACGACGATGTCATCGTCACGCGTCCGCAGGCTTTCGATCCGTTTCCGGGCCTGGCATCGACCGTCAACGGCATTCATGCCAGCTACCCCGAGCCGGAAAGTCTTTGGGAATCCAAGGACGCGCCGCCGCGCTACAGCGCCGAATACGAGGCGTCGGATCAAGGCCGCAGGTTGCTGGCCGACCTGTCGCTGCCCGCCGTGCCGTTCGGCGAGCAGGTCCAGCGTCTGATGCTGGCCTATATCGCCGAAGAACGCCGGTTCCGGCGGCATACGCTGGCCACGCAGTCCGCGGCGATTGCGGATATCGAGGGTAACGCTTCGGCCACCTACACCATGCGCCTGACCGCCGGCGGGGCCAGTGCGGGGCTGGAGCTGGTGGCTGCGGATGATCCGGTCAGCGGGCCGGTATCGGCGCTGCGCCTGCGCGCGGATCATGTGATCGTGTCAGGCCAGACCACGCTTGAGGATACCTTTATCAGCACCCTTGTGGCCCGACAGGCGCTGGTCGCAGACCTACGGGTCACCACCCTGATGATCGGGGCCGAGGCGGTGACCGTCACCCGGCGCGCCTTCGCAGGGGGCGAGATCGGCATCGCTTCGCCTGACACCTGGGTGACTGTGGCCACGCTGGCACTGACGCGCGCGGGTATGGCGACCGATCTTGCCGCCAGCCTGTCTTTGGGTGGGGCAGGTTCCGGTGTGCTGGAACTGGCATTCTTCCGGGGCGAGACGCAGATCGGCACCGCCCGGCAGGCGACGGGCCTTGACGGGCGGCAGGTGCAGGTTTCTTACGCTGCGGTCGATCCCGATACCGGCTCTGGCCTCACCACCTATACATTGCGGGCAAGCAAGGCCGCGCCAGCAACCACTGGCGGCTGGGATGCAGATATGATTCTGACCAACCGCTATCTCGCAGTTCAGCAGTTCAAAAGGTGATGCCATGACGCTGACCAATTTCATCATCTTCCGTGCCGATGACGGGATGCCCACGGCGCGGCCCGTCATTCGCTGGGGGCAATGCGATACGACAGAGGTTGCGGCGCAGGCCGGTGTCGCCGAAGTGGCAGTGGATTGCGGGGTGGTCTGCCCGCCGCATGGCAACCTGACCTATGACCCGGCCAGCGCCGTGTTTGTCGCAACCGAACCCGCCCCCGCCTCGCCTGGGCAGATCGCTGCATCGGCCCGGCAGGACCGCAACACGCGGCTGTCGGCCTGCGACTGGACCCAGCTTGCCGATGCGCCGGTAACTGAGGCCACCCGTGCGGCCTTCGCGGCCTACCGGCAGGCGCTGCGCGACATATCCGATACCCCCAACTGGCCCGAAGCCCCGCAATGGCCGGCCAAACCCTATCAGGAGACAACATCATGAGCTGGTATCGCACCGGAACCATCGCCGTCACCAACGGATCAATCACAGTCAACGGGGCGGGGACCGCGTTCGTTAACGCCGTGCTCCCCGGCTGGCGGCTGGTTGCCGCAGAACACGCTGTTCCCGGAGCCGATCCTTGTGACCGGTGACGGCCCCGTCACGATCCCCGCCTACACCGCCCCGAATGAGGAGCCTGCCAATGCTGGTTGACATGTCGCGCCTGATCACCGCCGAAGCCAAAGCCGCCGCCGATCTGGCCGCGATGCGCGCATCCATGACCATATCGCGGATGCAGGGCGTTCTGGCTCTGGGCGAGGCACGGTGGGCCACGGTGCTGGCCTACCGCGACACCGCGCCATGGGCAGAACAGGTGATTATCGACAGCGCGGGCGACTGGCAGCGCAACAGCCAGAACATCGCGTTCTTCGCCTGGCTGCTGGTGCTGACCGATGCGGAGGTGGACGATCTGTTCATCGCAGCACAGGCGATTGTTGCGTGATGCACACCGGCGTGAACGGGGGCTTCAAGACCCTGTTGATTCCCGGAAATTTTGACGCTGGCGGGTGCGTCCGACAAAAACCCGTCTGCTGCAATATCTGCTGTAAAACACTGCAATATCTGCTGTCACGCTACAACGGTTACACAGGTAAAAACTTGTCCACAGAAGATTGCACAAGAAATCACTTTACAGGGTTTCCCTTTGGCCACACCATATCTAGTAAGGTCAGCATCAGGCAAACGCTGAACCTTGCCAGACACCCAGCCTCTTGTGGGTTACCGCCCACCGGAGGCTTCATAAAGAGGCCGGGCAATGTCGCTTTCCGAACACTACGCATCTGACGATATCCATCCCATTGATATCGTTGAAACGCTGGCAGAACACCACGAGTGGGAGTTTGACCGCGTCACCGACGACCAGATCGCCATGGCGGTCGAAGGCCAGTGGCGCACCTATTCGCTGACCCTCGCGTGGTCGGCGCAGGATGAAACGCTGCGGCTGATCTGCACGTTCGAGATGGAGCCGCCGGAACACCGGATCGGCGATCTTTACGACGTGCTGAACCGGTGCAACGATATGGTCTGGACGGGCGCCTTCACATGGTGGGCGGAACAGAAGCTGATGGTCTGGCGCTACGGCCTTGTGCTGGCGGGTGGTCAGATTGCGGGGCCGGAGCAAATTGATCGGCTGATTTCATCTGCTGTGATGGCGTGCGAGCGGTTTTATCCGGCGTTTCAAATGGTTGCATGGGCCGAACACACGCCTGCCGATGCCATGAAGGTTGCGATTGCAGAGGCTTACGGGCGCGCCTAGTCTTTGCCCCGGAGTGAACCGGGGGACAGTATGGATCTGACGGAAGTGAAAGCGCGCGGGCTGATGCTTTTGGGCTGCGGCAAGATGGGGTCTGCTATGCTGCAAGGCTGGCTGGCACAGGGGCTGCCAGCGGCTTCTGTCTGGGTGGTTGATCCGCATCCGTCGGATTGGTTGCTGGGGCAGGGTGTGCACCTGAACGGCGACCTGCCTGCCGCTCCGGCCATTGTGCTTGTGGCGGTAAAACCGCAGGTGATGGCGGCAGCGTTGCCTTCGCTGGTGACGCTGGGGGGCGGGGCGACGCTGTTTCTTTCGGTCGCAGCAGGCACCACGATTGCCTATTATGAACAAGTGCTTGGCGCTGGTAGCCCGATCATCCGGGCGATGCCGAACACCCCTGCTGCTGTCGGGCGCGGGATCACGGCGATCACCGGTAACAAGGTCGCGACTGCCGCGCACATGGATCTGGCCGAGGGCCTGCTGTCTGCCGTGGGGCTGGTGGTGCGGCTGGAGGGCGAGCATCAGATGGATGCGGTCACCGCTGTGTCCGGCTCCGGCCCGGCCTATGTGTTTCACTTCATCGAGGCGCTGGCTGCGGCAGGGGAAGCCGAGGGCCTGTCCGCTCCCCTTGCCATGCGACTGGCCCGTGCGACCGTGACGGGGGCGGGCGAACTGGCGCATCTGGCGCCTGAAACCGCAAGTCAGTTGCGTGTCAACGTCACTTCGCCGGGGGGCACGACCGCGGCGGCGCTGGCGGTGCTGATGGACGCGGATAACGGCTTTTCCGTGCTGCTGCGGCGAGCGGTCAAGGCAGCGGCAGACCGGGGTCGGGAACTGGGCAAATGATAAACTACGATGATTTTGTAAAAGTCGATATCCGCGTCGGAACGGTCACCCGCGCCGAACCCTTCCCCGAGGCGCGCAAGCCCGCGATCAGGCTATGGGTCGATTTCGGCGGGGATATCGGCGAAAAGCGGTCTTCCGCGCAGATCACGCAGCATTACACGCCAGAGGCGCTGGTGGGCCGGCAGGTGCTTGCGGTGGTGAATTTCCCTTCGCGCCAGATCGGCAAGGTATTGTCGGAAGTGCTTGTGCTGGGTGTGCCGGACAGCGAAGGTGAGGTGGTGCTGATCGGGCCCGGCCACGCCGTACCCGATGGAGGGAGGCTGTTTTGATGGATACGTTGCTGATCACCCGACCATTGCCGGATGCCGTCGTTGACGCCGCCCGCGCCCGCTTTGCCGTTACACTGCGCCACAGCACAGCGGCGCTGACGCCCGTCGAACTGCGCGCTGCGTTGTGTGATTACGACGCCGTGTTGCCCACGCTTGGCGACATGTTCCGCGCGGATGTCTTTGCCGATGTGCCTGCCCCCCGTGCGCGCATACTGGCAAATTTCGGCGTCGGGTATAACCACATTGATGTAAAGGCGGCGAACGCCGCAGGGCTCCAGGTCTCCAACACCCCCGGCGCGGTGACCGATGCGACAGCGGATATCGCGCTGACCCTGATCCTCATGACCGCGCGACGGGCGGGCGAGGGTGAACGGCTGGTGCGGGCGGGCCTGTGGGAGGGGTGGCACCCGACGCAGATGCTGGGGGCGCATGTGACGGGAAAGCGGGTTGGAATCATCGGCATGGGGCGGATCGGCAAGGCCGTTGCACGGCGCTGCCATCACGGGTTCGGCATGGAGGTGGTGTTCACCAACCGCTCGCCCGTGGCAGACCCCGGCGTGCCCGCGCGGCAGGTGGATATGTCCGGGGCGCTGGCCGCCGACGTCGTGGTGATCGCGGTCCCCGCTTCGCCCGCCACCCATCACCTGATCAACGCATCCACCCTTGCACAGATGCGCCCGCATGCCATTCTGATCAACATCGCCCGCGGGGATATCGTCGAAGAGGCCGCTCTTGTTGCGGCCCTTCGGTCAGGTCAGATCGCCGGAGCGGGGCTGGATGTGTATGAACATGAACCCATCGTCGCGCCTGCGCTGCTGACCATGGAAAACGTTACCCTGCTGCCGCATCTTGGTACCGCGGCACTGGAGGTCCGGGTGGCAATGGGGCTGATGGCCGTGGACAATCTGACCGCCTTCTTTGACGGGCGCGAACCGCCGAACCGCGTGTGACGGCATGGCGTTCAAAAGCGTTTTTACGAATTTGAAAGGAGTGCGTCGTGATCATTTCTCACAGGCGGCGGTTCATCTTTGTACACATTCCCAAGACCGGCGGCACGGCCCTGACTTTGGCGCTGGAGGCGCGGGCGAAGGCGGCTGACATCCTGATCGGCGATACGCCGAAGGCGCGGGCGCGGCGCGGGCGGATTGCCCAAGCAAAGGCGCGGGGGCGACTGTGGAAGCATTCGACGCTGGCCGATATTGCCGGGCTGGTCAGCGATGCCGAGGTGGCGGAATTTTTCACTGTCGCCCTGGTGCGCAACCCTTGGGACCGGGTGGTCAGCTATTACCATTGGCTGCGTGTGCAAGCCTTTGCGCATCCGGCCGTGGGGCTGGCCAAGGCGCACAGCTTTTCGGGGTTTCTGAACCATCCGCACACGCAGACCGCGCTGACCCTGTGGCCTGCGTCCGCCTATATGCGTGACCGGCATGGGGTGGAACGCTGCAGCCTGTTTCTGCGGCTGGAGCATCTGGCTGCGGATATTGCACCGTTCGAGACGCATCTGGGGTTCCGGCTGACCCCTTTGGCCCGGGCAAACGAATCGGCCCGCCTGGCCGACTGGCGCGGTTATTATTCCGATGCGGATGCGGCTTTGCTCGCGGCGTTATGCGCCGAGGACGCGGCTCGTTTCGGCTACGGCTTTGACGATGCGGCCATGCTGCCGGCCTGATACCCCGGCTGTCCGAAGAATTGCGCCAAAATGCCGTGGAACGGCCCTGATCACGCCGCACCCACGCCTGCCTTCAGAGGCATGGAAAAGTGGCCGGAGCGGCAACGGGAAGTAGCGCAAATGAAGCAGCTTGATGGCGAAACGGCGGGTCCGGTGATTTTGGCGGAAGGCATCATGGCCGACACGCGGATAGCAACTCCGCAGGGCTGGCGTGCGGCGGGTGACCTGCTGGTTAGCGACACGGTGCTGACCTTTGAAAGCGGCGTGCAAAAGGTGGACTGGGTTTGGCGCAGCCGGATCACTGATGCCGAGGTCTGGCCGCTTGGCTTTTGGCCGCTGCATGTGCCGGTCGGTGCGCTTGACAACCGCGAGGCATTGGTCTTGCTCGCCGAGCAGCGCGTGCTGGTCGAAAGCGACGGCGCCGAGGCGCTGTATGGCGATCCGTTCGCGCTGATCCCTGCCCGCGTGCTGGAAGGATACCGGGGGATCAGCCGGTGCCGGCCACCCGAAGGGGCCGGTCTGGTGCTGCTCGGATTTGCAGAACAACAAATCTTGTACGCCAGCCGGGCCGCGTTATTGGTTTGCCCCGGCTGTGCCACAGCCGAGGCGCGCGCCCATTACCCTCCGCTGACCACCCAGCAGGCGCATCATCTGGTGGCCTGTCTGATGGCCGAAGATGTGGGCCTTGCCCTGCGTGCGGCAGGTCAAGCAGGTCAAGCAGGGCAGGGTCAGGCCGCTTTCTTCTGAGGCGCAAAGCGAGTGTAGAACGTCTGCCCTTTGCCAGCCATATCGCGCAGCAAGGCGGGCGCGTTGAACCGCGGGCCATGGGCGGCTGCCAGTGCATCGCAAATCTCCACTGCGCGCGGCGCACCGATCATGTCGAGCCATGACAGCGGCCCACCCGACCATGGCGCGAAGCCCCAGCCGAGAATCGCGCCCACATCGGCTTCGCGGATGTCCATCAAGACGCCATCCTCCAGCGCGCGGACGGCCTCCAGCACCTGTGCCATCAGCAGACGGTGCTGCACTTCGGTCAGTTCGGGCTGCGCGTCGGTCACGGGATAGCGGGCGTCAAGCCCATCCCACAGACCCAGCCGCTTGCCTGCCGCATCATAGGCATAAAAGCCCGCGTTGGCCTTTTTCCCCAACCGGCCCTGGTCGGCCATGGCAAACAGTACGTCATCCACCGCGCCATCGGGGTAGGCATCACCCATGGCGGCGCGGGTGGCTTTGGCGATTTTCACGCCCAGATCAATAGAGGTCTCATCCACCAGTTGCAGCGGGCCAAGCGGCATCCCGACAAGTTTGGCGGCATTCTCGATCAGCACGGGTTCCACCCCTTCCGCAACCATGCGGATGCCTTCGTTGATGTAGGGTATGATGCAGCGGTTGGCGTAAAAGAAGCGGGCATCATTCACCACGATGGGCGTCTTGCGAATTTGCCGTACGAAATCAAGGGCTTTGGCCACCGCGCGGTCGCCGGTGGCTTTGCCCTTGATGATCTCCACCAGCATCATCTTGTCCACAGGGCTGAAGAAATGGATGCCGATGAACTGATCCGGGCGGGCGGATGCCTTTGCCAGATCGGTAATCGGCAGGGTGGATGTATTGGTGGCGAAGATGCAATCCGCGCCCACCGCAGCCTCGACTTTCGCCGTCACATCGGCCTTGACCTTCATATCCTCGAACACCGCTTCCACGATCAGATCACAGTCCGCGAGGGCGGCATAATCGGTGCTGGCAGTGATGCGACCCAGAACCTCGGCCTTCTTTTCGGCAGTCACTTTCTTGCGCGCGATGCCTTTGTCGAGCAATCCTTCCGAGTAAGCCTTGCCCTTGTCCGCCGATTCCTGTGCCGCGTCGATCAGCACCACATCAATGCCCGCCTGCGCCGAGACATAGGCGATGCCAGCACCCATCATGCCCGCGCCGATAATGCCTATCTTCCTGACCGACTGATCCGGTTCGGCAGGGCGAACCGCGCCCTTGTCCAACGCTTCCTTGTTGATGAACAGGCTGCGGATCATGGCCGAGGATGAAGGGTTCATCAGAACGGAGGTAAACCAGCGCGCTTCGATCCGCAGGGCCACATCGAACGGGACCATCGCGCCTTCATAAACCGCCGACAGCAACGCTTTGGCCGCCGGATAGACGCCCATGGTTTTGCCATGCACCATCGCGGACGCCCCCACGAACGTCATGAACCCGGCCGGATGATAGGGCGCGCCGCCGGGGAACTTGAAGCCTTTCTCGTCCCACGGTTTGACAAGATCGGCGTCTTTGGCGCTCAGAACCCATTCCTTCGCGCGGGTCAGCAGGTCTTCGGGGGCGACCACCTCGTCAATCAGCCCGCCCGCTTTGGCGCCTTTCGGGTCCGAAAGCTTGCCTTCAAGCAGATACGGTGCCGCCATCAACACGCCCAGTTTGCGCGAAAGCCGCGTGGTGCCGCCAGCACCGGGGAAAATGCCAACCATGATCTCCGGCAGGCCGATCTTTGCCTTGGCGTTGTCGGCCACGATGATCCGGTGGCAGGCCAGCGGAATTTCCAGCCCGATGCCCAGAGCGGTGCCGGGCAGGGCCGCAACAATCGGCTTGCCGCCTTTCAGCGTTTTCGGGTCCATGCCCGCGCGCTCGATCTTGCGCAGCACGCCGTGCATCATCATCACGCCTTCAAACACCGCCTTCGCGGGTTCGTCGCCCCCGTCTTCCTTCATCTTGGCGATCACGTTCAGATCCATCCCGCCCGCAAAATCCTTTTTGCCAGAGGTAATGATCACGCCCTTCACATCGCCATCCATCACCGCGGTGTCGATCAGAAGGTTCAGCTCGGCAAAACCTGTCAGCGACATTACGTTCATGGATTTGCCGGGAACGTCCCAGGTAATAGTGGCCACGCCATCGGCGTCAACGGTATAGGCAAAATCGGTCATGTTCGGGTTCCTTTGTCGGGGCCTGGATCGGTCAAGACGGGCGTGCGGTCGGGTGTGGTTGGTCGTGCCGGAAAGCGGCAGCATGCGGACAGGGATCACTGCCCGCGCCCGGAACGGGGCGGCGCGGATCAGGTTCATGGGTGGTCGGGGGCAGGGTGACCCCGGGCATCATACCCGCTCGATAATCGTGGCGGCGCCCATGCCGCTGGCAATGCACAGCGTCGCCAGACCGACGGATTTGCCGCTGCGTTCCAGTTCGTCCAGCAAGGTGCCGATGATGATCGCCCCGGTTGCACCCAAGGGATGCCCCATCGCAATCGACCCGCCGTTCACGTTCACCAGCGCGGGATCGACATCAAACGCCTGCTGAAAGCGCAACACGACCGACGCAAAAGCCTCGTTCACCTCGAACAGGTCAATGTCGGAAATCTGCATGCCGGCATCGCGCAAGATTTTCTGAGTCACCGGCACCGGCCCGGTCAGCATGATCGTGGGATCGGTGCCGATTTTTGCTGTTGCGCGAATGCGTGCACGGGGTTGCAGGCCGAACCTCTCACCGAATTCCTTGTTGCCGATGAGGACGGCAGCCGCACCATCGACAATGCCGGATGAATTGCCCGCATGGTGGATATGTTCGATCAGTTCAAGATGCGGGTATTTCATCATTGCGATCTTATCAAAGCCGGGCATGGTTTCGCCCATGTCCTTGAAGGCCGGCCGCAGGGCGCCAAGGCTTTGCATATCGGTTCCGGGGCGCATGTATTCATCATACGACAGGATCGGCAGACCGTTCTGATCCTTGATCGTGATCACGGACCGCCCGAAGCGACCCTCCTTCCACGCCACCGCGGCGCGGCGCTGAGATTCCACCGCCAGCGCGTCGGCGTGGTCGCGCGTGAAACCATATTCGGTGGCAATGATATCCGCCGAAATCCCCTGCGGCACGAAATAGGTCTTCATCGCCAGCGCCGGGTCCACGGCAATCGCCGCTCCATCCGACCCCATGGCGACGCGGCCCATCATCTCGACCCCGCCAGCGATGTAGCCCATGCCCGCCCCGCCGCGGACCTGATTGGCGGCGATGTTCACCGCCTCCATCCCCGACGCGCAGAAACGGTTGATCGCAAGTCCGGGAATTGACTGATCCAGGTCGGAAGCCAGCACTGCGGAGCGGGCCAGACAGCCGCCCTGTTCGCCCACTTGCGTGACGTTGCCCCAGATCACATCCTCGACCGCGTGGCCTTCAAGACCGTTGCGTTCCTTGACCGCGTTCAGCACCTTGGCCGAAAGCGCCACCGAGGTCAGTTCATGCAACGCCCCGTCCGGGCGGCCCTTGCCGCGCGGCGAACGAACGGCGTCGTAGATATAGGCGTCTGTCATGGTTTCCTCCGAATGCCTGTTCAGGCTTTTGCCCGATCCGACGGATTGCCGGGCATCATGTCATAGGGGTGCGCCCAACCCTTCAGGGCGGCGATACGGTCCAGCCAACGGTCGATATGCGGCCAGTCGGCGCGGTTGAAGCCAAAGGGTTCGGGGTAGTAAAGATAGCCGCAGCAGGCCGTGTCCGCGATGGTGGTCTGGTCGCCCACCATCCAGTTGCGGCCCTCAAGATGATCGTTCAGCACGGTATAAGCGGATTTCAGACGGCCTTGGGTGAACGGGATCACGCCTTGAGGGCGCTTTTCTTCCGGCAGGAAGTTCATCAGGAAACGGGTCATGCCAATCTGGCCGGACAGCTTGTGGCTGTCCCAGAATACCCACCGCAGAATATCGCGCCGTTCGGCCGCCGAACGTCCCCCAAGTTTGCCGGTTTTGGACGACACGTAATCCTGAATGACACCCGCTTGCGTCAGCACCAGGTCGCCGTCTTTCAGCACCGGCACTTCGCCCATCGGGTTCAGGTCGCGGAACGCGGGCGTGCGGGTTTCGCCGTTGAAGAAATCAACGAAAACCGGTTCCCATTCCATGTCGGCAAGCGTCATGGTAAGCGCGGCCTTGTAGGCGTTGCCGGATTCGCCAAAGCAGTAGAGCTGTGCAGCCATCATCTATCCTCCCGTGTGGTCCGGCTTATCCGGGACCGCCTGCGCCAAGAGGCGCTTATTTCTTGCGGTCTTCCAGTTCCGAATTGAACAGGCGCAGCCGGTGGGTCAGGTTGTCGTGGTTGATCACGCTCGAATAGTTCTCGAAGATGAACGACAGCGCTTCGCCTTCGTCGAGCCCGGCTTCGCGCGCAAAGACTTTCAGTTTGCGGTAGGCTTCTTCGGTCATGGCGACGGGAAAGCGACGTGTCAGGCGAAAGCGTTTTGGCATCCTGTTCTCTCCGGGTGCGATGTACTCTCCGGGTGCGATATTCTCTCCGGGTGCGGTGGGCGCCGGGGGAAAATCCTTCATCCGAAAAATTTTTCACAACCGGCCCGTTGCCGCAAGCCTAGAACGCCTCGGCGGTCAACGCCATCACCGGTTCCGCCCCCGTTTCGATCCGCGCCAGATGCACCGCGGTCGCGGGCAGGTGCCGGGCCATGTAGTAGCGGCCCGTGGCGATCTTTGCGTCATAAAAATCGCGGTCGGCGGCTCCGGCATCCAGTGCGTCCATCGCGGCTTTCGCCATCCGCGCCCACATCAGGCCAAGGCAGACATGGCCCATCAGATGCATGAAGTCATACGACCCCGACAGCGCCGCATTCGGCGATTTCGTGCCGTTCTGTACGAAATACATGCCCGCAGCCTGCATGTCCTTTGACGCCTTTTTCAGCGGATCAAGGAAGCCTGCCTTCAGGCGCGGCTCGTCTTCGTTGGCCTTGATGAAATCCTTCACCATGGCGAAGAAGGCCATCACATGCTTGCCACCGTCGGTTGCCAGCTTGCGGCCCACAAGGTCCAGCGCCTGAATGCCGTTGGCGCCTTCATAGATCATCGCAATCCGGGCATCGCGGGCAAACTGGCTCATGCCCCATTCCTCGATATAGCCATGCCCGCCGTAAACCTGCTGTGCTGCCACGGCCATCTCAAAGCCCTTGTCGGTCTGAAAACCCTTGATGACCGGGGTCAGCAGGGAAATCAGGCCCTCGGCAGCCGCGTCGTCCTGCCGCACGGAACGGTCGATCAATTCGGCGCCCCAATAGGTAAAGGCCCGCGCGCCTTCGACAAAGGATTTCTGATCCATCAGGTTGCGGCGAATATCGGGGTGGACGATCAGCGGGTCAGCCGGCCCGTCGGGGTTTTCCACCCCGGTCACGGCACGGCCTTGCAGACGGTCTTTGGCATAGATCACGGCGTTCTGATAGGCGGCCTCGGCCACGGCATAACCTTGCAGGCCGACACCCAGACGCGCCTCGTTCATCATGGTAAACATGGCGCGCATACCCTTGTGCAGGTCACCCAGCAGCCAGCCCGTCGCCCCGTCATAGTTCATCACGCAGGTCGCATTGCCGTGGATGCCCATCTTTTCCTCGATGGAACCGACCGTCACGCCATTGCGCGCACCAAGCGAGCCATCGGCGTTCACCAGAAATTTGGGCACGATGAACAGCGACACGCCCTTGATGCCGTCCGGGCCGCCCGTTGCCTTTG
>Ga0105050_10006738_pt1 | contig 14098 bp, 11 predicted proteins | sample FRY01_FD_78088 | JGI IMG/M metagenome (GOLD analysis project Ga0105050, IMG submission 78088) | Freshwater microbial communities from Lake Fryxell liftoff mats and glacier meltwater in Antarctica - FRY-01 | ecosystem: Environmental > Aquatic > Freshwater > Ice > Glacier meltwater ... | reverse complement strand
GCATGAAGCAGCGGGCCGCGTTGCTGCGGACCTTCCTCGCCGGACGTGAGCTGATGCTTCTGGACGAGCCTTTCGGGGCGCTCGACGCCCTGACCCGGGCCCAGATGCAGGAGTGGCTGCTCGATGTCTGGCAGGAGGACCGCAAGACGATTCTTTTTGTCACCCATGACGTCGAAGAGGCGATCTACCTCTCCGACCGGGTGTATGTGATGTCGGGCCGGCCGGGCCGGGTCAGCCTGTGTATCGAGGTTGATCTACCGCGCCCGCGCCGAAGCAAAGTGACCATGGACCCGGAGTTCCTCGCCTTGAAGCAGCAGCTTCTCGAGCCACTCGAGGAAGCGGTTCACGGTTCCCTGATCGATGACATGCCGACGCTCGAGGGGCCGCACGCATGAGCGTCGCAAGCTCGAAGCCGCGCTGGCTCGCCGAGCGTGTCCTGCCGCCGCTGCTCTTCGCCCTCTTCGTACTTGCCGCCTGGGAGCTCTATGTGGTCCTGGGCGACGTCAAGGAGTCGACTTTGCCGCCACCGACGGCTGTACTCGAGGCCCTCTGGACCAACCGCTCGATGCTGGCCGAGAACGCCTGGGTCACGATCAAGGAGATCCTGCTCGGCTTCACGGCGGCGATCTTCATCGGGGTCGGGATCGCCACCGCGATCCGGAGCTCCCGCCGGGTCGAGCGCGCCGTCTACCCGTGGCTGGTGGTTTCCCAGATGGTGCCGATCCCGGCGATCGCCCCGATCCTCGTCATCTGGTTCGGCTTCGACATGCGACCGAAGGTGCTGGTCATCGCGCTGGTCAGTTTCTTCCCGATCGCCGTGAATACGATCGACGGACTTCGAGCCGCAGAGCCGGAGCTTCTCAACCTGCTCAAGACCCTGAGGGCCAACGCATGGCAGCGCTTCCGCAAGGCTCAGTTTCCTGCCGCGCTGCCGTTCCTGTTCTCCGGACTCAAGGTGGCTGCCGCCTTCTCGGTGATCGGAGCGGTGTTCGCCGAGTGGGTAGGTGCGTCGGAGGGCCTCGGTTACCTGATCCTCGTCCTGAACAACCAGACGGCAACCACCGACATGTTCGCGGTGATCGTCGTTCTCGCCTCGATCGGGATCGGCCTCTTCCTGATCGTCTCGCTGATCGAAAGACTGATGCTGCCGTGGTACTACGAGAGCCGTGAGGTCGAGAGCGAAGGCCTTGAGCTCGAACCGGAGGAGATCCGGTGAGCGCGGGTCCGACGGGCGCGGGTACAGGAGCTGGAGGCGCTGCGCCGGGCGGCGCGGTGCCCGGTGGCGCGGCGGACACGGTCGTGCGCGGTGCCTGGGTGCTGTCAATGGGCCCGGTGGGCGCGATTCGTGACGGAGCGGTCGCTTTCGGTGCCGACGGGCAGATCCTCGAGGTCGGTCCGGCGGCGGAAGTCATCGCCCACCACCCGGAGTCGGAGGTAATCGGGGATGGCAACGGCATCGTGCTTCCGGGCTTCGTCAACGCCCACACCCACCTGACCGAGGGCCTGATCACCGGAATGGGCGAGACCGCGATCCTGTGGCAGTGGTTCGAAAGGGTGGTCAACCCGTCCGGCAGGGTGATCACCCGCGAAGAGGTCACGCTCGGCACCCGGCTGAAAGCGGTTGAGATGCTGGAAAGCGGTATCACCACCGTGAACGACATGTGCTGCCACCGCAATCTTGGCTCGCTCGCATCGCTCGGGGCTGTCGATGGCCTCAGCCAGATGGGAATGCGCGGGGTGGTCTGCTTCGGCGCCGAGGACCTCTACCCGGATGCTCCCGGAGCGGACGTCTTCATGGCCGAGCACGAGGCCCTGGCCGACCGGATCGCCTCCGAGCAGATGATCGATTTTCGGGCCGGTGTCGGCACGGTGCTCGGCATCACCGAAGAGCTCTTCAAGCGCACGATCGCCGCCTGCGCCGAGCACGGTTGGGCCGTGCATACGCACCTGGCCGAGGTCCGCGAGGAGCTGACCGAGTCCCGGATCGAGCATGGCTGCTCAACCATCGAGCATTCCGACCGGGTCGGCCTGCTCGAGCACGAGGTGATCGCCGGCCACTGCATCTGGTGCAGCGAACGCGACATCGGTCTGCTCGCGAGGCACGACGTCGCCGTCGCCCACAACCCGGTCGCCAACATGATCCTCGCCTCGGGGGTCTGCCCGGTTCCACGCCTTCAGCGTGAGGGCGTGCGCATCGGGATCGGTACGGATGGTGCCGCCTCCAACGACAGCCAGGACATGTTCGGCGCGATCAAGACCGCGGCGCTGCTGCAGAAGGTCCATCACCTCGACCCGGAGGCGATGACCGCGCCGGAGGTCCTGAAGATGGCGACCATCGGCGGTGCCGAGGCCCTCGGTCTTCAGCAGAGCATCGGCAGCCTGGAACCGGGCAAGCGGGCTGACATTCAGCTGCTCGACGGCAACGGACCCGAACTCGCCGTGCTCCACGACCCCTTCCAGCAGATCGTCTTCGGTGCGACTCCCCGGTCGGTTGCGGAAGTCTGGGTCGATGGCAGAAAGAGGGTGGAAGCCTCGGCGACGCTCGGTGTGGACCGGGTCGCCCTTGCCGCCGAGGCCCGCGAAGCCGCGGCCGGCATCGCCCGCCGGGGCGAAATTAAGGGCGAGTCGGCATACGTCGGTCCGCTCGAATTCGAAAAGGAGAAATGAGCCGTGCCTGATTCGACCGATGTGGTGCTGATCGGCGCCGGACACAACGGGCTGGCCTGCGCGGCGTTCCTGGCCCGGGCCGGGCTCGGCGTCACCGTGCTCGAAGCCTCAGACACCCCCGGCGGCTGCATCTATACGAAGGACCTCCCGGATGGCCAGGGCCGGCTCGAGCTCGGCGCTTACGAGCACGGCGGGATCCGCGGCAGCGGGGTCGCCGCGGACCTCGAACTGGAGACCCGTTACGGACTTGATTTCCACGAGCGCGACGAGATCCTGTTTTCTCCCTGCGACGACGGTACCGGACTCGCCTTCTGGAACTCGCTGGAGCGCACTGTCGAAGGCCTGGCCGAGGTACTCGGGCGGGAAGAGGCAGAGCGTTACCGCAGCTTCGCGGGCTGGTCGGCCGCGGCCATGGGCCTGCTGCGCCAGAGCGAAGACGGCCCGCCGCCGACCCTGCGCGAGCTTGCCGCGCTGGCTGACGCCAGCCTCGGGGCAGAGGGTGCGCGCCTGGTCCAGGCCCTGCTCGCGCCGGCCACCGCTCTGACCGGTGCCGCCTTCGAGGACGACCGACTGCGCGGGCCGCTCGACCACTGGGCGGCCCATTCCCAGCAGCCGCCGCAGGCCCCCGGCACCGGTGCGGGTGCGCTGTTCCTCGCGGCCAGCCACGGATCGCCGGCGATCCGGCCGGCCGGCGGCTCGCGCAGCACGGTTGACGCCCTGGTGCGCTGCCTCGAGGACGCCGGCGGAACGCTGGTTTGCTCGGCCCCGGCGGAGAGGGTGGAAGTCTCCGGCGGGCGGGCCACCGCGGTGATCGCGGCGGGCGAGCGATACGCAGCCGCCAAGGCGGTCATCTCGGCGATCGACGCCCGGAGGCTGTTCCTCGGGCTGGTCGATCCGGCCGCTGTATCGAGCGGGCTGCGGGCGGAGGTCGAGCGCATCCACGTGACCTCCCACAACGTCAGCGAACTCAAGGTCGACGCGCTGATCGAAGAGACCCCCCGGGTAAACGGACCCGACGGAATGGAGCGGACCTTCATGCTCTCTCCGAACACCGGCAGAGACATCCAGCGCGCCTTCTCCAGCATCGCGCTCGGCGAGCTCCCGGAGCGGCCACCGGTGATGATCGCCTTCCCGTCCGCCCTGGAGCCCGGCTGGGCTCCGGAGGGCAAAGGCGTGGTCTGGCTGTCGACCTTCGTTCCGTGGACGCCGGCCGGCGGAAGCTGGACCCCGGACCTTCTTGAAGAGGCGGCGGATCTGACCTGGAAGACGGCAGAGAAGGCCCTCGGATACTCGATGACGCACGGTGTTCGCGAGCTGACCGGACCGGGCGAGTGGGTCGAGCGCCACGGCAACCCGGGCGCCAACCCCAACCACGTCGAGATGTCGATCGACCAGCTCCTGAGCATGAGGCCCTCACCGGGCCTTTCCGGATACACCACCCCGATCGAAGGGCTCTACCTGACCGGCGCCGGCACTCATCCCGGCGGCGGGATCACCGGCGTGCCCGGACGAAACACCGCCGGCGTCGTCTTGCAGAAGCTCGGTATCCGCAGCCGCAGCCGCACGGCGAAGCTCCGTGCCCAGGCCGCGATGCTGCGCGACGCCCTGCGGGCCACCAGAAACCTGAGGAGGAACGCATGACAGAAGAGGACAACACCGCGACTGACCCCACCCCGGCACCGATCCGGCTGGTCGGCCTGATGACCGGCTACCAGGGCTCGGCCCTGCTCGGCACGGCGGTCGAGACCGGCCTCGCCGACGCCATGGCCGATGGCCCGGCCACCAGAGAAGAGATCAACACACGCCTCGCCGCCGCTGGTCGCGAACTCGACGGGCGCGGACTGATGGCGCTGCTGGCCGGGCTTGCTTCGTTCGGCCTGGTCGAGCGCGCGGGCGAGCAGTGCAGCCTGAGCGATCTCGGCGCGCCACTCGCCTCCAACCACCCGGACACCGTCCACCAGATCGTGCTCAAGGAGTGGTTCTTCTACCGGCTGTGGGCAGAGTTGCCGCTCGCGGTCGCCGACGGGCACGCGCGCACCGGCCCGTGGCGGGAGCGGCTGGAGAACGATCCGGAGCAGGCCCACTCCTTCCTGCGCGCGCTCGACGACCTCTGCACCCTGTTCGGCGGCGAGTTGCCGGAGCTGGCGGGGCTGGAGGAGCCCGGCCGTCTGCTCGACGTCGGTGGAGGCGCCGGCTCCCATGCGGCCAACCTGGTCGCCGCCAATCCTGAAATCGAAGCGACCGTGCTCGACCTGCCCGGCGCCGAACCGGTGCTGAGGGAGCGAAACCCGGAGCTCGATTTCGTCGAAGGCGACCTCGAGCAACCTCGCTTCGGCCGCCCCGAGGGCGAGCAGTGGGATTACCTGCTGCTCTCGAACATCCTCCATGACCATCCGGCCGATCGCTGCGCCCGTTATGTGCGGGAGGCCGCTTCATTGCTCGGGCCTGGCGGCAGCCTCATCGTCTACGAATGGGTGGTGGACCCCGGTCGAACCAGCCCGGAAGGCGTGGCGAAGTTCACCGCGATGATGCTGGTCGAAAACGAAGGCGGCTGGACCTGGACCGAGCAGGAGATCGCCGGCTGGATGCACGAGGCCGGCCTTGAGCCGCGGCCGATGAATCGCGGCTTCGGCCCGATCGCGGTCGTTCGCGCCTTGAAGGTCTGAACTCCCGGCGACGGCAGCGCATTGCCCGCCGGCAGTCAGGGCAAATGTTCGAAGCCGGAGGAAGCCGTTCCGTACGCTTAAGCGGCTATGGAATACACCTCCCTGAAATCCAAAGAACTTGCTCCCGTCGACCTGGAATCACTCGGTGACTACCTGGATGGTCCTCATGCCGAGGTACGCAAAGAAGGGCGTGCGCTGCTGTCCCGTCCAGAGTTCGCTCCGGTCGATCCGGAGATCAACAGTGCGGAATACCGCGAACGTGTGTTGAAATGGCTGAAGCTTCTGGCGCGGGAAGGACAGCCCGTCCGCGGGTTTCCGGTCGAATACGGTGGTCTCGGCGACCTCTCGCTGCTGGTCAAGACCGGCGTCTAGTTCGGGCTTTGGGGAGGCGCGATCCTCCACCTCGGAACTGAAAAGCACCACCAGAAGTATCTGCCCGACATCGCTTCACTGAAGCTTCCCGGCTGCTTCGCGGTGAGCGAGTCGGCTCACGGTTCGGACGTTCAGTCAGTCGGCACGACAGCCGACTACGACCTTGAGACTCAGGAATGGGTGATCAACACTCCGACCCCTGCCGACCGCAAGGACTGGATCGGAAACGCTGCCGCCCACGGACGCGCCGCCGCGGTTTTCGCCCAGCTGATCGTGGGTGGAGAGAATCACGGCGTCCACGCGTTCGTCGTGCCGATCCGGGGCGACGACGGTGAGCCCCTGGACCGGATCCGGATCGAAGACTCCGGCCACAAGCTCGGTCTCAACGGGGTCGACAACGGCCGGCTCTACTTCGATTCGGTCAGGGTCCCCCGGGAGAACCTGCTCGATCGCTACGGCTTGGTCACCGAAGAAGGCGAGTACTCGTCACCGATCGAGAACCCGACCGCCCGCTTCTTCACGATGCTCGGCACTCTGGTCCAGGGCCGCGTATCGGTCGGAGGTGCCGGGCTGTCGGTGGCCAAGGTTGCGGTGACCACGGCGATCAGGTGCGGCAACCTGCGCCGCCAGTTCGGGCCGCCCGGTGGAGGCGAGGAAGTCCCGCTGCTCGACTACCGCGCCCACCAGCGTCGCCTTCTGCCGCTGCTCGCCCGGACGTACGCCATGCACTTCAAGCAGGCCGAGCTGGTTGAGCGGCTCGATCTTGTCTTTGGCGGTGAAGATGAGGACCCCGACGCCCGACGCCTGCTTGAAACAGCCGCGGCCGGCTTCAAGGCAGCCGCGACCTGGCATGCGGTCGAATGCCTGCAGACCGGCCGCGAAGCCTGTGGCGGCATGGGCTATCTGAGCCCTGGCGGTTTCGCTGCTCGCAAGGCCGACGCGGAAATTTTCACCACTTTCGAGGGCGACAACACGGTGCTGCTCCAGCTGGTCGCCAAGAGCCTCCTGACCGGCTACCGCGAGGAGTTCGGTGAACTGAACCCGATCGGAATGGCCGGGTTCATCGCTTCGCGGGTGATCGAGCGGTTCGTCGAACGGACCGCCGCCCGCGAACTCTGGGGCCGGATCTGGGACGAACTCACTCCGAATTCGGAAGAAGACGGTGACCTGAAACACCGCGAGTACCAACTCGCCCTGTTCGCCTGGCGCGAGGATCACGTGCTGGCCAGCGCCGCCCGTCGCCTGAAGCGCGGCATCGACGAGGGCTACGACCCCTTCGAGGTCTTCAATGCCTGCCAGGATCATGTCCTGGTCGCCGCCCGGGCGCATGTCGACACCCAGATCCTCGAGGCGTTTGCCCACGGGGTCGAGGAGTGCGACGACGAAGGCAGTCGTGAGGTGCTCAGCCGCCTCTGCGATCTCCATGCCCTGAGCACGATCGAGAAACATCGCGGTTGGTATCAGGAGCACGGAAGGATCAGCTCGACCCGCTCGAAGGCGGTCATCCGCAACGTGAACAGGCCGTGCGAGGAGCTGAGGCCCCATGCCGGCAACCTGGTCGAGGCCCTGCGGGTACCGGACAGCGTGCTACCCGAGTTCGGCCCGACGCCGACCGCTTTCCTGCGCTGAGCACCAGGCATTCTGGGCCCTGAAGCAGGCGCCGGTGGCGTGCTGCCCGGCGACCCGTACACCGCCCTCCAGGCTGGAAGGGGTCAGCGCCCGGTCAGTACCGTCTGAGCGCCGCTCCCGGGCGTGACTGTGATCGCCCGTCGAACGGTGGCCTCCGGTCCTTCTGTGCCCGCGTCGATCTGCACTTCCCGGAGCAACTCGCGCAGGACGATAGCCATCTCCATCTGGGCGAAGCTCGCGCCGATGCAGCGCCGCCTGCCACCGCCGAACGGGACCCAGGTGTAGGTGCCCGGGTCCGTTCCGAGGAAACGCTCCGGCCTGAATGCATAGGGCTCCGGGTAGATCGCGGGGTCGTGGTGCACAAGCCAGGCGCTCACCACGAGGTGGACCCGTGGCTCATAAGTGAAGCCGCCGATCTCAACCGTCTTCTTCACGGTGCGAGGTGCGGCGTTCAGCAGCACCGGCCGGTGACGCAGGATCTCCCGGATCGTCGCGGTCAGGTACGGCTCGCCGTCGCCTTCGTCGACCGCCTCGCCCAGCCGTGCGAGCACTTCGGGCTCGCGGGTCAGCCGTTCGAGGGCCCAGGCGAGCTGGGTCGCGGTCGTCTCGTGGCCGGCGACCAGCAGGGTGAGCAGTTCGTCGTGGATCTCGACGTCCGACATCGGCGAGCCGTCCTCGTGCCGCGCTTCGATGAACGAGCTGATGATCTCGCTGCCTCCCGTGCCCGGCAGTGCCCGGCGCTCGGCGATCTCGGCGTAGATCAACTCGTTGGTGCGATCTCGCACCTTGACGAACTTCCCCCACGGGCCGAGTCCGAACGGCGCGCGCTGCGCGGGAGGGAGCAGGCTGAGCGGGCTGAGTCCGAACTCGAGCATCTCGGTCAGCGCCAGCCGCAGTGCGTCGAGCCTGCCGCCCGAGCGCAGTCCGAACACGGCGGCGAGGATCACCTCCATCGTCAGCGCCTGCATCCGCGGGTGCATCGCCACCGTCTCCCTCCTGGGCCAGGACCGGATCTGCTCGCGGGCCACTTCGGTGACCACCGTTTCGAGGCCCTTCATGCGCTCGCCGTGGAAGGCCGGCAGCACCAGTCGCCTCTGGCCGATGTGAGCATCCCCGTCGAGCAGCAGGATCGAGTTCGGGCCCACGATCGGCTCGAGGATCCGGGCGCCCTCCCCCGGGTACAGCACGTCCGGCGGCGCGGTGAAGACCTGCTTGACCTCCCCGGGGTCGGAGATCATCACGAAAGGATCCTGGGCGGCCAGCCGGATCGTGAACCGGTGGCCGAACCTCCGCCGGCAGCGCTCGAGGAAGCCGGTCGGTCGTGCCCACCAGCCCATGGTCTGCAGGGCGCTCGGCAGGTGTGGACCAGGGGGCAGGCGCTTTGCGGATCGGTTTGGCATTTATTCAAGTTAGCGCGGACGCCGCCCTCTAGGCTCAGGGGATGGATCCGGGTCTTGTCATCGCCCTTGCCCTGGCGCTTGCCTTCGCAGCGACCAACGGCATCCACGATGCATCCAACGCGATCGCGACCCTGGTCGCGACCCGTGGTGCGACCCCGCTCCAGGCGATCCTGCTGGCTGCGTTTTTCAACCTGCTCGGACCGCTGCTGATCGGTGCCGCCGTGGCTAATACGATCGCCGGAATCGTCACGGTGCCGGCTGATCAAGCGGTAGCGGTGATCGGCGCCGGGCTCACCGCGGCCGTGATCTGGAACCTGTTCACCTGGCGGCGGGCTGAGCGCGGTTCAGTGGGGCGGCCTCGACGGGTTGCATCCGGTTGGCGTCTTCGGGGCTCTGATCGCGTTGGCGATCTCGCCGGTACTCGGGTTCTTCGTCGCGCTGGCACTGATCCGGATCGTCCGGCGGCTGGCCCGGCGAGCGACCAGGCGCTGGCAGTCCGCTTCATCCGGCGGGCAGTGGGTCACCTCGGCAGCACTCGCTTTCAGCCACGGTGCCAACGACGCCCAGAAGTCGGTCGGAGTGATCGCGGCTCTGCTCCTGGCTGCGGGCCAGACCGACTCGCTCGCCGTCCCGGTCTGGGTAACACCGGCCTGTGCCCTCGCCCTGACCGCCGGCACCGCGCTCGGAGGCTGGCGGATCATTCGCACCGTAGGCCGCGGCATCTACCGGATCGAGCCCGTCGAGGGCATGGTCAGCCAGAGCGCGTCGGCCGCTGTCATTCTCGGAGCTTCGTTCGGCGGGGCACCGACCTCGACCAGCCAGGTGGTCGCCTCTTCGGTCGTCGGGATCGGCGGCGGAAGGCGGCGCTGGCGCCATGTCAACTGGGCAACCGTCAGGGAGATCCTGCTCGCCTGGCTGGTGACCCTGCCCGCCGCGGCGCTCATCGCCGTGGCAATCTACGGGGTGATCGCATGGCTCGGCTGAATCCAAGGCGGTGGTTCCTCCCGGAGACTCCGGACGTTCTCGGACTGCTCCGGCGGCAGCTCGCCGTGACGATTGAAGGGGCCGACCTGCTTGCGGAGTGGTCCAGCGGGGCAGCGGTCGCGTCAGGCGACCTGCGTGCCGTTCAGGCCAGGGGCGAACAGTCCCGGCGCGATCTGCTGAGCGCCCTGGAGGAAGCCTTCATCACCCCGCTCGAGCCGGAGGACCTTTACGCGATCTCCCGCGGTACCGGCCGGATACTCAGTGGCATCGCGGACCTCGTCGGCGAAGCCGAGGTCCTTGAGTGCTCGCCTGACGACGGCCTGGCCTCGATGGCGAAACTGCTGACGGAGGTGGTCCGGCAGATAGACGTGGCGGTCGCCGGACTCGGCCCTGCTGCGGTCGCCGCGGCCACCTCTGCCGATCTTGCGATCGAGACCGTCCGTCAGATGCAGTCCCCCTACTACGCCGGCATGGCGACCACGCTCAACCTCGACGACCGTGGTACGCGCATCGCCCGCCGCGAGCTTTACCGCCGTTGCTCGCGGATCGGCGACATCGCGGTGGACGTGGCCGAGCGTGTGGTTTACTCAGTGGTCAAGCAGAGCTGACCTGCCGCCTGGTTGGCCTCGTCAGTTGGCCTTCTGGACCCGGAACCAGACGCCCGGTCCGCCGGCCTTCCAGAAAGTGGCCGCCGACGCGTTCAGCTTCCACGGCCGCGGCAGATTACCGTCCGTCCGCTCGAGGAACTGCCCGAACAGGACGCTCGACGCGGGGCACTTGAGGTTGCGCCCGACAGTCACGTAGTACGGCCCCTTCGGCAGCCTGAGCGCGCCGATCCGGTCGTTGTTGAGAACGGTGAAGGTGGCGGGGCAGCGGACCGCTTTGCCACTCGGCGTCGACTTTGGCGACGGACCGTAGACCTCGTTGATGTTGAAGCCGACCTTGCCGTTGCGGCCAAGCGTGAAGGCCGCCTTCTGCTGGTCGAGCACCCACGGCCTTGGCAGTACGCCGTCGTAGTCGTAGAGGAACTCGCGGAACCTGTTGAAGGCTGTCGTGCAGCTGATCATTCTCGGGCTGAGCAGGGTCAGGCGGTAACGGCCACGCGGAACCTTGAACGAGCCGATCGAGTCGTTGTGGACCACAGTGAAGAAGCCGGGGCAGCTCATGCGGGTCTGCCCGTCGCCTCCGCCGATACCGCCGGCCTTGCGGACCTTGAAGCCGGTGTCGGAGTTGCGGCCGCGGGTGAAGGTCGCAGTCTTGACGTTCAGCACCCAGGGCTTCGGCAGCACGCCGTCCCAGTCCTGGAGGAAGCGGGCGAACCAGACCGAGCTCTGCGCGCAGCTCAGCTTGGCGCCGTTCAGCACGGTCACGCTGTAATTGCCCTTGGGCAGGTTCAGCTTGCCGATCCGGTCGTTGTGGAGCACACGGAAGGTAGGGCAGTTGACCGGCGCGGCTTCTGCCTGGCGGACCCCACCTCCCAGCAGCATCGCGGCGAGAACGCCGAGCGCGGAGAGAAAGACGACGGACAGTCTGAGGTGCTTCGAAGGAAGGGTCATATTAGCCTGAAACCTATCACCGGCTGGAAGTTGCGGCGATGCCCGGGGCCGAAAGCACCCCGAATCCCAAACTTGATCGGGGACCTTCCATAATCAAGGATGTCGAAGAACCTTGATTATGGGAAGGGCGAACGGTCTGCAGACGAACTCCGCACCGGACCCATACAATCGCCAATCCGGGCCCCGGCCCGCAGCAACCCGCGCCCGTAGCTCAGCTGGATAGAGCGTCGGTCTACGAAACCGAAGGTCACAAGTTCGAATCTTGTCGGGCGCACTCTTCAAAGCAGGTAGATCCCGCTCAGCGCTGCGGAGTCCTCCAGGGCCGCCAGACTCATCCTAATTGACCGAAAGCCGCGTTTCGCTTCCTGAAGCCAAATAGGACAATCGCTCAAACGAGCCCCCGGACGAACTGCTTTTGGCGCGAAGGCGTGGGGAAGATCAAAGCGTCGTTCGAAGCGGGGGAGTTCCAGGGATCCGAACGACACACTGGCCTCCCCGGTGGACCAAACGTGGGCCGGCGAGATGGCGCTCGGTCTCCAGGACGAGATCTATGGCCAGCAGGTGCTTTATCGCAAGGGCAACGTGGCCTACCGGGCGAGCGATGCGTCGCGCCTGTTGATTGATGCCGGGGCAGCCTCGATGGCGTGCGCAACACGCTTCTACTCACTAGGCCGGCAGGCCTGGTTCCGTCGGGGAACGGTCGATCAAGAGCCGCTCCCAACGGCGACCCGCTTCGTTTTTGGCAGCGGCCTCCCCACTACAGTCGGGTACGACTTCTCGGGTCCCTGGCGACAGTCTGACCCCTCGCCGATTCAAGCCGACGGTGACGGAGGCGACAGCGCCTGGATGAACGAAGCGCCGTCCGGCTGGACAGGTGACACCGGCTGCGACATGCGCGCTCTGCCGGGCGTTGGGCATATGGACATCGTCAACGATGACCAGGCGCTCCAGCTGCTGGCTGCGAGCGCGCACAGCGCGCAGAAGGGAGCCCCTGCATGCGTCAACACACAGTCGGTGCCGTAGTGGGAACTACTTCGAGGTAGGGCTCAGTCCAGGTCGAAGCGGTCCGTAGTTGCCGAAGCCCGCGGGCCACCAGTTCCTGGATCCTGAGAGAAAACTGCCGGTCGTCGCCCTCTCGGCTCTGGCCACCTCGAACAACGGCAGTCGTACTCAAGGCATGATCAGGAGCGGGCTGAGGCGATGTGCTCGCCATATCCGGGCGGGTAGCGGTGTTCGTGGACCAAGGGGTCCCTGCTACTCGCGCCAAACCAGGCATGGGCAAGGGATGTGACGTAGACCACATGGAAATTGGGATGCTCATCGTTATGCGTGAGTGCGAAGACTGGTTCACTCGACGGGTGGATGGCCCGGTCCGGAAGTTGGCGCTCGGCGGACTGGTGATCGCTCTGCTTGGAGTGGCACCAGCGGGTGCTTCGGCAGCCTCCACCTTTAACCTCGACTGCTCGCAGGACACGCCCGGCATCGGCTCGCCCGAAGCGCCGCTCAACTCGCTTTTTGCCGCGAACGATGTCGTGCTGGGGCCGGGCGACCGGCTGCTGATCAAGCGCGGTACCCGCTGCGAAGGCGAGTTGGCTCCACGGGCCGAAGGCTCGGCGGAGGCGCCGGCTGTGATCGGCGCCTACGGTTTCGGGACAGAGCCGGAGATCGTCGGCATCGGTCGAAGGGCGGTCCTGATCAAGGACGCGAGTCATCTTGTGGTTGAGGACCTCGACGTCTCTAATCCCGGTGACGCCGAACCCCTGGGGCAAGGGACCTCGATCCGGAACGGGGTCGAGGTTGTCGCCGCCACCCGCACGGTCGTGGGCGTGACGGTGCGACGACTGACAATCCACGACGTAGCCGGCAACCTGACCAAATCGGAAGCTGGAAGCGCCGGCATCCAGGCGAGCGCGACCGGGTCGCCCCCGATCCGGTTCGACCGGCTGTTGATTGAGGACAACAGGATCACCGATGTCTCCCGCAGCGGGATCTCGATCTCCGGTACTACCGACCCGACCCGACCCGCCGCCACCGACTCGTGGCCGAACGCCTCGACTGGGGTCGTCGTCCGGGGCAACCGCGTGGATGAGGTCGCCGGTGACGGCATCGTTCCCAGGGGAACAGACGGAGCGATCGTCGAAGGTAACGTGGTGAGCCGCGGCAACCTGGCGGGCCGGCCGCTCACCGACCCTCTTGGTCCGCTTTGTAACGCAGGGATCTGGACCTTTCGCTCCAACAACACCGTGATCCAGAAAAACGAGGTGTACAGCATGGAGCAGAACGGCTGCGACGGCACCGGCTTCGATCTCGATTACCGCCAGGATGGCACGATCATTCAGCAGAACTACAGCCATGACAACGCCGGCGGTTTCGTTCTGCTCTGCTCCGACGACGCCGACCGCAGCGGCGACGTTCGTTTCAATCTGAGCGTGAACGACGCCACCACCATCAACCATGGCCCGTGTGGCATCGAGCAGGGAATCGTGGGTAACCTCGACGGAATCCGCTTTTTCAACAACACGGTGGTCGCCCCGGCACCGAGCACCTCGATCCAGCTCGGGGTGGTCGACCGGATGTTCGCTGCGGGGGACTTCGAGTTCCGCAACAACCTGATCTACGCGACCACGCTCCAGCCCCGCCCGATGGCTTGCGGCGAGCACTGCTCGCACAACCTCTTCTTCAACCTGCCTGCGTCGGGTCGGTCCGCGGTCACGGTCAACCCCCGACTGGTCGATGCATCTCGTACCGGGAACGGCCGTCTCGCGGTGGGCCGGTCATTCCGCCTGGCGGTGAAATCCCCGCTCCGCGGCGCCGGGATCAGGTT
>Ga0105050_10006735_pt1 | contig 14104 bp, 13 predicted proteins | sample FRY01_FD_78088 | JGI IMG/M metagenome (GOLD analysis project Ga0105050, IMG submission 78088) | Freshwater microbial communities from Lake Fryxell liftoff mats and glacier meltwater in Antarctica - FRY-01 | ecosystem: Environmental > Aquatic > Freshwater > Ice > Glacier meltwater ... | reverse complement strand
GCCCCGACGACCCACTATGAATCTCATGTCGTAGAAATCAGGATCTCAGGACAAAACATGAAGATTGACTGCGCAGTCACAGGATCAATGACGTTTCTGAAACTCTGCCGCGCAGGCTCCTAGGAACTCGAACAACAACACCTGTGGAAAAAAGTGTAGCTGTACGCAGCCCATGAAAGTCAACTACTGAACCCACCTCTGTTGTTTACGGCACATCACAGGCGACAAGGCGGCCAGATTCCTGCGATTGTTCGTCTCCGTTCGTGGCGCGTCGGCTCGAGTCGTGTGCAGCCGAGGGTCGGTGGTGGCGTGATCCACCGCGTGTTCGCATTACAGTATGCATCGACGAATCAGGGGTCGAAATTGGAGTCAACTTCAGTAGCAGTGGAAGCAGCGACGCTTCGATCCCGTCGTGCGCCGCTTGCCTGGCTGCTGCTGACGATCACGTCGCTGTGCTGGAGCGCGAACACGGTCTTCGCCAAGCTCGCGGTCGGCGAGGTGTCACCGATGACGCTGGTCGCCCTGCGCTGGGTGCTCGTCGTCGTCGCGCTGGCGCCGTTTGCGCGCAAGCCGCTGACTGAAGATTGGGCGACATTGCGTCCTCATCTTGCGCGCATCGCCGCGATGGGTGCGTTCGGTTATACGCTGTTCAACGTGTTGTTCTACATCGCCGCGCACCACACGACGGCGGTGAACCTCGGCATCACCCAGGCAGTGATGCCGATCTTCATATTCCTGATTGCGTTCGTGCGCTTTCGTACCCCGGTGACCCCACTGCAGATGCTCGGCGTGTTGGCCGCTGTCACAGGCGTGATGCTCGTAGCCGCGCAAGGTGACTGGCAGCGCTTCGTGACAATTGAGTTCAACGGCGGCGATCTGATCACCATCGGCGCGACGATGCTTTACGCGGCGTACACGGTTGCACTGCGCTCACGACCCGCAGTGGCGCCGCTGTCGTTTTTCGCCGTTCTGGCCGGCGCCGCGCTCGTCACCTCGGTTCCGTTCGCCGCTTACGAGTGGCTGGCAGGCGATACGATCTGGCCGACCAGAACAGGCTGGGGGTTGATCGTCGCGATCGCGCTCTTCCCTTCGCTGCTCGGGCAATTGCTGTTCATCCGCGCCGTCGAACTCATCGGACCCGGCCGGGCTGGCCTGTTCACGAATCTGACGCCGGTCTTCGCTGCCGCACTCGCAGTGATGGTTCTCGGTGAATCATTCCATTGGTATCACGGTGCGGCGCTTACGCTCGTATTCCTTGGCATCTGGGCATCCGAGCGCGGCGGCCGCGCATCGCACGCGCCTGTCGCAGGCTAGCCCGGAACCTTCATGAATGTTCCGGGCTAGAAAAACTGTGATCGGATAGCGGCAGATGCCAGTGGCATCTTCCAGTGTGCAGGGCTCATGGAGCTCTCGCGCCTGAAGGTGGGGGCCAGCGCTTGCTGGCACTGTCCTGATGGTTGACAGCAGGATGCGCCTGTTGATTCGACGTCATGGACTACAGAACCCAGACACCGCTTCGGTTGCTTCGATAGCCGAGGACAAGATAGGCCGCATCAACGAGTGCCTGACCACGCTCGTTCAGCAGGATGCCTGGCCCCATCCGGTTCATCGTATATCCGAAGCTCATCCTGCACTCTGGATCGGCGAAGCCAATCGAGCCACCCGCACCGACGTGACCAAACGCAGCGTCCGACAGGATGCACGAGCAGGCAACGGAATTGTCCAGGGCGCGATTGTCCATACTCTTCATGAAGCCCAGCGAGAAGCGTGTCGGAATCGCGAGCGTGGCGTCTTCGTGGGTAGCCATGGCAACACGACCCATGCGAGCCAGGGTGTCCTTGCCGACCAGGTTACCGCCGCCGTTGGCCAACGGCGCGTACATGCCTGCCAGCCCGCGTGCGTTTGTCACACCATTGCTCGAACCAATTTCGGCAGCCAGACCTTCCCGCGAATTGGGGCTGGAGCCACCGCTGTTGAAGATAAAGTGGTGAGCGGCAGAATCCTTGTCCGACAGTGCCATCTTGACGATTCGGGTTGGCGGCTGGGTCCGGTCCGGTCTGGAAAAGATCATCGGTGCTACGCGGAGGTCGTACTGCTCGGGCAAACCAATCCAGAAGTCGATGCCGAGTGGCTTCGCCACTTCGTTCTGAAAGTACTGGCCCATACGGGTTTTCGTGGCGCGGTGAACAATCTCGCCAACGGTCCATGCCATGGTCAGGCCGTGATAGCCATTGCGGATACCTGGGCGCCAGAACGGTGCTTCGCGTTCAACGATCGATACCATTTTTTCGTAGTTCAGTGAATCACCGGCTTGCAGCTTGGTACGCACGTGCGGCAGACCGACGGAATGGTCCAGCGTCATGCTGACGATCGCATCTTCCTTGCCGTTTTGCGCAAACTCGGGCCAGTAGCTGGCAACCGGTGCGTCGAGGTCGAGCAGTCCACGATCAGCGGCCATGTGGGCGGTCAGGCACATCGCGCCCTTGGTCGCAGAGAACACGACGCCGATCGTATCGGCTGTCCACGCGCCTCCATCGACACTGCGTTTGCCTCCCCACACATCCAGCCGATTTTCCCCATCGAGCGTTATCGCGCAACTGGCGCCTACCTCGTCGTGGTTCTCGAAGTTGTTGATGAAGGCAGCCAGCACACCGTCAAACTTCGGATCACAGGTGCCTTCAACGAGGCCGGCCTTCGTTTCCACGTGAACTGTGCGCATTGTTTCTTTTCCCATGGCTGGCGGCTGATGTCCGATCGCAAGGATAAAGGATAGTGGTATGACCCGGACGATCTCCACACTTTCCGATGCTCGCGGGAATGCACGGTGGTGACCCGTGCTTGGGGGATGCTGGCTACCACCGCCTACACGATGGCCGCTCCTGCCTCACGTCCTGGCTGGTAAATCTGTTGCGGTTTCACCCCGGGGACACTGTGTTCGGGAGCGATTGATCCCGGACCTGCACGCATCAACGAGGATATTCATGGCCAATGCCACCCGACACGCGTCGGCAACCGTTCCACCTGGTTCGGTTGAACCGTTTGATGTGGTCATTATCGGAGCAGGCGTAACCGGGCTGTACGGGCTTCACCGTATTCGCGAACTCGGCCTGTCGGTGCGTGTTTACGACGACGCCAGTGGTGTAGGGGGTACCTGGTACTGGAACCGTTATCCGGGCTGTCGTTTCGATTCCGAAAGCGAGACCTATGGGTACTCATGGTCGAAAGAACTGCTGCAGGAGTGGGACTGGAAGGAGCACTTTTCGGCCCAGCCCGACACTGAACGTTGTCTCAACTACGTGGCCGACAAGTTTGATCTGCGGCGAGACATCCAGCCCAACTCGCGAGTTGAATCGGTAACCTGGGACGAGCAGGACAATCGTTGGCATTTGAAACTCACCAGCGGCCAGCGGGCGCGTGCACAGTTCGTCATTGCAGCCGTCGGCATCATGTCGGCAGGTTTCACGCCAGCGTTTGCCGGTATGGACAGCTTCAAGGGGCTGGCCCTGCACACGGGCCGATGGCCAGAGGCAAACGTGGAGCTTGCTGGCAAGCGGATCGCCGTCATCGGCACTGGGCCTACCGGCGTGCAACTCATTACTGAAGTCGCCAAGGTCGCCGATCAGCTCTCTGCATTTCAGCGCACGCCTAACTACTGCTCTCCGCTTCGCAACGCACCGGTATCCGAGCAGCCCCAGCGCGAGTGGAAGGCGAACTATGCCGCAATTCACCGGCGCATCAAACAAACTCCCGGCGGGTTCAAGCACGACTTCGATCCGAGGCCCGCGATGGACGTTCCGCAGGCAGAGCGGTATGCACGCTACGAGGCGTTGTGGCAGCAACCAGGTTTCGCGAAATGGCTGAGCAACTTTCACGACATAACCACCAGCCGGGAGGCCAATCACGACTTTGCAGAGTTTGTGAGGAACAAGATCCGCGAGCGTGTGCGTGATCCGGTTCTGGCGGAAAAGCTCGTGCCCAGAGACCATCCGTTCGGTTCCAAGCGCATTCCCATGGAAAGCGGCTACTACGAAGTGTTTAACCAGGACAATGTCCGACTGGTGGACGTTCGGGAAACGCCTATCGAGCGCATTACGCCAACGGGTATCAAGACGTCTGACGCAGAACACGTGTTCGACGTCATCATCTTTGCAACCGGGTTCGATGCGGTAACCGGCTCAGTTACCCGCATCGATATGCGCGGAGTGAATGGTGCGTCCATCAAGGACAGGTGGGCCAATGGCCCGCGTGCTTTTCTGGGCTTGGCGGCGGCCGGATTCCCAAACTTCTTTTTGGCCACGAACCCGGCGTTCTGCAACTACCCGGTGTATGCCGAGTCCATTGTCGAGTGGATTACTGAGGCGATCAGCCATCTGCGCAGGCGTCGCTTGCGGCGCATCGAGACAACCCCCGAAGCGGAAGAAGCCTGGGTAGAACACGCCGCAGAACTTGCGAGCCAGACACTGCTGAGTGATGCCAAATCCTGGTTCATGGGTTCCAACATTCCCGGCAAGGCGCGCGCGCTGCTGTTGTACACCAACAGTGCCATTGCCTATCGGGACAAATGCGATGAAGTTGCCGCCAACGGATACCAGGGATTTACCCTGACCTGATGTCTTCGGTGAAGGTCTCACGGATGCTGGAGACTGCACGGCGAAATGGAGCTGCCGTGTTGTCGCTGTTGGCTGGTGCCGTGCGACAGCGAGGCTTTGAAAGCGCCGTGTTGTGCGACACCGGATCAGCCTGCGCCGCAAGCACCCTCTGCGAATGGGCTGCGAATGGGCTGCGAATGGGCTGCGAAGGCATGGAAGCTGGACGAACCGCATCGAGCAGCAACTCGCGCAGTGGCAACCCCGCATTCTTCGACTCCTGTCTGTCGATCCCGCCATTCGGCAACAACGGCAGGGCAGCCTCGACAGAAAGCACCTTTGGTACCTTGTAGTTGGCGATCCGCTCTTTCAGAAACCTCTTCAACTGCTCAGGTGCTATAGAGCGTCCCGGCATCGGCATTACAAATGTGACCCACTTCCTGGTACATCGGCTCAGGCACTGGCAGTACTGCTGCGATCAGTACATCCGGGTGCTCGGTGATCGCCGGTTCGACCCCAATTGGATAGACGTTGTAGCCGCCGGACTTGAACATCTCCTTCAGCCGGCCGCACGACGCGGAAATCGCCACCCGGTAGGGGCCGTCCAATCGTCAATGCGACATCCTCGAGTGGCGCGTCGATGGTAGTGCGCGTGATGATGCCGCAGGTTTCCGTTTGCCCGTACACCGGACGATCGGGCAGCCGATCGGTTGCCTGCTTCGAGTATGTTCATCGAGGTCGTTGCGCCACCGCAGACGATAAGCCTGGTGTGGTCGAGATTCCCCGGGTCGAATCCTCGTGCATTCATGATCATCCGGAATCCGGTCGGGCGGGTCACGAGGTAACTCGGCCGCTCGGTGTGGCGGATTTTCCCGAGCGCTGCGATGTCCATATGGGGATAGAAGATGATCCGGCCACCCTGGGCAAACAGATTCATGCACACATTGTTCAACGCGCCGACATGATTGGTTGGCGCTGCGCACACCGTGCTTTACATTCGTTTAGTATTGTCTGTAACACGAGTTTGCCAACGGTCGGATTCATCGATGCCACTCAACACCGCGATGGTCGGGGCCTCTACGGCCGCAATCACCCACGACGTCGATGCCCGCTGGATCATGGCGTACGCCGCCGGTCTCGCCGACCAGAATCCGCGTTATCTCAACACCCAGGCCGGTATCGTGATTGCGCACCCGGTATTCCCGGTTTGCCTCGAGTGGCCCGTCATTCTCGGCAGCCGGCATCTGCCGGGGTACGAGTCGGTCACCCCCGCCGAGGGTGCCCGCGGGGTGCATGCGGCACATGACCTGCATCTCTACCGTCCCATCCGCGCAGGCGATCGACTCACCACACAGGCAACGGTGATCGGTCTGCAGCAGATCAAACCCGGCGCCGCGCAGTTGACCCGCCTCGACACGGTTGATACCGAAGGCAAGCTGGTGTGCCGCACCTATCAGCTTGGTATCAGCCGCAATGTCGAGGTGGTTGGTGCACCCGCAACGGTTGAAGTTCCGCCGGAGCTCCCACAACGGCTTAATGCCGCCAGCAAACCCCGGCGATTCCCGATCCCGGTGATGGCCGGTGCGGCCCATGTGTATACCGAGTGCGCGCGGATCTGGAATCCGATTCACACCGATCGCAAGGTTGCCCTCGCTGCCGGATTGCCCGACATCATCCTGCATGGCACTGCAACCATGGCGCTGGCGGTTACCCGTCTGGTTGATGAATGCCTGGGCGGTGACCCCACACGTGTGCGCAGGCTCGGTGGACGATTCACTGCGATGGTATTGATGCCATCGACGTTGACGCTCGAAATTCTCGGAGACGAAGGTGGCACATTGTTTTTCAGCGTCCTGACTCAGGATGGGCAAAGTGCATTCAGTCAGGGCTTCCTGAGCTACCAGTGAGCAGAACCTGCAACGTCTTCCACACAAGACGAAGCTGGCCACGTCGAAGATCAGGCACCAGGGGAGCTGGTCCGTTCCGTCGATCAGTGGGTTGCGAGTATTGCGGACGAATGGCCCATGTTCTGCCGCTACTTCCGCCGGGCTCTTCTCGAAGAGACGCCGTGGGGTGCAGCGCTGTTCAAGCGCTACTTTGATCTGGTTCGTGGGTCGATCGATCGGCTCGATGCTCAAGGCAAGATCCGTCCCGATGTTGTTCGGTTGTGGTGGCCGTTTTCGTTCATGTTTCTGCAGACCGCCACGCAGCTGATGGATACGTACATCAAGCAGATTCTCGGCCGATCCGGCTTCGAAGAGGATCTGTGGCGACGTCGTTATCGTGCCTACGGTGACCTGATTGCGCTCGATTTCTGCTCAAAAGGGTTGACGCAAAAAAAACACCCTCGACAGGATGGAAGAGATGTTCTGACCCCGATGGTACGGGGTGGCCCGGCGCGAAGGCGCGAGCGGGCAGATTGCGAGCGGATATCAAGCGCGTTTGCGTACCAGGGATTCAGAACGGAGCATCCTGAGCTGCAAGCCTGGCAGAACGCTCCTTCGGTTATCACCGTCACATTCTCACCGACCTTAACAAGTCGCAGGAGCGACTTGTGCAGAGGATTCCTGGCTCGGAGCATTCATGAAGGTTTGTCGCGAGGGCGACGAGATGCGCGAAAAGACAGCGTGGCGCGTACTGGAAGGAGCACGCACTGTCTTTCCCCGTATCCCGGCAGCCGCAGCAGCAGGTTCATGAATAATCCGGGCTAGTGATGCACACCTCCATCAACAACAAACTCCTGACCGGTGCAGTAGGCCGATTCGTCGCTGGCGAGGAACAGTGCCATCCAGGCGATATCGATGGGTTGCCCCATGCGTCGGAGCGAGACGATTTTTTCGGCCCGGGCACGTGTGGCCGGGTCGTTGAATGCACGCAGATCTGCGGTCATCGGTGTTTCGATGAACCCGGGATGGATCGAGTTGACCCGGATGTTGTGTTCACCCCATTCCAGCGCACCGACCTTGGTGATGCCGCGAACGGCCCACTTTGTGCTGCCGTAAGCCGCGCGGCCTCTCACACCTTCCAGCCCCGCAACACTCGAAACATTGATGATCGATCCACCGGTGCCTGCGGCGATCATTGCCCTACCGACAGTACGCATGCCAAGGAACACACCGGTCTGGTTGATGGCGACTACACGTTCCCAATCTTCGAGTGTGGTGAGCTCGAAGCGCTTGTTGAGATCAATTCCGGCGTTGTTCACAAGCGCATCGACACGGCCATGCTGTGCGACGATGGAATCGACCACCTGTTCCCAGGCAGTTTCGGACCTGACGTCCAGGCTCAGGTAATTTGATCGCGGGATTCCCGCCGCGCAGGCCTTGCCCTGTTCGTCGAGTACATCAGTGATGACAACGGTGGCGCCTTCTTCGGCGAACAGCCGCGCTTCTTCTGCACCCTGACCGCGTGCACCGCCGGTGATTATCGCGACCTTGCCTTCGAGTCTACCCATGTCGTGTTGCTCCCCCTTGACCGTGATGTGCCAGGAGTCTGCGCGGCAGAAGATCGACAGGCTCCTGCGATGATCCTACCGCGATTGATCGTTATGCGATCATCTCTTTTTTCTAGGCACTGCTGATCAACATCGTGCGCAGGTTCATGGTGCGGTTACACCAAACGAGGCGGTCAACTGCTCTTCGAGAAAGTCGTACACACGCCGGATGCGAGCACTTCGGCGCAGGTCCTCGTGGCTGCACAGCCAGATGTCCATAGGTGGAAAGGTCACCTGTTCTGCGAGAACACGCCGCAGGTCGGGTCGAACCTCGGCCAGAGGCTCGAGAATGGGACCGATGCCCATACCCACCTCAACGGCCGCCAATCGGGCCAACACGGAATCTGCTCGAAAGCGGCTGCGCACGGCTGCGTTGATCAGCGGCCCCGTCGGATTGACGGTGGGGATTGTCGACGGAATCGCCGCCGGCGGTTGCCTGTTGACGCCGATCATCAAGTGGTTTTCGATTGCATCGAGTGACGCAGGTTCACCAAAACGCGCGAGATACGATTTGTTGGCAAACAGTCCCAGCCTGACCTGTCCCACCCGCTTTGCGATCACGCCGTCCTGTTCAGGTCGCACAAAACGCACGGCGATGTCGGCGTCGCGGCGAATCAGATTTTCGGTACTCTGTGATACACGCAGTTCAATTTCCAGCTCGGTTTCTTCCGTCAGCAGCGTTGTCAGCCATCGGGGCAGAACATGCACTCCAAACGCTTCGCTGGTTGTGATACGAACCGTGCCGGCAACTCGCTCGGTTGTGCTGCCAAAGCGGTCCTCGGCCCTGCGCACCAGTGCTTCGATGCCACCTGCAACTTCATAGAGCGATCGTGCACGACCAGTGGGTACCAGGCCAGTAGGCCTTCGATCAAACAGTGTCTCTCCGAGCAGGCGCTCCAGTTCCCGCATATGTCGGCTGACACTGGGCTGGGTTATTCCCAGGCGCGTCGCCGCGCGGCTCAGCGAGCCGGTCTCGACGACTGCGACAAATGAACGCAGAAGATTCCAGTCGGTGAGTGAACCTGACGACATGCACACGGACCCTTGGGCGATGGGATGACTCTATCATTCCTGTACGGGGTGCTTTCGAAAAGAGGTGTTCCCGCGAGGTTGTGCCCGTTGCAGGATGGTATGCATTCACTTGATGAGGACTATTGCGATGCGATTGCCCAGTCTGACGACAATGTCGATTCTGATTCTTTCGCTGCTGGCGGGCTGTAATGGGCCGTTTTACGCGATTCCGGGCGGTGCACTGGAAGGCCACATGGCCACTTCGACTCCGAGCGACTGGTCTTCGCTGCAGGACGGCGTACTGGAACTGGAGACGCGGATGGACGATCCGTACTCCGTCGAGATCAACTACGTGGTGCGTAACGGCAAGCTGTACATCGATCCTGCAGAAGGCAGAGCCTGGCTTGTGAATCTGCGCGCCGATCCGAAGGTGCGGATCCGCATCGATGGCAGCATCTATGCCATGGAGGCCAGACTCGTCGAGGATCCAGCCGAACGCGAAGGCTTCGATACGGATCGATTTGTCTATCGCCTCGAGCCACGTGTGACGAGCTGATCGGCTCGATTCCCGTCTCGCCCGCGTTAAGATGTCGTGATCCCAATCAGGAGTCCTGTAGATGAAGATCGCCATCAGTGCCCACTATTCACGCGGCCATATCGGTGGACAGATCGACGAGATCAGGGAGCTGGAAAAAGCCGGTGTCGATGTGATCTGGGTCGCGGAGTCCTATTCATTCGATTCGGTGAGTGCGATGGGTTATCTCGCAGCCAGCACGCAGCGTCTTACCATCGCCTCCGGCATCATGAACATCTACAGCCGCACACCTGCGCTGCTGGCGATGACTGCCGCCGGACTCGATGCCCTGTCTAACGGGCGTTTTATGCTCGGCCTGGGGGCGTCTGGTCCGCAGGTTGTCGAAGGTTTTCACAGCCTGCCCTACGATGCACCAGTGGCCCGGATGCGCGAGGTCGTGGAGATCTGCAGGAAGGTCTGGAAGCGGGAAGAGAAACTTACACATGACGGCAGGCAATACCAGATTCCGCTGCCCGCCGGGCAAGGCACCGGGCTTGGCAAGCCCCTGAAACTCATCAACCACCCGCATCGCGAGGACATTCCGATTGCTCTGGCGACGCTGGGCGAAAAAAGCGTAGAGATGACCGCGGAAATCGCACAAGCCTGGCTACCTGCATTTTTCATGGCGGAAGGCGCCGACGCGATCTGGGGTGAGGCTTTGAGACGTGGTACAGCCAAACGTGATCCCACGCTTGCGCCGCTTGAGATCTACGCAGGCGGCACGGTTGCCATCGGCGAGGGGCTCGAAGCCTATCGCGATATGGCTCGTCCAAACATCGCCCTGTATGTGGGTGGCATGGGTGCCAGGGACAAGAACTTCTACAACCAGGTGTTTCGCAAGTATGGCTTCGACAAGGAAGCCCAGGCGATCCAGGATCTGTTTCTGTCGGGGCGCAAGTCTGCTGCGGAAGCGGCCGTGCCCAGCCGCTTTCTCGACGCCACTTCACTGGTGGGCTCCGAGAGTTTTGTACGAGATAGATTGCAGGCTTACAAGGCAGCCGGGGTCACCTGTCTGAATGCCGGTTTTGTGGGCACCACGACCAAGGAACGGGTGAAACACTGCGATGCGTTGAAAAATCTCGTGGAAAAAATCTGAAGGATAGCCGTCCCGCGCAGGGCATCGATTGCTGATGCCCGTCAATCGTCGATCGCTCAAGACACGTTGGTCTGCCCGCCATCCACCGGAATCAACTGGCCAGTGATGAATCGGGAAGCATCAGACGCCAGGAATACCATCACTGGCCCCAGATCCCGGTCCGGGTCGCCATATTCTCCGCCCATGGCGATGCTGGCCTGATTGCGCCAGTAACTGGCTGTTAGCTGTTCAGGTGTTGCACGGGCGCGTGCCTCGAGATACATCGGAGTCGCCATGGCTGGCAGGATTGCGTTGACACGAATGTTATCCTTCCCCCAGGTGCCCGCCGCGGTGCGAGTCCAGGCGTGTACCGCACCCTTGGATGCGGAATAGGCGGCCGCTGAAGGCTCCGGGCGTTGACCGGAAATCGAGCCGAAATTGATGATCGAACCACCGCCAGAACTTTTCATGTGGTGATAGGCCAGCTGATTGGTGAGCATCGTGCCTCGCACATTGACTGCAAACATCAGGTCCCAGTCTTCAACGCTGACGTCGCCAGCATCGGAAGATCGCTGAATGGCCGCAGGGTGGGCGAGCGCATCCAACCCACCGAGTTGTCGAACGGCGTCGGCGATCGCTGTCTCGACACTCTGGCGGTTTGATATGTCGACGTGCAGGTAGCCGGCTGTGCCCGGACCGATGCCAGTTGCGTCGAGAGATACCTTTTTACCGGCATCGTCTGCTACATCCATGCCGATGACGTGCGCGCCGGCTTTCACATACGCACGAACGGTCGCTGCTCCCATGCCACGTGCCGAGCCCGTGACGATGATTCGTTTGCCCTGCAGATCCATGCTGACTCCGTGGTTCGATCTCAATTCGGGAGAAAATTGTACGCCGGGTGAGCCTGGCTTTGATCCCCGATCGAAGATTTGTGGATCGTCCGGGTGGTGGTTTATGCAGTCCGCTGGTGATCTCTCCCGTTGTCCGTGGAATGACGGCATACTTCCAGCTGCGGGAGGGGACCCTCGTCTGTTATCCGATTTCTCATCCAGGATCGAATTCGGCGGATTCGATGATCCCGGCTCTTCGCCTCATGAAACGTCCCTGGTGTGACCTTGAGCAGGCAACCTTCAGCAAACAGCATTGAGCAGGCAGCATTGAGCAAAGAAAGTGCAGGTAAACCGGTCGGCAGTCCGACAGATGGATTTGTGGCGAGCGATGCCTATCGCAACTACGTGCTTTTCATCCTGTTCCTCGTCTATGGACTGAGCTACGTCGACCGGCAACTGCTTTCGATACTCATGGAGCCGATCCGCCAGGAATTCAACTTCAGTGACCTGCAGCTGGGGCTGCTCAGCGGGGTTGCCTTCGCGATCTTCTATGCAACGCTCGGTTTGCCCATTGCCCGTTATGCCGACCGGCATAGCCGGGTGAACATCATCACCATCGCACTGATCGTGTGGAGCGCAGCCACCGCATTGACGGCACAGGCTACCAGCTTCGTTCAACTGTTCATGGCGCGGGTGGGTGTGGGTGTCGGTGAAGCCGGCTGCAACCCTTCGGCTTACTCGATCATCTCCGACTATTTTCCGGTTCGCAAACGAGCCACTGCGATGTCGGTGTATTCGCTCGGCGTTTATCTTGGCCAGTTCATCGGCTTCATCGTAGCCGGTTACGTTGCACAGTATTATGGCTGGCGCGCGGCCTTTTACTTCGTCGGTCTGCCAGGAATCGCCGTGGCGATCGTTCTGAAACTCACGTTGCGGGAACCACCACGTGGTTTTTCGGAACCTGCCGGGTATGTCGCCGGTCCACCGCCAGCGGCGATGCTTGTATTGAAGAAGCTGTACTCGCTGCCCTCGTTCCGCCATCTTTCACTGGCTGCGGGCCTGCATGCGCTGGTTGGTTATGGGCTCAACAGTTATTACTCCGCATTCCTCATGCGTTCACACGGCATGTCGCTCACCGAAACCAGTACGTCGCTTGCGATCATCACACTCAGCGGCGGGTTGGCGGGTACCTATCTGGGTGGCAAGCTCAGCGATGTGTTTGCGCAACGCAATGGTGGTGATCCGCGTTACCAGATGTGGGTACCGGCCGTTGCGCTGCTGATCAACGTGCCGGTCTGGCTGATGGCGTTGCTGTTACCGGGGCAGTGGATGGTGTTGACCCTCATGATTCCGGCCATTGCACTGGGTGCGACGTATCTCGGACCCAGCATCGCGGCCACGCATCAATTGATCGGCGTCAATGAGCGCGCGGTTGGTGGCGCCTTGTTGATGTTCATCCTGAACCTGATCGGCATCGGTCTGGGCCCGATGCTGACGGGCCTCTTCAGTGACCTCATCCGGGATGATCTGATGACTCGGGGCATGGCCCTTGAAGCGGCACGAGCGGATGGCCTCAAATACGCCCTGTGCATCATGTCAGTGGTCAATCTGTGGTCGGCGTGGCACTACCTCTGCGCGGCACGAACACTGCGCGAAGATGTCGCGACTTCAACACAAAGAAGAGCCGCGTAATAGCGACACGGACGCGTGCAGGGTGACCTGCAGGATCAGCCCGTGACTCTCTTGAAAAACGCGCCTGCTTCAGCGATGGCTTCAGTGGCTTCCGGCAGGTGCGGCACCGCCTGAAAGACGTGGAATGCCTCGTCAAAGACATGCAAGACACTGTCGACACCGGCTACCTGCGCCCGCTCGTGCAAACGCGTGGAATCATCGAGCAGAACTTCAGCGTCGCCAACCTGGATCAGCAATGGTGGCAGACCGGCAAGGTCACCATACAGTGGCGAAATGCCTGGTGTGTCGTTCGGTTGTTTGCCGGCATAGTGGGCCGCCATTGGCGGCAGAATCTCCGGTGCGATCATCGGGTCGGCAGCGGCGCGGCTGCTAATGCTTGCACCACTGGAGGTGAGGTCGGTCCAGGGTGAGAACAGGACTGCACCTGCGGGCATCGGCAGTTTCTGGCTGAGCAGGGACAGCAGGGTGGCCAGAGTCAGCCCGCCACCAGCAGAATCTCCGGCGATCACGATGTGTCCGGGTGCGATACCTTGTTCAAGCATCCACCGATAGGCAGCGACCGCGTCGTCTACAGCGGCAGGGTACGGATGTTCAGGTGCCAGTCGATAGTCGAGGCCGAGCACCTGCGCATCGGTTGCACGAGCAATGCGGCCCATGAGTTCATGGTGAGTGTTCAGGGAACCCATGACATAGCCGCCACCATGGAGATACAACGTGCCACGATCCTCGTACACTCCAGGTGTGCGGATTCGACGAGCGGGTCGTCCTGCAACAGTCAGGTCCAGCGAATCAACGTCGGCAGGAATGGGCAGGCTGCCTTGTTGAGCCTCCATGGTTGTG
>Ga0105050_10006733_pt1 | contig 14107 bp, 20 predicted proteins | sample FRY01_FD_78088 | JGI IMG/M metagenome (GOLD analysis project Ga0105050, IMG submission 78088) | Freshwater microbial communities from Lake Fryxell liftoff mats and glacier meltwater in Antarctica - FRY-01 | ecosystem: Environmental > Aquatic > Freshwater > Ice > Glacier meltwater ... | reverse complement strand
CTCAAGCGCACCTACAACGGCGATTTCACCCCCCGCCAGCACTTCGGTTTCGAAGCGGCGGCGTGGTACTGGCACTTTGTCGACGTGGTGTGGCTGTTCCTGTTCGTGGTCGTCTACGTCTGGGGCGGCTGGGGCGCGCCGATCCATTGATCGATCACGCAATGACTTTTTATGAGTGAGCCCCGGTTCGGTTCGGCGCTGCCGTTCGGGCAGTGTCCGCGCTGCCGGGCCACGACGCTGTTCGATGGCGTGATCCAGTTCGCGCCGAAATGCCGGAGTTGCGGGCTCGATATCGCCGCGTTCAATGTCGGTGACGGGCCCGCGGCGTTCCTCACCCTGATCATCGGCGCGGTGGTCTCGGCGCTCGCCATCTGGGTCGAACTGTCTTTCACCCCGCCGTTCTGGGTTCATATCGTGCTGTGGGTTCCACTGACCGTGTTCGCCGTGATTGCCGGGCTGCGCTTCGCCAAGGCCAAGCTGCTATCCGCCGAATACCGTCGCAAGGCCGTCGAGGCCCGTCATGACAGCTGATGGGGCGCAATCCGTGAAGGCGCGCATACCCTTCATTCCAACCCTGGTCGTGGTCGCGGCGGTGGCGACGATGATCGCGCTCGGTGTCTGGCAGTTGCAACGCCGCGACGGCAAGGAAGCCCTGATCGCCCGCTATTCGCAGGTGCAGTCGCTGTCGTCGTCCGTGGCGTGGCCGCGCGATGCCGCAGCGCGTGCGGATGCACTGTTCCGCCAAGCCGGATTCACCTGCCAGCGCGTGCTGGCGCGCGGCGCGGTTGCGGGACACAGCGCCACCGGCGAGACCGGCTGGGCGCAGACCGCGACTTGCGCAATCGGCGGCGGCGAAAAGGCAGAGGTCGTGCTCGGCTGGGCGCGCAATCCCGCGCAGGTCGATTGGGCGGGTGGCCCGGTCCTCGGCTTCGTCGCCCCCGGCGCGGACGATGAAGTGCGCCTGATCGCTTCCCCCCCGCTCGCCGGGCTTTCCGCGAACGCGCACCCCGACCCGCGTGACATGCCCAACAACCACTTCGCCTATGCGGTGCAATGGTTCGTCTTCGCCGCAATGGCCCTGGTGATCTATGTCCTGGCGGTGCGAAAGCGGATCGGCGGGTGATTGGACGGCGGGGGGCTGGACGGCGGGGGGGTTAGGCCCCTCGAAGCCCGCGCACTCACACCGGCGGTTGTCACAACCCGGCCACCCCGCTAACCGCGCGCCGATGCATTACGTCTCCACCCGCGGCACTGCCCCCACGCTCGATTTCGAGGGCGTGACCCTCGCCGGGCTGGCCAGCGACGGCGGGCTCTATCTGCCGCGCGAATGGCCGCGCTTCACCGTCGACGAGATCGCGGCGATGGCCGGGCTGCCTTACGCGCAGCTTGCGCAAAAGGTCATGCAGCCGTTTGTCGGCGACAGCCTGACCCCCGAACGCCTGCTTGAGCTTTGCGAGACCGCTTATGGCCGTTTCGCTCACACCGCCGTCACCCCCCTGGTTCAGCTCGATGAACGCCAGTGGCTGCTGGAACTGTTCCATGGGCCGACGCTGGCGTTCAAGGACGTCGCGCTGCAATTGCTCGGCTTGCTGTTCGAGGAGTTTCTCAGCCGCCGTCCGGGCGAGCACCTGACCATCGTCGGCGCCACATCGGGGGATACCGGCTCGGCGGCGATCGACGCGGTCGCCGGGCGCGCCGGGATCGACGTGTTCATGCTCCATCCCAAGGGCCGGGTCAGCGACGTCCAGCGCCGCCAGATGACCACGGTGATCGCCCCCAACATCCACAACATCGCACTGGAAGGCGCGAGCTTCGACGATTGCCAGAGCATGGTGAAAGCGATGTTCGGCGATCCGGCGATGGCCGGTCGGTTCCGGCTGTCGGCGGTCAATTCGATCAACTGGGCGCGGCTGATGGCGCAGGTGGTCTATTATTTCGCCGCCGCGCTTCGGCTCGGCGCGCCGCATCGCCGGGTCGCATTCTCCGTCCCGACCGGCAATTTCGGCGACGTGTTCGCCGGCTATGTGGCGGCGCAAATGGGCCTGCCGGTCGCGCGGCTGATCGTCGCCACCAACGTCAACGACATCCTCCACCGGGCGCTTTCGAGCGGCGACTATTCGGCCGGCACGGTTACCCCCACTGCGGCCCCGTCGATGGACATCCAGGTTTCGTCCAATTTCGAACGGCTGCTGTTCGACCTGGGCGGGCGCGACGGGCGCGCCCTTGCCGCGCAGATGGCGGGGTTCGAGGCGAGCCGGGGGATGCAACTGAGCAACGCGCAGCGCGCCAATCTGAGGGAGGGGGGCGCGGCGGCGCTGTTCACCAGCGCGCGGGCCGATTCCGCCGCGATGGCGGGCACGATGCGCTGGGCGCACGAGGCCTGCGGCCAGTCGATCGATCCACACACCGCCTGCGGGCTCCACGCCGCGCGCCAGCAGACTGACCTCGATCCGGCAATCCCCGTTGTTACGCTCGCCACCGCACACCCGGCCAAGTTCCGCGACGCGGTCGAACGTGCCACCGGCCAGCGCCCGACGCTCCCCGCACGGGTCGGCGACCTGTTCAAACGCGAGGAGCGCTGCACCGATCTGCCGGGGGACTATGCCGCGGTGGCGGACTATGTGTCGGCACGGGCCGTGCCCAAGTCCGATCAGAGAGCCTGATGGCCGAGCTTTGCCTCACCCCCCGGCTGATGATCGGCGAGGGCTGGGCCGATTACGCGCTGCTCGACAGCGGCCACGGGCTCAAGTTTGAACGCTACGGCCCCTACAGCTTCGTCCGTCCCGAACCGCAGGCGCTGTGGACGCCGCGGCTGGAGGAGTGGGACGCGGATGGCGAATTTGTCCCGGCCTCGGACGAGGACGGCGGCGGGCGCTGGGTCTTTGCCAGGCCGGTCCCGCGCGAAGGCTGGCCGCTGGCGCGCGGTGCCGTGCGCTTCACCGGGCAATGCACCCCCTTCCGCCACCTCGGGTTCTTCCCCGACATGGCCCCGGTGTGGGACTGGATGGGCGAGCGTCTGGAGGGCACCGCCGAGACCGCGACACTCAACCTGTTCGGTTATACCGGGGTTGGCACGCTGGCGCTGTCCGAACACGGCCCGGTTACCCATGTCGATGCCTCCAAGAAATCGGTGGCGCAGGCGCGCGAGAACGCTGCGCTTTCGGACATGGCCGACCGCCCGATCCGGTGGATCGTGGACGACGCGGCCAAGTTTGCTGCGCGCGAGGGGCGCCGCGGGCGGCGCTATGCCGGAATCATCCTCGATCCGCCCAAGTTCGGGCGCGGGCCCGAGGGCGAGGTGTGGCGGCTGGAGGAGCACCTGCCGGGGCTGGTGCGCGATTGCGGCGCGCTGCTCGATGCCGACAGCCGCTTTCTGTTCCTGACGGTCTATGCGGTGCGGATGAGCGCGCTGGCGCTGGGCGGGCTGCTCGAGGAGGCGCTGGCGCACCTGCCCGGCCGGATCGAGTTCGGCGACCTGTGCGTGCAAGAGCAAGGCGAGGGCGGGCGCCTGTTGCCCACCGCGATCTTCGCGCGCTGGCGCAATGACGGTTGAGCGGTTAGGGACGCCGCCCATGTCCGACAGCCTGATCCTCGAAGTCGCCGATCTCGAAACCGATGTCCTGACCGGCATCTATTCGGAGGAGACCGGGCGGCCCCAACCGTTGCGGATCACGATTTCCGCGCGGATGGCCCCGGCCAAACGCTACGAACCCGAATCCTCGCTCAGCCACAGCAAGAACTACATGGACCTCAAGTTCGCCGCGAGCGGGGCCTTGCCTCCGGGCGTCCATTTCAAGCTGATCGAGGCGGTCGCCGATCATATCTGCGAGACTCTGTTCGTGCAGGACGCGCGGGTGCTGGCGGTCTCGGTCAAGATCGTCAAACTGGCGATCAGCGAAAACGGCGAGAAGATCGGCATTACCCTGACCCGCGAGCGGCGCGACTGATGCCGCTGCCAGACCGCCCCTTGGCGCTGGTCACCGGCGGCTGGCGGCGGATCGGCGCGGCGATCGCGCGGGCCTTGGCGGCGGATGGATGGGACCTGGCGCTCCACGCGCATTATGCCGATGCGGTGGACGAGGCTTTCGTCGAAGACCTGCGCGGCATGGGTGCGGCGGTCGAGGCGCTGTGCGGCGATCTGGCCGAGCCCGCGCTGCCTGAGCGGCTGCTGGCGCAATGCAGCCGTCCACCTTCGCTGCTGGTGAATTCGGCCTCGATCTTCCGCGACGACCGGCTGGCCAGCCTGACCGCCGAATCGCTCGATCTGCACATGCGGGTCAACCTCTATGCACCGCTGCTGCTGACCCGCGCGTTCGCCGCAGCGCTGGGAGACCAGCCCGGCAGTGTCGTGATGCTGCTCGACCAGCGGGTCCGCAATCCGGTCCCCGATCAGCTCGCCTATTCGCTGTCCAAGCAGGCGCTCCACGCGGCGCTGCCCAACCTGGCGCGCGAACTGGCCCCGCGCATCCGGGTCAACGGCGTTGCGCCGGGGCTGGTCCTGCCGACTGACGATTACGATGACGCCCAGTGGGACCGGCTGGCGGCACTGATGCCGCTCAAGCGCTTGCCCACCCCCGCCGAAATCGCCGATGCAGTCGCGTGGCTGGCGCGGGCCGGGGCGGTTACCGGCCAGACCATCTTTATAGATAGTGGCGCAAACCTGGAGGCATATCAGCGCGATTTCGTGTATCTGGGCAAGTGATGACGCTGCCCGCGAAGCCCCTGATCGATCAGTTTTCCCGGAGGATCACGTACCTCCGCTTGTCGGTGACCGACCGCTGCGACCTGCGCTGTACCTATTGCATGCCCGAACGAATGCAGTTCGTGCCCAGGGCCGAAGTCCTGTCGCTCGAGGAGCTGCGCCGCCTCGCGCAGGGCTTCATCGCGCGGGGGGTCCGGAAAATTCGCCTGACCGGAGGCGAACCGCTGGTGCGGCGCGATGTGCTCGACCTGGTCCGTGCGCTCGGTCGCGAAGTCGGGGCTGGGCTGGACGAACTGACGATGACCACCAACGGGATGCGCCTCGCCGAATTCGCCGCGCCGCTCGCAGACGCCGGGGTGCGGCGGATCAACGTCAGTCTCGATACCCGCGACCGCGCGCTGTTCCAGCAGCTGGCGCGGCGCGACGGGCTGATGCAGGTGCTGGCCGGGATCGCAGCAGCGAAGGCGGTAGGCCTCAAGGTCAAGCTCAACACCGTCGCGCTCAAGGGGCTCAACGAGGCCGAATTGCCCGCACTGATCGCTTGGGCGCACGGCGAGGGACACGACCTCACGCTGATCGAGGTCATGCCGCTGGGCGAGATCGAGGGCGACCGGTTCGATCACTACCTGCCCCTGACAGCCGTACGCGAATCGCTGGAGGGGCACTTGACGCTGACACCCAGCGCACACCGCAGCGGCGGTCCGGCGCGTTATTTCGATGTGGCTGAGACGGGCGGGCGGCTCGGCCTCATCACCCCGCTGACCAACAATTTTTGCGAAAGCTGCAACCGCGTCCGGGTGACCGCGACCGGTCAGCTGGCGATGTGCCTGGGCGGCGAGGCCGAGGTCGATCTGCGCGCCGCGCTGCGTTCGGACGAGCCCGAGGGGCGAATCGACGCGGCGCTCGATCTGGCAATGCGGACCAAGCCGGAGCGCCATTCCTTCATGATCCGTGGACACGGCGAAGCCCCCGCGCTGGCGCGGCACATGTCGGCCACCGGAGGCTGACCATGCCGGTACGGCTGGTGTTTCTCGGCCGCCTTCAGGATCTGGCTGGAGCTTCCGAGCGAATGGTCGAGGCTGCGCCCGGAGGGACGGTCGCAGCACTGCTGGACCGCTTGGAACCCGAACTCGCCGCTGCGGTGCGCTCGCCCAAGGTGCGGATTGCGGTGGCCGGCGCGCTGGGCGGTCTCGATCGTTTGGTGTCCGACGGCGACGAGGTGGCATTCCTGCCCCCGGTCAGCGGCGGCTGAGGCGGTGATCGACGTTCGCTTGCTCGATGGGCTGCTCGAACCGGCGGCCGAGGCGGCGCGCTTCGCGCGCGCGCATCGCCAGGCGGGCGGGATCGCCAGCTTCGTGGGGCAAGTCCGCGCCGAATGTGGGACAGACGCGGTGCTCGAGCTCGAACTCAGCCACTATCCGCCACTGACCCTGCCGGGCATGGAAGCGTTGGCCGAAGCTGCCGTCGCGCGCTGGCCGATTTTCGGGTTGCTGATGCTGCACCGCACCGGCTCGCTCGGGCCGGGCGAGCCGATCGTGCTGGTCGCTGCCGCCGCGCGCCACCGCCGCGACGCCTTTGCCGCCGCCGATTTCGCGATGGACCATCTCAAGAGCGAAGCGTGGTTCTGGAAACGCGAGCGCATCGCAGCGGGCTGGCGCTGGATCGAGCCGCGCGCGGAAGACCATGCGGACAAGGCGCGGTGGGTGATTTCCCCGCAGGTTTGACGGATATCAATGCGGTCGCCGCCCCCGTCGCGCACGAAGGCTCCAGCAGAGGAGACCGTCCATGACCCGCAAACTCGACCGCACCGAGATCGCCCAAATAGCCCGTTTCGTCGAGCCCGTGGCGGTTTCGTCGCATCCCGCGCGGACTTTCGAGCTGCCGCCCCGGCTCTACGCGCTGACCATCGGTGCTTACGTGGGATTCATCGGGGTGATGGCAGCCGGTTTCGGCACCGGCGAGCTGTGGATTCCGCTGGCGATCTGCCTGATCATTATCGCGATGGGTTTCGGCACGCCCGCGCTCTGGTCGATGCTCAAGCCTGAAAATGCCGAGGCGGCGCTGCGCTGGAGCGAGTTCCGCCGCAGGGGCATCGTCACCGCCACCGGGCTGACCTCTGCCACCGACGCGACGGTCCAGGTCATGATTCTCCCCACGCTGATCCTGCTGTGGGGCGTGGCAGTGGTGATCGTCACCGCGCTGGTCTGATACCCCCCGCCTGCGTGGCCCCAGAGCCTGGCGGCTCTAGGCCACGAGGCACTCGAGCCGCGCGGGATCGACCAGTCCGATCCCGCGCGCGCCGTTGCGCCGGATCGCGCCGTCGCGTTCGAGCGTGCCGAACTGGCGACTGACCGTCTCGATCGTTAGCCCCAGCAGCCCGGCCATCTCGCCGCGGGTCAGCGGAAGATCGAACTGCCGCGCGCCGTGGCACGGCGAATCGCTGGCAGCGCGTGACAGGCGAGCAGCAGTCCCGCAACCTTTGCTTCGGCGCTGCGCCGTCCCATCAGTTCGACCAGCAGACGGGTCTCGTGCAGGTCCTCGCTCGCCCGCCGCAGCAGCGCGGTGGCAAGTGCGGGAAAGCGTGCCAGTGCGCTTTCGAAAGTGGAGCGATCGAACACACACAGGCGACTGTCGGTCAGCGCGACGACGTCATGACTGGCGAACGGGGTAAACAGCTCGCCGATGAACCCGGCAGGATGGACCAGCGCGAGGATGCGTTCGGTGCCTTCGCGATCGAACGACGTGACCTTCAGGGCGCCGCTGACCAGAGTCGCGCACTTGGCGCTGTCGTCGCCCGCCACGAACAATGTCTCGCCCCGCGCCAGTTCGACGATCCGCCCGGCGCGGGCCAACTCGGCGCGTTCCTCCGGGCTGAGCGCGGCACAGGCGGCGCGATCGCGAACCGGGCACGAAGCGCAGGCGGTTGCGACGCTCATCTACGCTACCCCTTCAGCCGACTGCGAAGCCTGTCCAGCACCGCATCGTCTTGGGCCACCCAACCGGTGACTTCCGCACGCGCCGCGCCTATCGCATCGAGATCGCCCGATCCGGCGGTCGGCACTGCCGCAGCAGCGGCGGCGATGTAGAGCGAATCGAGATCGGCCAGCGCGACCGCCGTCTCGCTGCGGGCCGATTCGAGTTCGGCGAGCGCAATCTGCGCGACCGACCAGGCCTCGCTGGCGATTGCCGCACCGCGCGCTGCGGTGCTCAGTTGCTCGGCTCGCCCGCGCAGTTCGCCGAAGCGGCGGTGGGCGGTCAGCGCGCTGGCTTGCAGGCCCGCCAGGCGGCTGCCGGTGACGGCAGTCGCGGGGGGGGGTGCGGGGCGCGGCGCAGGAGCCAATGTGCCGCTCACCCGTTCACCGGGGCGGGTGGCGAGCGAAGGAAAGCCGGTGTCGCCGGTGTTGGCGCAGGCGCTGAGGAAAACCACGGCGGCGAGGGCGGGGAGGTATTGCATCACGCCGTCCATAGCATGCGCTTTCAGCGCGGCCACTGTGATCGCCAGCGCATTGACAGAACGGGAGGCTTCGCTTAACGGCCCACCTTCTTTCCGGCCCTCCGCGCTTCGTTGGGGGTGTCCGGCTTGGTGTCCGCTGCCATATCGCCTTCCCGGCGCAGGCTGCGGTCCATAAATGGATGGAACAGACAGTCATGTTCGCAGTGTTGCGCACGGGCGGCAAACAGTATCGGGTTGCCGCCGGAGACAAGATCGCGGTCGAGAAGCTGGCGGGTGAAGCCGGCGACAAGATTCAGCTGGGCGAGATTCTGCTCGCCGGTGACGGTGGCGAAGTCATGGACGTCGCCGGAGTGATCGTGTCCGCAGAGATCATCGCTCAGGCCAAGTCCGAGAAGGTGATCGTTTTCAAGAAGCGCCGCCGCCACAATTATCGCCGCAAGAACGGTCATCGCCAGCAGCTTACCCTGCTGCGTATCCTGTCGGTCGGCGGTGAAGACAAAAAGCCTGCCGCCAAGAAGGCCAAGGCCCCCGAACAGACCAGCGCAGCCCCGGCTGCTGTCGCTGAAGCCTGAACGAAGAATTCCGGAGTAGCTTGAGATGGCACATAAAAAAGCTGGCGGTTCCTCGCGCAATGGTCGCGATTCGGCAGGCCGCCGCCTGGGCGTCAAAAAGTTCGGTGGCGAGAGCGTGATCGGTGGCAACATCATCATCCGCCAGCGCGGCACCCGCGTCTATGCCGGGGCCAATGTGGGTATGGGCAAGGACCACACCCTGTTTGCGCTGGGCGAAGGCCGCGTGCGCTTTCATGACGGCAAGCTCGGTCGCAAATTCGTGTCGGTCGACATGGCTATGCAAGCCGCCGAATAGCTGGATGGTCGATCATGGGCCATCCTGACGGGATGGCCCCCGCCGGACATTTGCTCCGGCGAGCACGAGGGAGAGGGGCCCCGCCCGTCTCCCTCTTTTTGCGTCTCCCTCGCACCCACTGTCGCAGGCCCCGGGCGTAAGCCCATCGCCTGAGGCATGACGCAACAGGACTGTCACTCGCGTGCGCTAGGAAAGCGTAACGCGGGGGCCGCGAAAAGGAGACGAGCGATGTTCATCCGCAGCGAAAGGCTGTTCCTGCGCCCCGGCTGGGCCGAGGACTGGGCCGAACTGTACGAACAGATCGCCGACGAGGGCATCGTCCGCAACCTCGCCAAGGCGCCCTGGCCGTATGAACCCGACCACGCGCGCGAATTCGCCGCGCGCGCGCAGGAGCCACGCACGCCGCATTTTCTGGTCACCTTGCCGGGTGCGCGCGGTGCGGAACTGGTGGGCTGCGTAGGCCTCGCCCCCGACGAAACCGGCGCGACCGAACTGGGATACTGGATCGCGCGCAAGCACTGGAGCCGGGGCTATGCGACCGAGACGGTGCGCGCTGTGCTGGGGCTGGCGCGCGCTATCGGCCATCGCCGGATCGTGGCCGGGCATTTCACCGACAATCCCGCTTCAGGCCGGGTGCTGGTCAAGACCGGGTTTCGCCCGGCGGGCAGCGTGCGCCAGCGGTTCAGCCTGGCGCGCGGGGAAGCAGTGCCCGCGCTGACCTATGCGATCGAACTGACGGATCCGAATGACCGCACCGCCGACGATGCGGTGAGTGCCATGCGCGCGGCTTGAAGAGCCTTACGCCAGGACGGCGTCGCTGAACTCGCTGCCGTGCTTGCCGATCAGCGCGCGGTCGTCGTGGTTCCACGGGTGGAAGCCGGGAAGGAAGAAGGCCAGCCAGGCGGGGAAGATCTTGCGGACGATCCCCGGCTTCCACAGCAGGTAAGCGGCCAGCTTCCACTTCCACTTTGAGCCGGTCAGTCCGTCCTGCGCGAGCAGATCGAGCGTGTCGGCGACCCGGTTCTTGAAAAAGTTGTAGCTGACCAGCACCATCATCAGGCTTTTCAGCTTCCAGCGCCGCCACGTCGTCCAGTCACGAGTGGCGTGGAGCCAGGTGTCGTAAGCGACGCCCTTGTGTTCGATTTCCTCGATCGAGTGCCAGCGCCACATGTCGGCGCTGTCGCCGTCGGCCCCGGCAAAATGCGCCGGGTTGGCGAGGAATTGCTGCGCCATCATTGCGGTATAGTGCTCGAGCGCCATCGTCGCGGCCAGATCGACGATCGGCGGGCGACCGCGGGTCAGCGCAAGGTTCTCGGCAACCCGCTGGTCAATCTTGGCGAGATCGTAACCGGCGTCGGTCGCGGCGCGATTGAAGGCGATATGCTCGCGGGTGTGATTGATTTCCTGCTTCACGAAAGCGCGGATTTCCGCCGCCAGCTTGGGCGGGGCGCCATCGCGGTGGGCCTTGACCGATTCGATGAAGAACGCCTCGCCGCGTGGGAAAGTGGCGGACAGCGCATTGTGCCAGGCGGTGGCGACCGGATCGTTGTTCAGCCACCAGCGCGAAGGCTTGCGGTCGCGCCCGAAACGGCGGTCGCGCACGGTGATCGACAGATCGGCCGGTGTGGGAACCTTGCGGTCGGCGACGGTGGGCTCTAGGGCTTCGACAAGGGCAAGGGTGCTGTTCATGGCCGCGATCTAGCTTAACTGACATTCATGTCAATAAGGAAACGCCTGTCTCCGGAAGAAAGCCGCGCTGCGGCGCTGGAAGCGGCGCGTGCGCTGCTGATCGAGACGGGCCCGCAGGCGGTAACGCTTAAAGCGGTGGCGGGGCGGATCGGGCGGACCCATGCCAATCTTCTCCACCATTTCGGGTCGGCCTCGGGCCTGCAGAAGGCCCTGGCCGAGCATCTCGCGGGGACGATCTGCGCGACGATTGTCGAGGCGGTGTTCGCCCGGCGCGCCGGGATCGGATCGGCGCGCGAGATCGTCGACCTGACTTTCGACGCATTCGACAAGGAGGGTGCGGGTGCGCTGACCTCGTGGATGCTGCTGTCGGGCAACGAGGACGCGCTCGATCCGATCGTCGAGGCGGTCCACGATCTGGTCGACCGGCTGGGGTCCGAACTCGATTCGCCCGAATCGATGCACGAAACGACGCTGTCGCTGATCCTGATGGCGCTGGGCGATGCGCTGATGGGCGGGGCGATGGCCAAGGCGCTCAATCTGCCGCGCGACCAGGCGCGGCTGACGGCGGAGCGGATGCTGATCGCCTCGATGGCGCATCATGTGAGTGCCAACGGTTAGGCTAGCGCCTCGCGCAGCCACTCCGGCGCAGTGACCGGGTCGATTGCCTCGACCCGCCGGTGATCCACCGCCAGCCCAAGCTCGGGATAGCTTGCCCTCCGTCGCTTTTCATCCGATTCGGCCAGCGGGCTGACCACCAGCCGCCGGTTGACCTTCTGCCGCCAGTTCATCCGCGCGGTATTCTCTTGGCCGACGTAGCATCCCTTCGAGAAGCTGACGCCGTTGAGCTCGGCGGCGTTGCATTCGAGCCACAAGGTGGCGTCGGAGCCGAGTTCGGCTTGGCCCTCGGTAACGCCGAAGGAGAGGCGGTGAGCGAGCCAAGCGGCATCCGCAGCCTCGCTGTCGTCGGCCGGTGCGATCCAGCGGGAGCCCAATGCGGCAAGTCGCGGGTCAAGCGGGTGCTCGCCAGCGGGCGACCAATGCACCGCCAGCGAAGGATCGCGCGCGATGTTGATCGCGCGGCGCAAGCGATAAAGCGACAGGCGCTTGACCAGCGCGTCAGCGACAGGCTCCTCGCAGTCAAGCAACAGTCCGCCGTCGTCTGCGGACCAGACGAGAAAATCGAACAGCGCCTTGCCTTGCGGGCTCAGCAGCCCGGCCCAGACCGGCAGTGGCCCAGTGACATCGTTTGTGACGAGGCCTTGCAGGAACGCAGGCACATCTTCGCCCTCTGCAGTGGGAGACAAGCGCACCAGCGCGCGCGAGGTTAAGCGGGTGGAATGCATGGGTGACAGATAGGCCGCGCAATGACTATGGCAAGGCGATGCCCGAATCTCAGACCCTCACCCTTCGCCGCCCCGACGATTGGCATGTCCACCTTCGCGATGGCGAGATGCTGCAAGGGGCGGTGGCACATACCGCGCGCCAATTTGCGCGCGCTATCGTCATGCCCAACCTTTCCCCGCCGGTTACCGACAGCGCGGCGGCGCGGGCCTATCGGGAGCGGATCGTCGCCGCACTTTCGCCAGGCAGCGACTTTACCCCGCTGATGACCTGTTTCCTGACCGATACGACCGATGCCGACGATCTCGCGCGCGGGTTTGCCGACGGCGTGTTCACTGCGGCCAAGCTCTACCCTGCCCACGCCACGACCAATTCCGCGCACGGCGTTTCCGATGTGGCCAAACTCGCGCCGGTGCTCGAGGCGATGCAGCGGATTGGGATGCCGCTGCTGATCCACGGCGAGGTGACCGATCCGGCGGTGGATGTTTTCGACCGCGAGGCGGTGTTCATCGAGCGGATTCTCGCCGGACTGGTGTGCGATTTCCCGGCGCTCAAGGTGGTGTTCGAACACATCACAACCGCCGAAGCGGTCGCCTTTGTCGATCGCGCCGGGGTGAATGTTGGCGCGACGATCACCCCGCAGCACCTTCATATAAACCGCAACGCGATGTTCGCCGGAGGCTTGCGCCCGCACGCCTATTGCCTGCCGGTCGCCAAGCGCGAGCGCCACCGCCTGGCATTGCGCAAGGCGGCGACCTCGGGCTCGGCGAAATATTTCCTCGGCACCGACAGCGCGCCACACAGTGTGAGCGACAAGGAATCGGCCTGCGGTTGCGCGGGCATTTTCAATGCGCCCTATGCCCTTGAAAGCTATGCGACGGTGTTCGAGGAGGAGGGTGCACTGGATCGGCTGGAGGCTTTTGCCTCGGAGAACGGACCGCGTTTTTACGGGCTACCGCTCAACGAAGGAACGGTCGTGCTCGAACGCGCCAGCAACCAGGTGCCCGCCGTGATCGATGTAGGCGGGACCGCGGTCGTTCCGTTTCACGCGGACGAAACGCTGGGCTGGCGGCTGCGCGCCTAGCCATTGCATCCCCGCGCTGGCGTGGACCCCGGACGTCGGATTAAACGCGCGAGGTCTCAGCCTTCCGGCCTTCGGCCGGAAGTTTATCCTGAGCTTGTCGAAGGGCGGCGGAGCGGCGCGCCAGCAGGTCCCAGCTGAACAGCGCGATGGCGCTCCAGATCAGCGCGAAACAGGCCAGCTGAGCCGGGCGCAATTCCTCGCCGAACACCGTCAGCCCCAGCACGAAGACGATGGTCGGGGCGAGGAACTGGGTGAAGCCAAGCGTCGAATAGTCCATCCGCCGCGCCGCCACCGCGAACAGCAGCAACGGCACGGCGGTCGCCACCCCGGCACCGATCAGCAGCACACTGGTGCGCGGATCGTGGCCAAAGCTCGACAGCGCGGGGCCAGCCGCGAACCACGCCGTTGTGGCCAGCGCCAGCGGCAGCAGCAGCCCCGATTCGATGGTCAGCCCCGGCACAGAGCCGACCGGGGTCAGTTTGCGAACCAGACCGTAGAGCGCGAAAGTGACCGCCAGGGCGAGGCTGATGCCCAGCGTATCGGTTGCCCCGAACAGCAGAATCGTAACCCCCGCGGTCGCCAGCGCAACCGCGCTCCATTGCAGGCGGCTGAGCCGCTCGCCGAGAAAAACCGTGCCCAGCAGCACGTTGAGCAGCGGGTTGATGTAATAGCCCAGGCTCGACGCGTAGATGTGCCCGGCGTTGATCGCGGCGACATAGATCACCCAGTTGCTGGCGATCAGCAACGCGCTGGCCGCCAGCAACAGCATAACCCTGCGGTTCGCGAGTGCGGCTTTCAGATCCGCCCCCTGGCGACGCAGCGCGACGATCGCGAGGCACAGCGGCAGCGTGAAGATGATCCGCCAGCCCACCAGCTCGAATGCCGGGACATGGCTCAGCAGTGCGATATAGAGCGGGAGGAAGCCCCAGCAGACATAAGCCGCGAGCGCGAGCGGGAGACCTTTGCGCGG
>Ga0105050_10006728_pt1 | contig 14115 bp, 16 predicted proteins | sample FRY01_FD_78088 | JGI IMG/M metagenome (GOLD analysis project Ga0105050, IMG submission 78088) | Freshwater microbial communities from Lake Fryxell liftoff mats and glacier meltwater in Antarctica - FRY-01 | ecosystem: Environmental > Aquatic > Freshwater > Ice > Glacier meltwater ... | reverse complement strand
CGCGATTTTATAATGTCTCGTCGCTGGCTTGCTTTTCTGCGGTTAAGATACTCGACATTGGATATTTGAGTGTAGACAAAATGATTCACCAAGTCGATGTCATTCCGAACCAGCCAAGCAACTTTGGGGTTGTTACTATCCACATCGCCGGGCGGCCGCACATCGCATTTCACATCTATCCATTTTGCGGCATTTGATTCTGACACCGCAAATGAGCTACCGTCAAACTGACCTTTGAAGATTACACCATCAATTTCAATGGTGATTAGCTCACCTTGCGGGAAACGGTAGCCGTCTTCGACGTTAATGACACTGAGTGTCTTGATGTCAACCTCTTCGCTGTCAATAGCTGTCTGCAAAACAGTTTCAGCTTGAGCAACAAGGTTGACCACGTTTTTAATGTCCGCTGCCCCTTTAGCATCAGAAAAACGAAATGCTGCTAGGCCAATACTTCTAAAAAGAGAGTCTTTGAAAATATTGGCACCGAGATTGATCGGTTTTGTTAAGCGAGATCGCGGAGTCTCTTGCACTAGAAGAGCAGGTGAGTGAGCGACTTTGCCAAAAACCATTGGCCAAGGCTTATTGATTCCAACATCATTATTCGCTCCAAACTGACCTTCTTCGACTTGGAAACCAATGACGTTGCTCGTTGTTGCAGAGACAATATCAAAACGCAATGTACGGTCGCCCTCGCCCCATTCCGTTGTAGCAGCAACCTTGCCTCTGAAAATCTCCGTAGGGGAGCCGTTTTCCTCTGCAAAGTAATGGTACAGCACGCACTGAGAACCTTCTAGGCGTGCATAGTCTACGAGGTTTTTAAGATGACCGTCAAAGTCATCTAGTTCCATGTTGGCATAGGCAACCATTCCGGCGTTTGTTTGCGTTTTCTCGCTGCGGATGCCTGAGAATGACAAAATACGGCCAGACCAGCCGGGGTAGTTTTTGTCTGCGTAAATGTACGAACCGCCACTGGCCCAGCTAATTAGAGCGACTAAGACCGGTTCCTGAGCCTGTAAAGTATTTCCAAATTGATTCAGCGGCTTCATATTGCTTCCTCAAAAGAGAGGGGGATGTCTGTTTGGTACCTGTTCTTTTCAGTGAAAACGACAGGGACACTAAGTAACCGTACAGTAAGAGCTGTCTCTAGCGGCGTGCCATAATCTTGGTTAATCGGCAACCCTGTGTTGTTTTCACGCTGAGCTTCCAAAAAAGAGACCTGAAATGTTTTACCCTGTACGGCAATAACAAAGGCTCGTAACTCCAAATACGTTGCACGTGAGAGGGTTTCGACGACAACTGAGAATCGTCGAATACATGCTTTTTTCACTAGCGTGCGGCGTATGCCCGACATTGATCTACGTATCGTTACACGTGTGTCAAGAATCTCTTCCGGGAAGAAATTAGTACGCCCGATAAAGGCTAAGTCTTGGTAACGCATTTCAATCATATGAATTCTCCAACTACGCTGCCTTCAAACGAAAACTCGGCGTCATAGACCGGGGGATCATCACAAGCGTCTGTAATCACTCGACGGGCAATTTGTTGTATTTTGATTTCAGACTCAATCACACCTAGCCAAGCATTACCAAACTCGTCAGTGATTGTAACATCTTTTCCGGCGTTGACACAAGCAAACTCCCGCAAAGAGTCAGATTGACTCTTCGTGAGAGCATTAAAAATGAAACGATGCGTCTCAACATTGTTCCATGTAGACGGTCTCACTTGTATTGGACGGCCACCCGCAGTCTCGCGGGTAAGTGTTCGCGTATCCAAAGAATACGTCGAACCGTATATTGGTGTGTTAAGATCGAGTTCTGCCATGATTAGGAATCCAGACCAAAGCCAGAGGGTGTTGTACGCGGGCCAGCCATGTCAGGGTGCTTGATTGCGTTTGCAGCCGACGTTAATGCCATTGTGCTGATGCTCGCCCGGTTGAATTCTGATGGGCTACGAGCCAATATTGATTGCACACTCAAAGTGTGGGCAATTACCCGGCCGACATTGATTGCATACAGGACATGAGCCAGTACCAATGCTGATGAAAGGGTTTCAGCGTGCGTCCGATGCATCTTTTGAGAAAGACTCAAAGTGTTTGCAGCTACCTTAGTATGCGGCCGCCCAAAAGCTTGAACAAGCCCAAGAGTGTTAGACACAGATATATTCAAACCCATAGCCTCTCGTCCAAAAGTCTGGACGAGAGCTAGGGTATGTGTCACGTGTTTGGAAAAAATAGCCATTAGCCGCTCACAGTATAGGTAAATCGGAGAATGTCACCGGGGATCACTGGTAGAGCCGTACTGAACAATGCTGTCGCCCACAGAATATTCGCCGCTAAGCTGCCTTTTGTGTTCAGGGCAGAGACGGCAACGCCGCGGATGCTGACAGTCGCATTAAAGGTGAAAACCACTGGTGCTGCATTTGTCATTGCTCGGGCAGCGGCTGCACCGGCTGTCCATTCAGGGCGAGTCGCTTCATCATAATCGTCGTTTTCTGCCCAGCCAGTATGCGAGGCATGGGTGTCTCCGGCAGCAAGGGCCGTGTATCCGGCATTGTCGATGGGGCTAAGATACCATGCCGTTTTCTGCGTCCCTGCATCGAACATAATGTTCAATAGGGCGTTAACCCCTTCGTTAGTAATATCATTGTGGAAGGAATGCTTCCCAATGATTTCACCATCACGAACGTGAGTGTAATGAAACATGCCACGAACGCGAGCGGAGTGAAAGATGCCATCTGATGCTAGGTCGTTTTTCATGCTGTGCTTCCTACGTTAAGGTTGACAGTGCCTCGTTGAATCTCACGCCGTAATGCTCGCCCAAAAGCGATAACATTTTCTGGCTTAGCGTCAATGCCGGTCACTGTGATGTTGATGTCACCGATACTTGTCCCTGCGGAAGCCAAACCGGTTTCTGAGTCTGGAATCAACGGGGCACGCCGATTATTCAATCTTGCTTCTGGTTCTGTCTTCGGTAAGCTGTCGTTAATGGTGTCCCGCAGAATCATCAAAGCATTGATCAATTCAATTGTTGTCACTTGACCCCTGTCAAATGCATCTTTCAATCCTTGAATATTGACACGTAACTCGACAGCATCAATCTGTGCCCGAGCGAGAGCATCTTTTGCTTCCTGCTGTAGCAACTCTGTTTTTCGCTGTGCCTCGATAGCCTCTGTAAATTTGGCAATCTGCTTTTCAAAGCTTTGCAGCGTCACCTTAGCGGCTGTAACATTTTCAGGGGATTGTGCCTTCTTGAAAGCTTCAAAGAACTCTTGTTTGACTGCGAAGAAGGCATCTTTCAACCTGTCATTTGCCGCAATAAGATCGGCAGCTGTTTTTCCGTCTGCAAATGCATCTATCGCTGCTTGTGCCTCTTTGATTTTAGGATCAAGACGGGTTTCAGCTGCACCAAAATTGAGCTGATCCCTATCAAATAACGGGTTAGTCGTAAGCGGATTTGAAATCTCTGGAGCCAACCCCTTAAATAGACTCTGCAAATCCCCAAATAAAGAGACTGATGCTTTTGCCAACTCTCCTTGAGCATCTGTTGCCACCTTCATAGCGTCGCCAGCAGCTTTGTTCAGGTTCTCAAGAGCCGCTGCAAAGTCTTGTATCTTCTTTTGCGAAAGTTGAACAGCTTCATTGGCTGCTAGGCGAGCAACAGTTTCTTCGGCAAGTAGTTTCTTTGCTTCAAGCTGCTGAGTAAGGTTGAACACTTCGGAGCGGTCTAACCCTGCACCGTCTTTGCCAGACAGATTCAGTTTCTTGATTGCTTCCAAAGCCTCGGCCATTGACGCTAGGCCATCAACGTCGAGTGTTGCTTCACCAAACTGAGCAAGATTTGCGTCTAGTTGGTCGAAGATTGCTCCTTGAGCTGCGCCTTTTTTCTCCTCAGCAAGGATGATTGCTTCACGCCTCTTTTGCTCTTCTGCCAAGAACTTGAGCTTAGTCTCTTGCAAAGCAATGAAAGCTTTCTCAATATCTAGGAGACGTTTCTGTGCTTCCTCGCGGGCCGAGGATGTTTTCTTGTCATTGGTTGCAATATCATTATTGATATTGAAACGCTTATTCAGTAACGCATTGATCGCAGCGTACAACCGGAGAATTTCCTCTGCATCTTCCGCTGTTGGGTTTTCCTTATTTTCCAATGCTGTCAGTTGCGTTCGGAGAGTATTCGTCCGTGCAATCAGTGCATCTAATTGTGCTTGGGGCTTGGTCAAGCCATCAAAAGCTCGCTCAAAGACGCTAGAGTCAAAGTCGATTGCAGAATCTTTCGAGATATCTTTAACACGGTCGAGAGCTTTTTGTGCTTTTGCAATCTCTTTCTCAATGACGTTAGCCGCCTTCGTCATTTCTTTCTGGATTGTTTTAGCTGCTTCCTTGAAGCTTTTTTGCATTTTCTTTGCAGCATCGTCTTGGTCTTTACCAATAGCGTTCAAAATCTTACGAATGTCGCTTAAGACGGTTGAGTACTCAGTCTCTAAAAGACGAGCAGCTTCCTTGATTGCTTTCTGATTGTCGATAAAGGCTTGTCGGAAACCGCCAACCTCAGCATTTTTGTTTGCTTCACGGAAAGTAGCATTGAATTGTTCAAGATTTTCACGGGCTTGTGCCGAAGCAATCTTAGCTTTGATCATCGCATCAATAATGAAGCCAATAGCGAGGGATAGCCCAATTGTCTTCACTGCCGCAAATAACTGCATCCCCACCGCCGCTAGGCGTGATTTTACGGCGGCTGTTGCGAGTTGTCCATTGACACTTGTAAGCCCCGACATTGCCGAAACAGTTGCAGCCTTAGTGAACGCACCCCACGTTTTTGTAGCTACCGCCACCAGCAGCCACCCACCTGCAAGATTCTTAACAGTGTCAAGGATAGGGAGAACCAGTTTGTTCAACCCGCCAAACAATTTACCGGCTTCATTTAACACGAGGATAAGCGGAGCGCCAAAGTTTTCCTGCAAAGTGATTCCCAAAGCATTTACTTGTTTTTGCAATTGTTTCGCTGAGCTTTCAAAAATAATCGTGCTTGCGTTTGCGGCAACCGTTCCGGGGTTACGCAGCTTTTCCTCGTCTCTTGCAAATTGACGTTGCAATTCAGGGTTACGTACAAGGTTCTGTGCTGCTCGCTGGCCACGTAGGTCAGGAAACAAGTCTGCCAATAGCTCTGAACCTTCACCAGTTTTTTCACCCAAGTCAAACAATTCTTTCATGATCCCAAGAAAGCCTTTGGCTGCGATTGCTTGCCTTGGAGAATTGAACCCCATGTCTAACAGCACCGCTTGGAGTGCTTTAGAAGGTTTGAGCATCCTGTTGAACAGGTTACTTAGATTCGTCATCGTGGTTTCAGAACTGACACCTTGCCTACTGATAACTGCAATTGCAGCACCCACTTCCTCAAAGGCCAAACCAAGAGGGGCAGCAACGGCCATGAGGTTACCAATGTCGCCCAACTCACCGACAGTCGTTCGAGCAACGTCTGCTAAGCGGAAAACAACATCCGTTAAATGCTCAGCTTCATTTGCAGACAACTGAAAAGCGTTAATCAAGGCACCGAGAGTCTTCGCCGATGTCGCAACATCACTAACACCAATCAAAGCCAATCTTGATGCTGCACGCAAAACAGACATTGCTTTCGTGCCTTGAGCAACCTGATCGGTGACAATTTGATAAGCAGCGGCAGCCGTGTCAACATTTGATGTGCCAAACTCGATAGCAACCTCATTGATTTGCTTTGCGAGTGCATTGAACCCAACCTGAGCGTCTTGCGAAATTGTCCTGATTTGCGACAATTTGATTTGAAACTCAGAAGCTGCTCGGACAGACTCAAACATTGCACTGGTCAATCGGCCAACAACAAGGTGAATTTGCTGCACAAGCAACAAGCGTGCAAAGAATGACCACTTGTTGATCAAAGCATCAACAGAGGCTGCGTGAGCATTATTTGCTTTTATGATGCGGTCAGCTTCCCGTTGAGCCGTGCCACCTGCTTGGGCGGTGGCAGCACTAATACCTCGAAACATGCTAAAGAGGCGTGTCTCTAGCGGAGTGAGTGCTTGGGCAGTCCCAGACGCAAACTTAGCATAAGCGACTTGAATCTGGCCCACGTTTGCTTTGCCCGTCAAAACGAGGGCATTGAGACGACCAACAGCCTGCGTGATCTTATTGAATTCAGCAACCGTTGTGCCTGACGCTAGGTTAGTTGGAGTAAATTGAGCCGTCACAATGTCGCCAGCAACCTGACGCTGGGACTGTAGTGCAAGGTTGCGTTGCGTTTGGATACCTAACTCACGGGCTACTGCTAGCTTAGCAAGCAAAGCCCCTGTTGATTTCTGAATCAATGCAGCCTCAGCTTGCTGTGCCTTAGTCTGCTGGTTCAGCAACGCAACAACCTGCTTAATCGCCGGAATCATTGCAGCTTCCAAGTTGGATGCTGCAATTTTACCGCCCGTCGAGATCGCTGCAAATAACTCATCGTAGCGTGTTTTGGTTATTCCTGTCTCGCGGGCAAGCCGCTTGAGACTTGTCAGGATCGGGGTGAAAGATGCTTGCGTATCTGGCGAAGCATTGTCAAAAGCCCCACCGTTAAAACGATTCCTTGTTGATGTTACAATCTTGTTTGCTTCAACATTTCGCGTTTTCAGGGCTGCTTCCTGCGCATAGATGACCTCAAGCTGGCGTTTCATTTCGCCAGTCAAGCCGCCAATAGCTTTTTTCCCCCGGTTGTAGGACGCAATTGTCTTGTCATTTGCTTTTTGTTGTTTCGTCTCAGAATCCACTACTTTGTCAAGCAACCCACCAAGAGTTTTTGTCGCCTTGCTGACATTCGTTAATGCTGCAAGCGCACTAGTTGCTCGGCCGAGAATATCAATGTAGTCAGTTGTTGTTGCCATAGTGCCTTTCAAAAGTCAGGGAGACCAGTGCCACTTTTCTTAACAAGGTGAGGGTTCTTCCGAGTCAATTTCACTGCCCAACGATTTCTTGTTTTCCCAATCAAGGCAACAAGCCGTTTTCGTAAGTCTTCAATAGGCGGCCCTTTAGCTTTGTCTAAAAGACCCCAAGGCGTTTTTGTTTGCTGGTTTTTGAAGGATTTGCGGGTGGCATCATTTTCGAGAAAATGGCTTGTGTCAATTTCCATGTTCCATTCACGAAAGCCACGACCTTCACGGACTGATTCACGGACAGCATCCGAGGGAAACTCGTCAGGGTCAAATTGATCATCATATTCGGGAACGCGCAGGATATTGTTATTATACGTCACTGCGACACCGTACCGCTCAGCAATATCCTCAAAACCTTTCTTTGCTTGGCCAGTTAAAACAGGTAAGCCTTTAGGGGCGTCTAGAAGAATAGTTTCAAGAATTTGCTTAATTGTCTTGGCAAACTCTTCTTCAAAACCAGCCCGAATATCTTTAATGATCCTTTCAACATCATAGTCAATGAGGCTAAAATCAATTCTGAGGTTTGGCAGCATTGTGTAATCCAATCCAAGGGTAGGGTTTTCACCCTACCGCTTGTTTTATTTGTGTTGCATTCATCATCGCTTTTGAATACTCAAACTCTTCGTGTTGTCTGATTTCTTCATATGCGATAATGTGTGCTTGCATCCAAATGCTACAATCATCGAATGACTGTTTCACATCAGGCGGCAGAATGTTCAGCCTTTCGCAACCTCTCCAAATTGTATATTGGGCAGTTCGCCCGTTTGGAGTGATTCGGACAGACCCTGAACCGGCTTCCCAGCTAAAAAACGTTTTCGAGCCTCGTCGATTTTAGACTCATCAAGGCAGTTTGCTTCTAGCACCCCTGCCAAAACTCGATTTTGTTCGATTTGACTCAAGCCAACAATTTTCATTTCCTCAACGTAGTTGTCCCACGTTTTCGGGTCTTGTAAGTCTACAGTGTCCCATGTCAAGCCCTCTGTGGCCTCAAGGGATTTCAAGAAAATCCAATTCATTCGGCGTTCGCCATACTCAGCCATCTGCTTCTGATAGCCCTTATTTGTCAGGTCAGGAGCAGCGTCCTTTCCGGGCAATCTCAGAGTAGGTGGTTTGGGGGCCACGCAAACCGAATCAAATTCGTCAAAGGCAAGAACAGCTTTGCATTTGAACACAATTTGATCGTCTGCTCCACGTGGAATAACCACATGCACTTCATTCGGCCCAAGATTTTGACCTTGCAATTTCATATTAGCTCCAGACTTTAGCTTCCACGAAGCGTGCCACCATTGATGGCCCGCTTAGCATTACACTGGCCAGAGGAAGAAATCTGACCATTGCTCAAATCATGATCGAGAGTTTCCCAACGGAAATCGGGGAACGTCATAGTATCGTCAACCTCAACCGCTGCCTCAACGCAGTCAGGGTTGTAATTGAGGATGATATCCACGGCATACGGCTCACAGGCATCCGCCGAGGATGTTTCCCACGCAGACGCAGTATCGGTCTGGCTGAGGGCATCTTCCAGATTGTCAGCACCAAAACCAACCAGTCGCTCCCATTCAAAATCAAAACGAACTTCCATTGGCTCTTCGTCACCTTCGCGAACAGTGTCCAAAAGACCTTTGTTGCGGCGGTATTCCATGTTGCGACGTTCACTGTAGGTGAACGTGCCAGTGCCAATGACTACTTCAATGTAGTTCGTTCCACCATCATGAACTTCGATCGTTGTGTGCTTCAAATCAATTGCAGCCATTTTATGGCTCCTATGTTAAAGGGTCATTGTGTATCTACCGTCAATTGTCCCTTGTAACAATGTCGTATCGTCTTTTATTTTTCCGTAAAAATTCCACGAAGCCTTACCGAGGATTCTCATACAGTCTAATTGGGTAGCATCGTCGCCTTCGGAACTCCCCAATTTGTACATTGCAATGCTTTGAGTGAAGCTCGCTAGAAAGAGTCCACCAATTTCATGTACCCGGAATCTATTTTGATGTTTTTCGTCAACAGTCACAAGGATGTTGATTCTACAATCTAACTTGAAATAATTTTTCGAAATTTCCTGCACTTGCGGGCCAAGGAGTCGGAATTCAGCATACTCTAAGAGTCCTGCTGTTTTACGCTCCTCGCCTTCAACGTGCATCAGGATAGCTGCATCTGTTGCTGCGTCATTGAAATGACGGGCAAAAGACGCCCAAATCCATTTTGGCCACTTTGACTCAAACATGTGTTACCTCTTGTGTCAAGCCAGTTAAATGGTGATGAATGGATTTGTCGAAAATCTGAGTGAATTGAGTACTCTTGGTTTCTTTAACCTTGAGAGTCAATCCACGTTCAACTTCATACTCAAGGACTTCAACAATTTCCCACCGCCTGCCACCGTACCCAACCCACATTGTTGCACGATTGATTGTAAAATCAGCTGACACATCCTCAGGGTCAATAATGATGCCGCGAGTAGCTGCATCGTAGGTAGCACCCATCGAGAAGTTGCGTGACGTTAGAATGTAGGCCAAGTCAAACTGGAACTCGGTGAAATTTCGAGAGTCCAAAACAATCGCTCTCTTCACATGCAACACTGATTTTGTCTCAGTCGCTAATCCTGTATCCCGATCTGTCGTGGAAGTGTCACGCCGATAAATGTCGATTGCGGCTCCCATACGACGTTTCATCGTATAGAGCAGTGTGCGAATATGTCGGTTTGGTCGTAACATTTACTTTTTTTCCATGTCTCGGAGACGTCGTTCAAAATCAAATCTTTCAGTCTTCAATTTTTCAATATCAATGCGAATCCCCATTAGATCACTTGTAACTATCACAAGAGACGCTTCCACTTTTGCAAGCACAACAACATCGTTTGACCGTCGCAATTGCTCATCACGTGTTTCTTGGACGAGTGATGCTGTTACGTGTGCGGTCGTTGATATATTCTCAAGCGATGTGTTGATACTGGCGATATTTGACTGCACACTAATGGCCCACGGAACTGATGCTAAAATCGTTCCAGTGATAACAGCTGCAATAATCCCCATCAGGTATTTTGGCATTCATGACTCCTTGATGAAAAGAGCCACGGACGGGCCGGAGCGCTCCGTCCGCAGCCGGGAGTATTAGCCAAACATGACTGCGCCGAGCTTGTCTTCCAGTTTCGCCACACCACCAAGCATATCGACCGTGACCAGATGGCCTTGATCCATACCGAGATAGGTGATGACGATGCGGAGAGAAAGACCCTTATGGCTCTGCACGCTCGAAAGAGCAGTGCCGGGCTTGGGAGTCGCGAGCGGGCGAGTAATCAAAGCAATCGCGTTGCGGTGGAAAGCCCAGTTGTAGTTGCCGGGAGGGCCAAAGTTGACGTTGGCACCGTCGGCAACAGCCGCTACGAGGGGGCGATCGAGCATGAATTTGTTGTTAGCATCATCGACGGCAACAACACAATACTTGTCAATCGTCGAAGGAGCGCCGCCAGTGAAAGTGACCAGCGTGCCAACTTCGGGAGCAATCGTGGCAGACTGATCCGTCACAATCCAAGAATGCCAGCCTGCACGATATCCTGCGGTAGAACCATCGCCACCATTGTCTTCATCCGTGCTGGTCTGGTTCACAGTGTCTGCGGTGTAGATTGTGACAGCCGCACCCGAAGTGGTCGCCGCCTTGAGAGCAGGCCACACGGTAAAGCTCACACCAGCAGAAACCGACACAATCATATGGGGCTGCATGTCGCCAGCCACAGTCAGGAAGTTACCAGCAACGCCACCAGTGGTTGCAGCAACCGGGAGAACAGTCGCGTTAGCGATAGTGTTCGCGTCGGTTGTGGTCGAAGCAGCCGTAGTGCCAACGGCAATTGCAGGCTGATTCTGAGCCATCGCCAAAGAGAACTGGAATTTGCGGCCGAGAACCGCTTCACGCAAAGCTGAACCTTCATCACCGACTTTGTCCACTTCCGTGAATTCGTCGAGTTCCAAAAGGCTAGTTTCAGTGTCTGGAGTCAAAACCATCCAGCGGCCACCGATAAAGGCCTTATTCTTATTCATGACATTGCGAGTGCCAAGAATCGTGTTTTTCGTCGCAGCGGTGCCGAGCTTGCCGAAAGTGTTTGTGAACGCAAATTGCGAAATTGCGAAGCAAGAAACAACTTTGTCAATCGCCACAGCGATAGACAGAACAGCCGGAGACAGGTAGATGGCAACCAGTTCTTGGAAAGACAGAGACTCTTCGCCGTCTTTGATGATGAACGAAGTGTGCCAGTGCTGGTTCAGGACAACTGGAATGTTGTCCATGATTGCATCCTGAACAGTGACCTGTTCACGATCAATTTTTCGCTGAGCAGTGAATTCGCGGGGCTTGCGAGTGTTCACCGTGTCGCCGAATTTGGCAATCAAGGGTTCAAAATCACGGTGAATCAGATTCGCCGTGACCATGTTTTCTTCGAGAATGGCCAGACCTTCCTGTGCCCAAAACTCCGGGTTCATGGCATCTGCGACGGTATTCTCGAAAAAGCCGACTGTCGGGTTCAAATGAAACGTTTTCATCAATAATGTCCTGTTGGTTTGAGACCGGGGATGTTACCCTTGCGGCGAGCTTCCCGGTACTTTTCCGGGTCTTTCACAAGCTCTGCAAGGTCGCTTGTATTCCCTGTGCCTGCATTAGGGGGAGCCCCAATGCCGCCAGTTGACTTGTTCTTGAAGAGATTTCCAAATTTCTTAGGAGCTTTGGACATCTTATCAATAATTTCACGCGGTGATCCTGAAATCTTTTCGACCTTTCCATCTTTGTCTGGAATTTCAAAAGTTGTTCGGGGCACCAAATTACCAGTCTTCTTACCTTTCTCATCAATCTCATCTGCTAGCACGGTGTGGTTTGAAAGCAAGCCGACCATTTGTTCAGGGTCATATGCGTCAAGGCCAATTGCACCGTCTAAAATTTCCCGCTGAATTGATGACTTGGTGTAGCGGTCTTTCCAAGTACTCAACTCTGCGGATGTCGTGTCAAGTGCCTCTTTGTGTTTGCGAGCCATTTCGGTTCGCTCGTGTTCAATTTGCTCTTCTTTTGACCGCATTGAGCCTTGAACCTCTTCCAATTGCGTTTGCAATTCGAGGCGTTGCGTCTCGGTCAGGCCTTTTGCTGTCAGGGCTTTGGCCAGAGTTTCTTCTGTTTTCTTCAATTTCCCTTGCCACTCTTTGCGTTCTTTCGCAACAAGCGAATTCACGTGTTCCTGAGTGAACTTGGCTTCCGGGGGTTGGCCCTCAACAACAGGCGGGGTACCATCGCCATCCTCAAAAAATCCAAAAAAAGGATTGATCGAGTTTCTGAAATCTTTCATAATACACTCCATCGCATTAAGACACCCTACTAATTTTAATGGATCGTTCATCTCGCAAGTATGGGACGATATGCTTCCACGCAGTAGCGCTTGGGATACCTGCCATAGTATGCTCGGGAACAGAGGATCGGTCGTAGGTTGTACTGATCCCCACATATCTCTGACTCGAAATCCTCGCCGCTTCTTCTTCGGTCTCTGGATCGACACCATCGAGAAGTGCGAGTGATATTTCACAACAAGCAATTTTTATATCATCATTATCTGGTGCAGACCCGTCTGCAAAATCCAAACGGTCAACCATGACCGTAGCCATAGTCAATGCTTTTGTTTTGTCTGCAACGCTAGCATCATCCCAAGGGGATGTGTGCAACCGCCCGCCAAAATAGATCATTGCGTAAGTGATGTCTGCGTACATTCGTCTTCCTTTCGGTCAAACATATATCTTTCGATATAGTCACCAATTTCTTGGCCGTTGGGGGTGGCCCACTCAAACATATTATGCTCATTGATTGTAAGATCATTCAACTGAAATTTTGTCAATACGGGATGGCGTCGAGTGTACTTCCGGTTAGGAATTGTCCCATGCCAAAAGGCTTGAATTTCACCATCACAACACCAGACGTTATTTTTCACACTTTCAAATAACTGTTTTGCCCATTCAAGGTAGTCATGCATGAAAACTTTATTCCTTGGGAAGAATGGATTCATGCGTAGCTGCCGTATATTAGGGTGGACACATGCCTGCAGAAACATTACGTCCCCACCACCAATTAAGCCTAACTCGTACAGCCCATGTTGCTTCCAGATGTTTGCATTGATTCCACACGCAAAACCTGATCCTCGACTAGGCATCATGCCTGATTTGATATAGTGGTAGACTGCTCCTGCATGTGTGCCGGGTTCATTTTCTCGCACATATTGTTTGAAAGGTTGAACAACCGGGTATTCATCGAGGGCATCTACGCACTTGTCAAACCAACGTGGGTCGAGAAACTCAATGTCTGCATCTAACCAAATAATCTTATCGTGCCCTTTAGCAACCAGCCGAGCAGCTAAAACATTCAGCAATCTTTCCTTATGCCAGAGCCAACTTTGTGATTGTACAATCATATTGGCGTCTGCTAAGGCCTCGCCAAGATGGATCGACGCATGAGGAATTGTCCCGAGTTGATTGCGAAATCTTTCATAGTTCGCTCGGCGAGTTTCCCATTTGCATGGGTTCCAGTAGCACGAAATGGTTATTGGGTTGCTCATTTGTAGATTTCAAGAATAAGCGTTCCGGGTGATGCGTCGTACGATGGAGCCAATTTGACTGACAACGTATCCATCAAGCCCTCAGACGGGTAGATTTTTTCAACATCAGCCAAAATTGTTTTTTCAACCTCAGTCTCCATGTCACGGACAATGAAATCATTGTCGCAGACTAAGGAAATCTGAATAACGTCGCCGCCTTCAAAATGCTCGTCAAGTTCTGCGTACGCATCAGTAACGAGTTTTCTGAGCGTTGACAAAGTTGTCGTCAGTTCAACCGAAATCATTCTCATGCTTGAGCCAACCATTTGTTATTCCTTTCCAAGGGCAAGACCAATGCCACGACCTAAGCCGATACGATCGGTTCGTGCAGGTATTGGTGGGGCTGTTACAGTAATATATGCCGATTTGATTTCTGAATCAAAGTCCGAGGCATAGGCCAAGTCCAATTCTACCGGATGCTGCGGGTCTTGCAGTATTCACGCCGGTCAGCGGCACGATCGACAGGGCCACTCTCAGCCGCGAAGGCTTGATGGTGCGTCGCACGGTCGGTGTGGCGATAGTCGCCGGTACTAACAAAGCTGCTGGCTTGCTGTTTTGCTTGATTGTCG
>Ga0105050_10006727_pt1 | contig 14116 bp, 14 predicted proteins | sample FRY01_FD_78088 | JGI IMG/M metagenome (GOLD analysis project Ga0105050, IMG submission 78088) | Freshwater microbial communities from Lake Fryxell liftoff mats and glacier meltwater in Antarctica - FRY-01 | ecosystem: Environmental > Aquatic > Freshwater > Ice > Glacier meltwater ... | reverse complement strand
CTTGTAAAGATTTTATACCAAGAGTTGTTACAAAAGCAAAAGAGCGAAATGAACAAGATCTAAAAGATAAAGCTCCATTTTCAGCCAGTAATTTTGAAAATCCTGTAGATTTAAATGCTAAAACATCAATAACAGCTCCTATATTACCTAATAATAAATTAAAAGTTAATGGTGGTAGAATTCTTCATTCAAGAATAAAAAATAAGATTATTGCTTAGAATTGTTATTGTTTATCATCCTCTATTTCAATATCAACAAGACCATGAATAAAGATTAAGTATTCTTTAGGAAATCCCCAAAAGCAACTGGGTTGTTGGTCTGTAGGAGGAATACGTCGTGTTGATTGATTATTACCGTGTGAAAATGCAACAATAATTTGTTGAGGTAAAATCTCAATTACTTGATTTTCACGTCCAGAAATCCAATCTTCACCTTCAGCGATTGAAATATCAGAAAATTTTCTTTCAATCCAAGCAGATTTGTAAAAAGTAAGCGTTGCTTCAGAAATTCGTTGAGAGAAAGGAATATCATATGGTGGTACATTTACAGCACTAATACCACGTTTCAAATCATATAGAGCAAGAGTAGTACAACAAGCAATAGTAGCTTTACTTGATTCACCGCGTTTAGTTCCTTTTGTAAGCCAGGCAACGCGGCGACGAAAAGATGTTTCAGGATAATGGTCATCGTCATCCATAAAAAGAATAATATCATTTGAAGCATTTTCTATTCCGTGATTACGTTTTTCACCAATACTCATACGACCTTCAATTGGAATATATTTAATTTTTATATCTGGTACTTGAATTTGAAAACTAATAATTTTTTCAGTATTAGTAGATTTTTCATTATCTTCAATTACAATCCATTCAATCTTATCTTTAGGATAGTCTGTAGAAAGTAGATTGTGAAAAGCGATATCAATAAGTTTTTGACGATTATAAGTTGGTGTAATAATTGAAATTGGAGGACAATCTTTTATATTGAGAATTGGAGGACATTCAAAAATTCCTTTAATAGGTCTACGTTTATTAATAAGTGTATTAATGTATGTTAATATAGATAAGAATGAATTACAAGTTAAAGAAAAACGTTTATTTGCACATTCTTGGCGAATTTTACGAATTTCTTCAAAGTCTGTTTTACGAAAAATATCAAAAGCTACATTAAGTTCTTCACGAATTGAACAAGGACAAGGACTAGCAATAGAATATCTAACTTTATCAGATTCTTGATAAGTATTAGATAGCCAAGAAATACCAGTAGGATTTTGATAATCTTGTTCAAATATAGGAAGAGAATTCATAATAGTAAATGCTCCTGATACTTCGGCATTTGCGGCAGCATATCCAAAGGCTTCTCCTTGACTACATATAAGATGACCACGAAATAGTGACATTAAACGATGACGAGTATTAATGTCTAAATCCTTACATTTTACAGTAATATTAGCAGAATTACCAGTGGCATTATTAATTTTAACTAATTCATTAGCAAAATCTTCGCGAGTAGTATAAATATTGAGAGTAGGATCAGATGATGTCCAAAAAGGTAAAATCTTTTTAAGATATTCATATTTAGAAGTAGAACCTGCTATAAAGCATACAAATCCTAAATCACAATTTTTTCCATAAGGATTTATGTTGTCATTTGATTGCCAAGAAGCTGCCCAGGGTACAACAAAGATATTATCTGTGGAAATACTTTTTTCAGTGAAATCTTTACTAAATTTATTAGCAGATACATGGTCGCGAAATATAAGAGCATCAAATGCGTGAGCATATGAATCATATGAATATGACCACTGTTCAGGATTAACAATCATAATATTAGTATGAGCCCAAGGAATAGCGCTATAAATAGGAATTTCTAAGTGAATATTAATATCACAATGTGTAAATGATTCTCTCATATCAACCATTTTAGGTTTAGAAATTGAACGACCAAGTTTGTCTTGTAATGTTGTAAGGATCCGTTCAATAACAATAATATCATCATTAAGTCCATATGTATTTGTTTTGTTATAAATGATATTTACAGAAAGTGGAGATGTCATTTATAATAAATAATAAATAATCTTTTAAGTAGTAATAAGATATTATATGACAGCGAAAGAGATAAGAGATTTAGGTTATTTAAGTTGGAAGGACCCATGGGCTTGGATGGAAACAATGAAGGGTAAAAGATGGGATAATCTTATAAAAAAAGAGAAACAATATTTTAATGATTTAGTTACACAACCATCAGTTGAAAAAGAAGCCCGACAGATGGAAAATGAAATAATTTCTGCTCAAGAATATAATAATTTATCTGGATTTAAGATTGGTTGTGGTATGATTGATATTTTATTAGTGGCAAATTATAGATTTGTTTGGAAATGGAGTTGGGATAATAAAGCAAAAGCAAAACCAGCATCTGATATTGATGTTTTAGGTAATATAGTATGGTATGTATCATCTGATAAAGAAGCAAATAAAAATAAAATAATATGTGAATCATCTGATGGTAAAACTATTTGGTCAAAGAATGGTGTTTCATCTGATATAGCTGTAATAGGTGAATTATGTTATTATAATAAAGTTATAGATTATTTTAGAACAGTTGAATTTTGTGTATGTAATGCTCAAACAGGAGGAAATGAAATAATTCTATATAAAGAATCTGATAAAAAAAGAGATTTAATACTTTTAAAATGTGCGAATAGAACTTTATATATGATGTCAGTAAGTCCAATTAAGAGTAATCTATATAAAGTAAATGGTGTAAAATTAGAGAAATTAATGAAAAATTCATTAATACAAAGACCATTAGGAGAAAGTATATATGGTGAGGATTGTATATTAACAAGAAATTCACGTTATGAAAACTGGAAAATTACAGGTAAGCCAATAGATGAGTGGATATTTCCAGATGAAGAGCCTGAATGGATAAATATTCAATCTGGTAATATTTTGACAATGAATGAAGGTTCTCAATCATTATGGTTTTGTAATTCTTATAAAAAACCACAATTAATTTTTAAGATTAAGGCTGGGTATATGGAACCTAATATTTGGACACAGTGGGGAAATTCTCTTATACAAGCATTTGCTGTTAAATCACCATTTGAAACACCTTATATAATTTATTTAATAAATAATAAAATAATACGTGATGAAAGAAAACTTAAGATTGAGCATCCTATAAAATTTAATGCATTAGATGTAAATAGATTTCACACAACATCAAAAGACGGAACAAAAGTTCCATATATAATAGTAAAAGAAAAAGGAATTAAACCAAAAGCTCAATTAATATATGTATATGGTGCTTATGGTTCATCAACGCCTATTGGATGGCCCTATAGTCATTGGTATCCCTTGTTAAAAAGGAAATGGGCATTAGTATTTGCGTTAGTTCGTGGAGGAGGTGATATAGATTCTGCGTGGGCAGAGGCAGCAAGAAGAGAAAATAGACACGTATCTGTGGATGATTTTGAAGCAGTTATAAAAGCATCAAAAACTAAAAATAATTTAGAAGCCAATAAAACAGTTATTTATGGTCGTTCAGCAGGTGGTCTTCCTGTAGGAGCAATTGTATCACGATTTCCTAATGGGCAACTTATTGGAGCAGCCTTTACTGAAGTACCATATGTAGATGTACTTAGAACAAGTTCGAATCCCGAATTGCCACTTACAATAGGTGAATATGATGAGTTTGGTAATCCAGAAGAGAAATTATTAAACTTTAAAGAGTTATTATCAGTTTCACCAATAAATACATTACCATCGGATGGCGCACCAGGTGTATTTGTAATGAGTCGTGTTGGACTATTGGATAGGCAAGTTTTTGCGTATGAGTCTTTTAAGTGGATACAGAAATTACGGGGGCTAAAATCATCAGAAGAAAGTATAATAAACAATCCAAATGGAAAGTATGTAACATTTGAGAGAAAAGAGGCACATCAGTATCGTCCGTCGAAGTTCTCCCGGTTCAGAGCAATTGATCTTGCGATTTTAGACAATTGGGTAGATGGGACTTTAAGATTATAAAGCGTCCGACAGTTAATAAAAAATTATTCATCGTTGGTAAAAAATAATCTAACATAAGAATATAAAATGAACAATATGAATCGTAAGACTCGTCGTAATAAGAACAAAACTAATGGTGGTATGAATGGTATGAATCGTAAAACTGAAGGTGGTAAGCGTCGTGTTCACCGTCGCAAGACTCACAAGCGCCGCCACACTCGCAAGTAAATGTTTTAAACTTTAAAGTTTATTAAACATTTATTTGTGTTAGTGTTAACCGTACATTTTTTTCTTAATTTGACTATTTGTGTACTATTAGGAAGCCAATTTTGTATATATAAAGACCTGTGTAGCTCATGAGCTCCATATGTTTTTATTCCTTCTCTATGTTTCATAGTTCCATAACCATTTGATTTAAGTAAATCATATTTATCATTACATTCTATATTATTTTCACAATAATTTTTTATCCATTTATCATGTTCAACCTTTGCTAAGATTGAAGCACCTGCTATTGCTAAATATTTGGCATCTCCATCTATTATTAATTCCTGTTCACCTTTCCATCCTTCAATTTGTAGTACTCCGTCAATAATTAAACGGCTTGATACTAATTCATCATGTGTAATTGAAATAGCGCTTGCTGCACGTCTAAATGCCTCCATATTAGCCCAAGTGATACCATTTTCATTAATCTCTTGGGCTGTAACTATTCCAACTGCTGATTTAGGTATAAGTTCTTTAATTCCATTGGCAATATATTCTCTTTTTTTGGGACTAATTTTTTTACTATCACGAAACATTGTAATTAATATACGTTGTTTGTCAGTCCATGTAGATTCGTTAGGAATAATAACAGCTGCTGCCATAATTGGTCCCCAGAATGAGCCACGTCCGGCCTCATCAATTCCAATTTCAAGAATAGTATCATTTTTAAAGCATGTGGATAACATTTTAATATTCTTTATAAAATGTTATAAATCAAATTTTGTAATAAAATAAGCAAATAACAAAGTTTGTAATTAACAGTAGAGATGATTATTAAGCTAACTCTTATTGGACTAATTATTGTTTTGATGGGCGTGATTACTATGTCATATTATGTAAATGAAGAAGGATTTGATGATATTTCAAATGGATATTTTAGTAATTTATCAAATGATTTAAGTGGTGCGATGAACACTGTTTCATCAGATGTTTCATCGGCAACAAGTAATTTAAGTGGTGATGTTAATAATGCTATGAATGCTGTTTCATCAGCAACAAGTAATTTAGGTGGTGATGTTAATAATGCTATGAATGCTGTTTCATCAGCAACAAGTAATTTAGGTGGTGATGTTAATAATGCTATGAATGCTGTTTCATCTGATATATCATCAGCAACAAATAATTTAAGTGGCAGTGTTAATAATGCTATGAATACTGTTTCATCAGATATATTATCACCAACAAATAATTTAAGTGGTAGTGTTAATAATAATATTATTCCAGAAGTTTCAATTAGTGGAAGTGGATATAACGCAATGAATTTACAACAGAAATCAGATTTATTAAATGATATTCAGAAGGTGGTAAGAAATGATATTTTAGCAAGTCGTAGTACAACACCAGTTTTAAATAATGGAGGAAATTGTAAAGTTACGGATTCAGTTTCGCAAGGTCAAGAATATGTAAATAATTGTTATAAAGATACTGAATATCGTTGTCCAAAAAATCCAGACGGATCTTGTCCTCCAATGCCTGATATGTCACAATATATTAAAAAAGACGCTATCCCTTGCTTCGGCTGTGCTCTTGATTATTAAAGTTTGGATAATATAAAGTTAATATAATAAAGTAGGATGTTTGCTTTCTTAGTATTACTTTTTATTTTGATAGTAATTTTCTTTTTTACTTCAGTAAATAATGTTAAAGAAGGATTTAATCCAATGAATACATCTCCATTACACAAGGTTAATATACCTATAAATATAATTCCTCCAGCAATTCAAGCACCTCCGGTTAGAAGTATAGAAGATTCGAATGTTGAGTCATCTGATTTACCAGGACAATTGCCTATTGCACCTTATGAACAAATTGCGGCAATGAGTCCTTTACCATATCAAAATACAACATTGATTAAGGCTAATAGACAACAATTAATATCAATGCTTGAAATGGTAAAAGGTTTCCTTGCATTTGAGGCACAAGAACTTTCTGAACGTTCAGATCCAACTATTCAATTACCATTAAATACAGCACGTAGTGATTTCCATACTTTACAATCTGAAGTTGAAGTACTTAATAGAAATCCAGGTCTTCAACCAACAATTACTCAATCACATTTAAATGAAATTGCTTCAAATTTAGCATATCTAGAGCGTGAAGTAAGATTAATAGGGGCAGCTGGTCCAATTCAAGGACCAATTTATCAATTTGTACAACCAGTAAATGTTCATGGTGGAAATATAGAAGGTTTTGAAAGTATGACAGGTGAATCACCTAATAATGGTGCTATTGCTACTCCAAAGGACTTAGAAGCGTTTATTGCTCGCATTAGTGCTGAAATTATCCGTCTTGCGGCAAGTGGTACAACTGATCCTATTACGAATGCACGTGTAGTAGCACTTACTCAAATGAAATCAAATGTTCAAACAATTATAGACCAAGTACAATCTGGAGCATTAATGCCTGTAGAGATTCCGATTATGAAGAATGATTTAGTGAAAGCATTTCCAATTCTTGGAAGACCTGATGAGCCTTTACCACAGATTATTAAAACATTAGGATTACCTCCAGGGTTAGCTAATTTACTTCCATCAAATGTACAAAAAGACCCAAATACAATGCGTGAAATTAATAAATTAATAGATAAATATTCAGATACAGTTATAAATGGTATAAGCGCGTCGTTTGCTGTAAAATATACAAGTCCAAATGAAAAGGCTCGTGCTTTAAGTTCAATGATTGATAAAACAGGATTTCCATCAATGGGTGATTTAGATAATGTATGTAATACAAAGTTTGTTCCTGATGGAGGTATTAACCCTGTAACTGATAAACTAGCATCATTACCAATAGATGCAGGTCGTGGTCCATCACATTTTGATTGGAAGAGTCGAGCAAAACAGATTGAAGGACAAATTAAGAAACGAGGATTAAAAACAACTGATTTTGGAATAATGCCTGATAATACGAAGGTATCTAATGATTTTTCTTGGAAAGGTTATACGCGTATGATTTGTACACGTCTAGAAGCGACAATGGATCCATCATTACCTGAAACATGTGGATGTCCTCCAATGGATTGGCCTGGATGGAGAATTTCTAAATAGTTATTTTAGAAAAATAAAATATAAAATATATAATATAAAATAACTAAGAAGAATGGAATTTATAGTTGAATCAGATATTATTATTCGCACAGTGGATAAACCATTTAATGAACGTCAAATATTAGGTTCATTTAATACATCTGAACAAGCATATCAGTATATTGAAAAATATTTACAAGATTCTAAAGAATTACATACATATTTTTCAAGAACATATTTGTGTCCAAAAGAAGAATATGAAGATAGAATTAATAATAAAAGAATAATTGGAATTAATGTTGTATTAGGTCAATTTGAAGATATGATTTATGTGCGAAAAAATAATTCTTAATCTTATATAATTAACTTTTAAAATAAGATAAAAAGTAGGTTAGAAACAGAATGACTATATCGCCAATTCATTTGTTAGGACTTTTTATTGTTGGCTTAGCAATTGGTTTATATGTTAAACAGGTTTTAAAGAAAGAAGGCTTTGAAGATTATGAAAATAAATGTGATAGTTGTGGTGGAGGTTCCCCTTGTAATTGCGCAAAACCTAAACCTCGTCCAATTTGTCCGGCGTGCTCAGACTGTAAGCAGCCAGATATGAGTAAATATGTGCTTAAAACTTCAATACCACCCTGTCAAGCTTTACCTGATATGAGTAATTATATTCTTAAGAGTGAATGTCCTCCAGTACCAGATTTAAGTGGATATGTTCTTAAGAGTTCTGTACCAAAGCAGAATCCAGTAATTTTGGATTGTTCTAAGTGTCAAAAACCAAAAGGAGATTGCCCACCTTGCCCTCGTGCCCGTTGCCCTGATGTAAGATGTGCTCCACCAACCAAATGTCCTGCTTGTGCCCCTTGCGCACGTTCAATTTGTCCTCCGGCTGTAGTGAAATGTAAAGCAGAAGAGGTTGTACCTCAAGGAGAATCACTTGTAAGACCTTTCCTTGCTCCACTAAGTTACAGAGGGTTTGGTGAATAATATAATTAATTATTTTATTTATTACTAATAACTTAATACTTTATATATAATGTGTATAAAGTATTAATCTCAAAAAAAGATAGAAGAAATGGATACAAGATTTTGGGGACCATCTGGATGGACAATGCTCCATCTTATTACTTTTGATTATAAGTATTCTCCTATAAATGCGGTAACATATTCACATTTTTTTGATTCTATTCCATATATTTTACCGTGTAAATTCTGTAGAGCATCATTAACAGATTATTATAGGCAATATCCTTTTAAAATTTATAATAAAATAAATCCATCATTGGATTTGAAGAAATGGATGTATAATATTCATAATTGTGTAAATAATAAATTAAGAAAGCAAGAATTAAATCCAAATACAAATCCAAAATATTCTGATGTTAAAGATTTATATGATAAATTATTAAAATGTGATTGGCAGAAACAATTAACTACATTTTGGGATTTTTTATTTGCAGTAGCATATAATCATCCAAAAGAAACTATAACAAATTCAAAACCGATGCCAGATTGTCCAAAATATATATATAAATGTAAGAATAATTGTGAGAAAAATAAATGGAATATACTAAGTTTATCTGACAGAATATATTGGTTTAAACATTTCTGGGCATTTCTTCCGGCTGTTCTGCCAGAAGAGATTGCATCAAAATGGAAGGAAGCTGAAAAGAAGAATCCACCAACGCTTGAATGTCGTCGTTCATCATTGGCGTGGCTATGGAGAATAAGATGTTCTCTTGATACTGATTTTAGAGACCCCTACACGTCGATATGTAAAAAAATAGGAAGTTATTCAAGTGATTGCGGAAAGAAAAATAAAGCAATAACATGTCGCAAAAAACGTAAAATTATAAGGACTTTAAAAAACGTAAAATAGTCTAAGAGAAAGTAGAGATATAATGGAAGGTTTCTACCAGAAATTATTAATATATATAGTTATTATTATTTTAGCCTGTTTAATAACTCTTTTTACATTTGATACATGGAGAACAGTTGTTTTAGTAATTCTCTTACTAACATTAGTTAGTTATGTATTTATTTTAGGGTTAGATAAATTAACAACTTTGAATTGTACAAATATAAAAGAAGGATTTATATCTGAATCTGCTGCAGATTCATCAAAATATGAATGGTTAAGTAATGATGATTTATTTGATGATTTTTATGCATCTGTATTTACAAAGTTAACTCAAAATGAAAATTTAGTGCAGGCTGAAGCGGCTATATGTATAGAGGAATTTGCCAGAAAAACACCAAAAGACCAATTAATAATATTGGATGCTGGGTGTGGAATTGGAATTGGTACATCAACATTTACGAAACTTGGAGCTGGAATGACTGTTGGTATTGATAAAAGTCAAGGTATGATTCGATATGCTAAAGGAACAACTGTTCCTAATACAACATTAAATGATTCACAAAAACAAGATATTGAATTTAGGCAATTTGATTTAATTGGTCCAGGAGCAGCAGCAGCTTCTGAATTTACAGATGCTTGTTTATTATATTTTACAGTATATTATTTTAGAGATCTTGATACTATCTTTCGTAATTTAGCGTTATGGGTTAAACCAGGTGGTTCTTTAGCTATAGAAGTTGTTAATAAATATAAGTTTGAACCTATTCTTGATTCAACTAATCCTTGGGTAGGATTTAGTCCACAAAAATACGCAAAGGAGCGTTTAACAAAATCAAAAGTTGTATTTGATAAGTTTGATTATGAAGCTGAGTTTGATTTACAAGATCCTAAAGCAGAATTCCGTGAAACATTCCGTTTTAAAGATGGTTCAACACGTAGACAAAAACATACATTATATATGCAAAATATTCCTGATATTGTAAAGAAAGCTCAAAATAATGGCTGGACATATACAAAATATGTTGATTTAATGCCTATGTCATTTTCATATGGGTATTTATTATTTTTTAGCAGAAATGCTGAATAATATTTAAGTCTAAATATATTATTATATAATAGTGTAATGTCGTCTATTTCTATTTTAGATATATTTCAAAAAGGTCTTATACGGGGTTCAGAGAGGTTGGCATATGATCCATCAAAGGCTTATGCATATGTTGAGCATCCTGTAGAAGGTTGGCGTGTATATTTAAGGTCATGTGTATTTCTTCATTCTGAAAATGAATCATTTAATTCACAGCATTTTTTAGTAGTAAAAAGACGTGGAGCTCGATTATCTACTCCCAGTTGGGAACCACCAAAAGGGCAAATGGAGGGTAAAGATATTAAACATAATCAATCTGTATTAGAACTTCTTAAAGAAAATGTATTAAGAGAAACAGAAGAAGAATCACATATATCTAAAGTAAATAATTTAAAACATACAGGATTAGTATTTCAGTCACAAGAATCAGATTTTCCAGCAAATACATATTTTCAATATCATATATTTCAAGGATTTGTAACAGGTGAACAGATTAAACAGTCATATAATACATTTGAGTGGATTAAAGAGCATCCAAAAGCATTTGCGAGATGGAAGAGAGATAGAAGAGAGAAAGATGCAGTAGCCTGGTTTAATCCAAGAGTTACAAGATTAAATCCAAGATGGACTCCTGATATATTAGTTTTATATTTAAGAAATATAAAAGGTAAAATCTAAATTTTTTCAAGTTTTGAAGAAAGAGGTCCAATTTCAAGTTGTTTTTTAAGAAGTTCTAACCCTTCTTGTTTATAATTATATGTACAATTATGTTCTTCATAATGTAAATGTGTAATACAAAATATTTTTTCACATTTACATTTATATTTATATACTCCAAGTTTTTTTTTACATTTTTCACAACGAGACATTCTAAATAAATCGTGGATTAATAATAATTTAATTTATCATTTTCTAATACAACAGCAACAAATCAATTTTATAAAACTAAATATGACTGTGTTAAAAATGCTAAATGTTCCATTATAAACATATTTAGTATGTTCATCTGTTGAAGTGGATATAGTATGTTGTATATAGATTTGTTTTTCAATATCATCTTTTAAAACATTACTAAATGTTCTACGTCTATATTCCATTATATCTTAGAATAATAACTTAAAATAGTTTTAAGTAACAAATTAGTAGATGTTTTGGACGTCATATCCAATAATGAATATAATTCAAGCTAAATTTAATAAGGAGATTTTTAAATCACAAATATTTGATAAAGAATCAATTAAATCACCAACTGGTATAAACGCAATAATAATTACTAAAAATCAAAATACAAATCTAATTCCAGATATTAAATTATTTATAAAGAATAATTTTGGTTCTCCACCTAAAACACCTATTTTAGATATTCCTGAAGATAAAATACTTGGTAATAAAGATTCTATTATAATCTTAAGAGATATTGATAAAAATATAATAGGTTGTATTAGATATCATTATTTAGGAGTATTTATCACATCAAACAATGAAGAAATATATTGTGAAGATTGTTTTACTGTAGATAATAAGTGGAGAAAAAAAGGAGTAGGGGATTATTTACTTACAGTATTACATAAATATTTTAATACTAATAATATTTCATATTCAATGTTTTTAAAGGAGGGTAGAATTTTATCAATAATGTTAACACCAATTTATACTGGAATATATGTATTCAGAAAATTAAAGGAGATTAGTTCAAATAATGTACATTCATTGACAATTAGTCAAGGATATAAAATAATGGATATTTTTAGTGAATTAAATAAAATATTTATAGTTCGTAATTTTTTATCAACAAATCAATTCTGGAAATTATATAAAAGAGATACATTTAAAGTTTTAGTTTGTTTTCAGGATACATATCAAATATTTAATGAAGATAATAATATAAAAAAAATATGTTGGGCTACTGCGTGGATAGAGAGTCCTAATATGACAGATAATATTCGTAAAGAGGCATCAAGAGAATTATCAGCATTAATGTATCCAGAATTTGATTATGTTTGGATGAATAAAAAATGGGTAGGGAATGATATAGAATGGAAGATAGATGGGTTTTTTCATTGGTATTCATATCAATGGACATCAAATATTAATATAAAAAATAATTATTGTATTTTAAATTAAATTAATATTTAGGTATTATTTTTTTCAGTAGTATTTTTTTTAGTTGCCACATCTTTTTTAATACGTTCTTCAATAATTTTTATTGAATCTGGACTTGTAGTAAGAACTTTTTTCATTCCTTGAGCATATGTGCTTTCACAATTAGTATAATAATTTACAAGTGTATTTCGTGCTAAATAATTGATGCGTTGAATTTCAGGAAATCCTTTTTTAATAATATTATCGCTTAAAGAGATTTTATAACGTAAAGAATCTTTGTCGCGTTGTACATTAAATAATAATTTAACAATTTTTCCGCATTCTGATGCGTGAGCAACTTGTATTTGTAATAATTTATTAATAATTTGATAAACTGAATTAACGCTATTTGAGGGAATAAGTAAATTTTCAGGAATACCAGTACATAATATTTGGTCTCTTTTATTTTTAATTCCTTTTAAACCTTGTTTAATATCTTCAGGTTTTATAATAGATCCAGAAAATTTGGATTCAGCAAGAGAATCACCAAAGTCACTACTCATTTTTTTCATAAATTCTGTATATTGTTTAAGATTACCTACAACAATTTTAGGTGTTGAATCAATTGTATCATAAAATAATTGAGATAAAGCTGCTAAACCTGGACTTGTATCAAGAGAAGAACCTGGTTTTGGAATTCCACTACGTGAAATTTCTGTTTTTATACCAGTTGATGTAACTTTAGTTTGTTCAAGAAATCTTGCTTTACATATAAACGACACACCAGGTTCATCTTTTCCTAATGGATATGTAGTAAGGAGTTGCATAGCACGTGCTAGACAGTGTGCCATTGGTTTATCTCTTGTTAGAGCTTGTACTATTTTAGCAAGACGTAATTCTTCAGCTGTTCCTGTTTCTGAAATAATAGTTCCAGATCTTATACCAGATATTTCATCTAAAGTTTTTTTCTTTAAAAATTCAACTATTTTATTAAATGTTTCATCAAAATAATCTTTAATACTTTTACTTGAAGACTTTATACTGTAATTATATGCTCTTGCTCCTGAAGTTCTTTGAATAGTAATAGTTTTTTGTGATATAATATCTGATGTAACTTCAATTATTTGAGGAGATTCTCCTTCTTTTTTATAAAATTTAAGTTTTCCAAATGTAAATTTTGTATCAGAATCAATACCATCAATTCTTGTATATGCTTCAAGTTGTGAATAAAACTTACCACCAGAATATCCAATAAAGAAAATTCCACGTTGTAATTTAGAATCAGTTATAATGGTATTTGAAATACGTCGTCCAAATTCATTTCTTTCTTCAATCTTGGGAGCAAAATATATTTTACCTCTGCCATCATTTTCACCACTGTATATAGTTAAATATCCTCTTGTAGTATCTTTGTCATCAATTAAATATGAACGTAAAAAATTAAAATTACCTAATGTGGAAGCTGGAATAACACCACCGCCTGTAGTAAAAGGTCTATATCCAGGGGCTAATAATCCTTTTTTAGCACTATCGGTTATATAAGGTAATATTCCACTATCAGATAAAACTCTAACATCATCAATAACAGTAAGAGCAAGAGCTCCGTAAATTTGAAAAATCCGTGTATAGAAATATGATAAAATAAGACATAGACTTTGTCGTTCATTTTCATCACTTTCAGAAGGTTGAATTAGTTCTTTAACAGGTCTAAATGCGATTATACCTTGTTTATCTTTAATAGGTGTAATTTGTAATTCATAAAAGTGTTTGTAAAGAGTATTAG
>Ga0105050_10006725_pt1 | contig 14124 bp, 13 predicted proteins | sample FRY01_FD_78088 | JGI IMG/M metagenome (GOLD analysis project Ga0105050, IMG submission 78088) | Freshwater microbial communities from Lake Fryxell liftoff mats and glacier meltwater in Antarctica - FRY-01 | ecosystem: Environmental > Aquatic > Freshwater > Ice > Glacier meltwater ... | reverse complement strand
CTAGGGTGAGGGCCTTCCCGGCTTTGCGTCTGACAGTTAAGAGGGGCTGACTAGTTACGCGTTTTAGGAAAAAAGGCTCCTGGTCCATGTGTGGCGGTCGAAAGCAGCTATCAATTAGATAGCTATCTGGGCATGCCTGCGCTGCCCGGCCGTGCGCCGGCGCAGCGCCTTGCAGACATCTTCCAGAGATCGCGTAGGACAGGGGCTGAACCCCGGTTTCGGGTCCACGCGCCTGCCTAGACTGGTTGCATGACCAATTTACGCAAAGGCCAAGCGCCCGCCGTTTTAACGCGCGATGTTTTTCATGAACGTTTCATGCAGTCCTTCATGGACCCGGCTTTCAAGGCCGAGGAGCAAGCCATCTCGCGCGTCGAGCAGATTGCCTGGGAAGCCTACAAGGAAGGCCGCAAGGCGCCGGTCACCCGCAAGGCTGGCCCGGGCTACGCCGACCCGGACTATGACCTGTCCGTGGAATGGCTGGACACCAAAAAGCGCATCGAAAAAGCCGCAGCCGCCTGGAAAAAACCCTCCACGCCATCACGCGTGCTGCTGATCTGCGGCTCAGCCCGCAACGACGGCACCTGCCCGGGCGAAATCTCCAAGACCTTCCGCATGGTCGAATGGGCCGCGCAAACGCTGAAGAAAGAAAAGATGGAAACGGATGTGCTGGACCTGAGCCTGCTCACTTCAAGCTACCACCTCAACATCCACCCGTGCAAAGGTTGTGTCTCCACCGCCATGCCGCTGTGCCACTGGCCCTGCAGCTGTTATCCGAATCACGCGCTGGGCCAGACCAGCGACTGGATGAACGAAATCTACGAGCGCTGGACCGCAGCGCACGCCGTCATCATCCTGACGCCGGTGTACTGGTACCAGTCGCCCAGCCCGCTCAAACTGATGATTGACCGGCTGGTCTGCGCTGACGGCGGCAACCCGGACCCAACCACCACCCATGGCAAAAAGCCGGCCGAGGCCAAGGCACTCGAGCGCAAGGGCTGGGACTACCCCAAACACCTGGCTGGCCGTGCCTATGGGTTGGTGGTGCATGGTGATGTGGCCGGCATTGAGGGCTCGCGGCGCGGCCTGTCGGACTGGCTGGACTGGATGGGTTTGATCGACGCCGGCAGCCAGGCCCGGCTGGACCGTTACATCGGGTACTTTGAGTCTTATGCCGACAGCCACAAGGCGCTTGACGCCGACAAGGCGGTGCAGGCCGAGGTGCGCAATGTGGCGCTGGCGGTGGCCCACGCCGTGAAAGAGTTACGCGCCGGAAAACTATCGCAACCCGACAAGGGTTTACCGCGGCCGCGCCCCAAATAATCCGCTCAGCTGCTCAGGCTTGCCCGGCGTCTTCTTTGGCCCGCATCTTGGCCGCGATGTACTCGCCATGGGTCACATGCAGCAGCCCGGCGACCTTGCTGATCAGGTGGTTTTCTTTCGCGTCGAGGTGGGCATCGGCATAGGCGACCTGCCACATGCCTTCAACCACACGGATTTTCTGTTCCTGCGTGAAATGTTCGTTCAGGCTGGAGGTGAAGCGGTGGTAGTCGTACAGGTCTTTGGCGGTTTCGCCGGCCAGCTCCACGAGGCGGTCAAGTTCGTCGTCGGCCAGCGCAAACTTGCTGCGCAGCGCCTGCAGCACCACGCGCTGCTCGGCAGGCCCGATGGCCGGGTCGGCCCGCATCACCTCCACCAGCAGCACGGCGGTAGCGAGCTGCAGCGTGTGCGCCAGCTCGCTGGGCGTCTGGCCGGAAGCCGGGGCGGCGAAGGTGTCGAATAATTCCTTGAGGGTACGCAGCATGCAGAAGGTCCGTGAAAGTGGCTTGGCTGGGATGGAGTTGGTCGGCGGGGCCTTTGTTCCCCGTTGCCTGCAGGCGTTTGCTTCAGGCTTTACGCAGCAAGCCGTCCAGGCGCGTGTCCCAGCTGACCCCCGGCAACACCGTGGCCAGCGCCGAGTCGGGCAGGGCGAAGCTCCCGCGCAGCAACTGCGCCAGCACCGCGCGGTAGTCGTGGTGGGCCGGCAGGTCGCGGTTGTCGTTGAGGTTGCCGCGCGCCAGGCCGGTCCACTGGCCGTGCCAGCGCCCGCCGTTGATGCGGTTGCCGATCAGCCACATCGCGTTGCCAAAACCATGGTCGGTGCCGCGGCTGCCGTTTTCAGCGGCGGTGCGGCCGAACTCGCTCATGACCACAATCACGTCGCCGGTTTCCGAAAAATCCCGCCGCAGTTGCGCAAGGCCCGTCGCCAGGTTGCCCAGGCGGCCGGCGAGCTGGCCGGTGGCATGGCCCTGGTTGGCATGGGTGTCCCAGCCGCCGGCTGACAAAAAGCCGATGCGAAGCTGGCGGTCGTTGCGCATCAAGGTGCCCAGGTGCTGCGCGTCGAGCTGCAGACCCACCGGGTCGGCCGCGCCGTTGCTGGCGGCCAGCATTTGCGCGTTCTGCGCCTGCGTGCCGGGCAGGGCCGCGTCCACTCTGGCGGTGTTGTCCTGAGTTGCCGCCATGCGACGGCCGTCGGCGGCTTTTTGTTCTGTGCTCAGCTCCTGCGCGCTCTGCATGCGGCTGCCCGCGCCCTGGCGGAAAGCCTCGCTGATCTTGTCGTTGCCGGCATACAGGTCCAGCAGGGCCTGGCGGGTGGTGTCGTTGGCCAGCACGCCGGTGCGCTGCGCCGCCTGCCCGCGCGGGATCAGCCTGACGGTGGCGGTGCCGGCCAGGATGGCCGGGTTGGCCTCGCCCACGCCGATGGCCGACGTAGCGGACCCGTTGAAGGCCGCCACCTTGTTGAGCCAACCCGGCGCGGCGCTGGTCTTGCCGCTTTGCGCGATTTCCATCTGGTACTGCGCGTCGAAGTGCGAGCGGTTGGGCACAGGCAGACCAGCGGCTGGCACAAAGCCGAGCACGCCCTGCTGCCACAGCGGCAGCAGCGGCGCAAGCGCCGGGTGCAGCCCAAAAGTGTTGTCCAGCCGGAGGGCGGTTTGCGCGCTGCCGTCAGGCGCAGCAATGGCGATGTTGGGCCGCAGGCTGTAGTAGTCGGCGTCGGCGTACGGCACCAGGGCAGAAAGCCCGTCATACGCGCCGCGTAAAAAAACCACCACCAGCCGCCCCGGGCCTGCTGGGCGGGTGCCGGCTGGCGCAGCCTGCGCCCAGACGCGCGGCGCATGGATGGCAGCCACGGCTGTGCCCGAGGCGAGTAAAAAACGGCGGCGTGAAATTTCAGTGCTGTCCATGGTGCATCCTCTGACTGCGGTTCTTTCGGGAAGCTTTACTTGCGCATGAAGTCGGGACTGGCCAGCGTCAGCCCGGCACGCAGCGCCGGTGTCTCGCGCGTGATGCGCTCGCGGCTCGCTGCACTCAAAAAGGTCTGAAGGTACAGGGGGTCGTCCATGCGCGCGCCCAGCGCCATCGCGTAGTCGGCGCGGCGGGTCAGCGCCTCGGGGGCCAGCCAGGTGGCGGCATCGGTCTTGTAGCCGTCGGGTGTTTGCCAGCCATGCATGGGCTGGCCAGCCTGCGCCAGAAAACCCAGGGTGAGCTGAATCTCGCGCCGCTCCCTGGCGCCGCCGCCCGCCGTCAGCGCCGAGCAGGCAAAGTCCAGCGGCGTCTTGAACAGCGTGTTGTCGGCGGCCCAGAATTCCGGCGACTCGATCAGCGTGCGCATCACCGCGCGGATGTCGCCCTGCGTGCGTTTAAAGGTCGCGGCCAGCCTGTCGGTCAGCACCCGCGGCGGCTGGTCGGTGACAAAGGTGGTGGCCAGCCGCAGGGCAATACGCTGCGCGGTCGCCGGGTGGCGCGCCAGCATGCGTATGGCTTCTTCACCCTCGCGCAGGCCGTCGGCGCTGAAGCTGCGGCCGAGCAGCACCTTGTCGCCTGTGTCGTGCAGGCGCGGCGCAAAGCGGAAAGCCTCGCCCTGTTGCAGGCCGACGGTCCAGCCGGTCAGGATGCGCGCCAGCTCACGCACGTCGTTCTGGGTGTAGCCCGCGTTCACGCCCAGGGTGTGCAGCTCCATCAGCTCGCGCGCATAGTTTTCGTTCAGGCCACGCACATTGCTTTGTGCCTGGTCCAGGTAAAACAGCATGGCCGGATGGCGCGCACTGGCCAGCAGCATGTCCTCGAATTTACCGAGCGCGTTGGCACGGATCACGTTGACCGCGTAGTGGCCAACAAACGGCCGTACCGGGCCCTTGCCGACAAACACGTTGAGGTGGTTGAACCAGAACTCGGTCATGCGTGCCAGCAGCGGCTGCTCAACGGCCGGGTCGCTGCAGGCCATGAGCCGCCAGGCAGCGGCGCTTTGCTGCATCTCGCGGCTGAAGTTGTCGGCATTGCCGGGCATGGCGGCAGGCGCGGCCGACGCGCTGGCCTGGCGCGCCAGGCGGCGTGCCTCGCGTTCGGCATGAAAGTCGGCGGCAATCTGGTTGACCGGCTGGTTGAAACGCGCCAGCTCGGCCGGGATGGCCGGTGCGCGCTGGCTGGCCGCGTAGGCGGCGTCCAGCTGCTGCAGCGCCCAGGCCCTGGCGCCCGCCTGCGCGGCTGGCGCCGTGGCGGCGCTGGGCCCGTAACCCAGGCGCGAGGTGGCGCGCCACGCCGCTGCTGCACCGGTATCGGCTTGTTGCGAAAAAACGGGCGAGCCCGCCAGCAATGGCAAGGCCAGCAGCAAAGCGGTCGCGGTGGGAGGGCGGTGTGGGGGCATCGGAGTCTCCAGCTTCCAGAATACCCCTGACTAACGTCCCGATGAGCGAGCCGGCTCACCGTGGCCGGCAGCTTTACAGAGCTTTACAGCCGCCTGGACGGAGGTATCGATGGTGGAGAGGAGGAGGATCGAACTCCCGACCTCTGCATTGCGAACGCAGCGCTCTCCCAGCTGAGCTACCCCCCCACTGCTGGAAATTCTAGCGAAAGGCGCCCCTGGTGTGCGAAATTTTAATCAAATAGGCCTCCAGCCCTTATTCCACGGGCGCAAGCAGCTATCAAAAAGGAAGCGGTCAGCCGACGCCCTCAAGTCGTCGTCAGGCTACGAATTTCATTTTGCGCAGCCAGTCGGCCAGCCGCTGGGCAAACACACGGTAGCCCTTGGCGTTGGCGTGGATCTGGTCCGAGCGCAGTTCGGCGCGCGACAGCACCTCAGACCAGCCGCCCGCAAACAGGGGCACGCCGGTTTCGCCAGCCACCTGTGCATACACCGGGTGGTCATCGAGTGAGCCCATGGCGGCGGCCATAAACGCTGGTTGCGGCTGGGCGATCAGCACCACCTGCGTGTTGGCGCTTGCGGTTTGCAGCAACTGCCGCAGTGCGGCGCGCGTGCGCTCCGGCGGTATGCGGCGCAAAAAATCATTGCCACCAATCGACACCAGCACCAGGCCTGGCCGATTGGCCTGCAGCAGCGCCGGCAAACGCGCCAGTGCGCCCTCGCTGGTGTCGCCGTTGACGCCAGCGTTCTGGGTCACGTGGCCGGTCATCTGCTCGAGTTGTTGCGGGTAACTCGTGTCCGGCGTCGCGCCATAACCGAAAGTCAGGGAGTCCCCCAGGCACAGCAGGGTGGCCTCCCTGGGCAATGTCTTGCCCTGCGGTTTGCCCGAGGGGGAGCAGCCGGCGGCCAGCAGCAGCGCCGCGCTGGCGCTGCCGAGCAGCAGGCTGCGGCGCGGGGGCATCGTGGGGTGAGCCATCTGCGGGGTGGCTGGTGCAGGGTGCATAAGCTGGCACTTTAAAGCAAGGCGCCTGGTGTATCTCAGCACCAGGCGTCCGCCGCGTCAGCATCGCGCCAGGCGCCGGGCGCCAGGCCGTCCAGGCTGCAGGGACCGATGGACGCGCGGATCAGCCGCAAGGTTGGAAAGCCGGTGGCGGCCGTCATGCGCCGCACCTGGCGATTGCGCCCCTCGCTGATGACCAGCTCCACCCAGGCGGTGGGAATGGACGGCCGCACACGCACCGGCGGCTCGCGGTCCCACAGCGTGGCTGGCGGCGTCATCAGGCGGGCGCGGGCCGGCCGGGTGAGGCCGTCGTTGAGCTGCACGCCGCGACGCAGGGTTTCCAGCGCCGCTTCGTCGGGCAGACCCTCGACTTGCACCCAATAGGTTTTTTCCATCTTGAAGCGCGGGTCGCTGATGCGTGCCTGCAGCCTGCCGTCGTCGGTCAGCAGCAGCAAGCCTTCGCTGTCGGCGTCAAGCCGGCCAGCCACATAGACCTGCGGGATGGCGATGAAATCCTTCAGCCCGCGCCAACGGCCCTCGGCTGTGAACTGGCTCAGCACACCATAGGGCTTGTTGAAAACAATCAGGCGGACGGGTGCTGTGCCCATCATGGGGCCAGCCGGATGATGGATAAAAAATGCCTCCAGCCCTTGATGGACAAGCGCGAGCAGCTATCGAAAAAATAGCGATCTGAGCGCCCGTGTGCTGGAGGCATCAACACCCGAGCTGGTCGGCCAGCGCGTTGAAGTCTCTGGCGTGCCAGGTGTTGGCCGGGTCCGGCGAGACATCCTTGGGCCGCGCAGCGCCAAACTCTGCCGGCCGCTCGATGTAGGCGGTCTGCAGGCCGCAAGCGCGTGCGGCGGCCAGGTCGTCCTGGTGGGCCGCTACCAGCATCACCTCGCCCGGGGGCACATCAAACACACGGGCTACGCCCAGGTAGGCGGCCGGGTCCGGCTTGTAGGCCCTGAAAACCTCGGCCGACAAGACGCAGTCCCAAGGCAGGCCGGCGCGCTTGGCCATGTGGGTGAGCAGGCCGATGTTGCCGTTGGACAAGGTGCAGATCGTGTAACGCGTTTTCAGCCGCGCCAGCCCTACCCGTACGTCGGGCCAGGGGTCCAGGCGGTGCCAGGCCTTGTTCAGGTGTTGCCGGTCGGCCTCGCTCAAGTCGCCCAGGCCGAACTGATCGAGGATGCCGTCAAGAATCATGCGATGCAGCTCGTCGATCCGTGTCCAGCCCAGCTCGCCCGACATCACGCGCGCCATCGCCGGCCGGTAGCCACCGCGCCAGGCCATGGCAAACGCGTCGCCGTCCACGCCAGGGCGCAGGTTCTGCACTTCACGGCAAATGCTGGTGTGCCAATCTACAACGGTGCCAAAGACATCAAAGGCCAGCACTTTGGCGCTGGCGGGCTGAAACGGTTTGCTCATGGCCGCATTATGCGCAGGCGCTACACTGGTTTTCGAGCATTGCGTCGGCCAGGCACGCACAAAGCGAGTCAAGAAAGAGGGTTCATGAAGTTGTTGAGCCGGAGAATTTTTTCGACAGGGCTGCGCACCCGGCTGGTGCTGGTAGCGCTGGTCGGGCTGTTGCCGCTGTTTGTGGCCGTTTTTTATCCGGCGCTGCTGCGTCCCCAGGGCAGGGTCGCTGAACCGGTGCCGGCCGGCCTCATCTTTGCGATGGCGGTGCTCGGCATGCTGCTGGCGGGATGGGTGGGTGACAGGCTGGTGCTTGCGCCGCTGCGCCGGCTGCTGCTTCAGGCGCGATCCCCGGGCGGTGCGCAGCCCCCAGGGGGCAGCATCCCTGGCGATGACAGTTGTGAGCTGGTCAGCCTGACCCACACGTTCGCACGATTAAGCAGTCTGCTGGCCGCGCGCGGCCAGGAACTGGACAGCGCCGAATATGCGCTGCAGCTGGCGCGTGAGCGCCTGCGCACCGCGCAGCGCATCGGGAAAATCGGCAACTGGGACTTCGACATCGCCAGCAACCGGGTCTGGTGGTCCGATGAGACCTATGACATTTATGGCCAGGCGCGCGGCGCGCAAACCTCGCCCGTGGGTGACTACGAAGGTGTGTTGTCCCAGGTTTTTCCCGAGGATCGTGAAAGTTACCAGGCCGCGCAAACGCTTTTCTTTGCTGGCAAAGGCAGGCTCGACATCGAGCACCGGATTGTTCGGACCGATGGCGAGGTGCGTTGGGTCCATGGGCTCGGCGAGTCTGTGCTCGACGGCGAAGGCCGGCCCGTCACGCTGACGGGTACCGTGCAGGACATCAACGAGCGCAAGCTGGCCAGCGATGCCCTGCAGGCGAGCGAAGCGCAATTTCGCCTGCTGACCGACGCCATGCCACAGATCGTCTGCACGATGCGGGCTGATGGCTGGCTCACCTATTTCAACCAGATGTGGTTTGACTACACCGGCCTGGCGATGGACGAAAGCCTGGGCCAGGGCTGGACGCAGCTGATCCATCCCGATGACCAGGCGCGCGTGGCCCAGCGCTTGACGCAGGCGGCAGAAAGTGGGCGAACCTACGAGGTCGAGTACCGCTTGCGCCGCGCGGACGGCGCGTACCGCTGGATGCTGGGCCGCGCGCATCCGCTGGGCGATGTGAGCGACCAGCCCACCCGCTGGCTGGGCACATTCACCGACATCGAGGACCTCAAGGTGGCCACAGCGCAGCTTGAGAAAAACATGTTCATGAACCGCGTCGCCGGCAGCAAGGCGCGCCTGGGCGGGTGGACGATTGACCTGCCGGAACGCACACTCACCTGGTCCGATGAAAACTGCGCGATTCACGATCAGCCACCGGGTTATCTGCCAACGCTGGACGAAGGCATTGGTTACTTTCTTCCCGAAGACCGGGCCGAGGTGATCAGGCTGGTCGAGGCCTGCGCGCAGCACGGTACGCCCTACGAATTCATTCTTCCGAAGATGACCGCCAAGGGCCGACGCATCTGGGTGCGATCATTGGGCGAGGCGGTGCGCGATGCCAGCGGCACCATCATCCAGCTGCAGGGTGCTTTTCAGGACATCACGGAGCAGAAAGCGGCCGAGGCGCGCACGCTGGCGCTTGAGGCGCGAATGATGACCACGCTGGAGAGCATCACCGACGGTTTTTGCCTGATCGACAAGGACGGGCGGTTTGTTTTTCTCAACGGCCATGCCGAGCGCATGCTCAAGCGCGGCAAGGGAGAGTTGCTTGGCGAAAGCATGTGGCAGGAGTTCTCGACCATTGCCGGCACTCATGTAGAGCGCGAGTACCGTGCCGCCGTGGCAGAGCAGCGCAGCACCCGTATTGAGGCGTATTACAGGCCGCTGAACACCTGGTTTGTTTTTCATGTGTATCCGACTGAGGATGGAACGGCGGTCTATTTCCAGGACATCACACAGCGGCGCGAGCAGCAGGCGCAGCTGCACCTGCTGAAGACGGCGGTGTCACGCATCAACGACATGGTGATCATCACCGACGCCCATACTGGCGAAGGAGAAGGCCCACGCGTCGTGTTTGTCAACGACGCCTTCGAGCGCCAGACCGGCTACAGCCGGCAGGATGCCCTGGGCCAGGGCCTGATGCAGCTGTGGGGTGCCACGACGCGGCCGGCCGAGCTGGACCGCATCCGCGCCGCCATGGAGCGGTCCCAGCCTGTGCGCACCGAGATTGCCATCCAGACCAGAGCCAGCCAGCCGCTCTGGCTGGAGCTCGACATGACGCCGATTGCCGGTGAGTCGGGCACGTTCACCCACTGGGTGGCGGTCGAGCGCGACATCACCGAGCGCAAGCAGCAGCAGCAGGAGATCCTCGGGCTCAACAGCGAGCTGGAGCAACGCGTGCTGCTGCGTACCGGCCAGCTCGCCGAGGTCAACAAGGAGCTGGAATCGTTTGCCTATTCGGTCTCACACGACCTGCGCTCGCCGCTCAACACCGTGGATGGTTTCAGCCAGTTGCTGCTCAAAAGCGACGCGGACCGTGTCAGCGACAAGGGCAAGCACTACCTTGACCGCATCCGCGCCGGCGTCAAACAGATGGGCGACCTGATCGAAGGCTTGCTGACGCTGGCGCACCTGTCGCGCGAGGAGATCAGGTCCGAGCCGGTGGACCTGTCGGCCATGTGCCGGGGGATTGAGCAGGCGCAGCGCGAGCGCGACCTGCAGCGCCAGGTGCAGGTGCATATTCAGGACAGCCTGCTTGCCCACGGTGACCCGCGTCTGCTGTCAGCCGTGATGCAGAACCTGATGGGCAATGCCTGGAAGTTCAGCGCCCGCCAGCCGCTGGCGCGCATCGAGATTGGCATCCAGCCGGAAGCTGGTGGGGAAAACGTGTTTTTTGTCCGGGACAACGGCGTCGGCTTCGACATGGCATTTGCGCACAAGTTGTTCGGCACCTTCGAGCGCCTGCATTCGCCCGGCGATTTTCCGGGCACGGGCATTGGTCTGGCCACAGTCAAACGCGTCATTGAGCGCCACGGCGGCCGCGTCTGGGCCGAGAGCAAGCACGGTGAAGGGGGAACCTTTTATTTCACCGTTGGCGGCGTGGGCGCAGGAACGAAGTAGCCGTGCCGGCGGAACGGGCGCGAAGAGGGTGAAGTTGGCGGTGGCAGCAGGCTGAGCCTGCACGTTTACCACCATGGGCTTGTCATTGCATTGCGGGCGTGACCCGCAATCCGTGCCACGCACCCCCCGGCGGTGGTTCATGCCGCATGGATCCCGGAGCACGTCCGGGATGACCGCCGGGGAAGCAGCGGCCTCAAGTGGGGCCGCCACCTGCCGCGGGTTTGAGCCGCGGATCAGGGGTTGCTCAGGCGGCTTTGCGCCGCTGGCTGAATGCCGAAGGGCGCTTGGCGCTGACCGTCGAGACGTCGTCACCCGCAATCTTGCCAGCCAGGTCGGCCGTCTTCTGCTCAATCTGCGTAGCCAGCTTGCTCAGCACCAGTGCGCCGGGTGCGGTGACCTGGGCCAGGGTGCTCAGCGTGTTGACGCCGGTTTTTTCTTCAAACAACGCGGTGTTGGCAGCAGCGCGCTCTACGCCCGTTTCAGCCAGCCTGACCAGTTGCTCGACCACCTGCTCGGCGCCGCTGCTCGTGAAGTTCAGGCCCTTGGTGTAATAAACGCTGAAGGCCAGCTGGGCGGCACGTGCATTTTTGGCCGTCTCCGCCGTCAGTTCCGGGCGCGACTGCTTCAGGGCGCGGTTCCAGCGCTGCTCCAGCACGGTCACCACGCGCTCGCCACCAGCGCGGTAGGCGTCAATGATGTTTTTGGCGGTGTTGCCGTAAGACTCGATCAGGTCGCTGGCAACGGTGGAGAGGTTTTTGGCGCTCATGAGAGGCTCCTTGGGTGGTTGAAAGAGGCCTCATCATCAGGGTTAGTACTAGTGGCTGCAACCTAGGCTCTGGGGGCACCTGCCTAGAGTTGGTGGTCACTACGCAGAGCGTGCTACGGTTTTGATAGCTGCTTGCGCCCGACCGACAAGGGCTGGAGCCGTTTTTTGCTTGCAAACCAGGGCGAAAGGCGAACTGGCAGGGTTCAAGCCGCCAGAAACAGCGCCGGGTTCACTATGGTGCGGTTCAGCGCCTCTCGAGCGCGTCTGCTACTGCCTGAGCGGCGACGATCAAGTCTGTGACCAGCCGTTCATCGACGTCGAGCAAACCTTCGTATTCGCCGAGGTTACGGGTGTTGTGGCATTTGTCCAGCACCCGCCATACCTCGGGGCCCAGAGCCAGCGTGTGCGGCAGCACCTGAAACACGATGTACCGGTTGCCCGGGCGATAACCTATGCGTCGCAGCGCTGCCAGGCACAGGGCGTGCGCGGCGTTGTAAGCCAGATCAAACCGGCTTTCAAGCGCCAATGATGTGTTGCGCGCATCAAGCAAACGCGCAACGCCGGCGCGCAGCAAGCCGGCGATCTCGTTGGCGTCGGGTAATTCAGCTTTAAGCGGTTTGCCGGGGCCGCACAGGTTGTCAAGCGGGCTGGGCATGGTGAAGCTGGTCTTCGTTGCCTATCAGCCAGATCTTGGGCTGCTGCAAAACACGGGTGACAAATGCGTTGTCTTTTTCCAAACGCTTGGCAATGTCTGCGGGCGTGTACAGGCTGGGGTTGACCTTGCGGCCCAATGAAACGGTGGCGCTTTCCAGCGCACCAAATACGTCGGCATAACCAAGATGCGCGCTCACCACCAGCAAGTCAATGTCGCTTTGGGCCGTGTCCTGCTGTTTGGCGACCGAGCCATAAACAAATGCCGCTTGAATCTGTGGCGCCAGTGGCGCCAGGGCAGCGCGCAAAACGTCGGCCAGTCCTGAGGTCTTCAAAACGAGGCCGCGTAACTCGGCAAACACCGGCGAAGCTGCATTGGCCTGGTAGTGCTTCTGATTGCCTTGGCGTGTGACCGTCAACAGACCGGCCTCAGACAAGGCCGCCAGCTCACGCTGCGCGGAACCCGTGCCTGACTGCGCCAGGGCGATCACTTCGTTTGCATAAAAACTCCGGTCGGGGTTGCCGAACAGAACCGACAACACCCGCTGGCGTCCTTTTGGAAACAGCGCATCTGCCATCGACAAGGACACGTCTGGTTCGAGCTTGTTTGTACCCATAATGGGGTTGATCATACCCGAATAGGGTTTTTTTTGGGCGTCAGGCCGCCAGAAACAGCGCCGGGTTCACCATGGCGCGGTTCAGCATCACGCCCCAATGCAGGTGCGGGCCGGTCACGCGCCCGGTCGCGCCGACGGCGCCCAGGCGTTCGCCGGCTTTCAGCGCATCGCCGGGTTGTACGTCCATGGCGCTCAAGTGGCAAACCATGCTCAGCAGGCCGCCGCCGTGGTCCAGCCAGACGGTGTTGCCGTTGAAGAAATAGTCGCCGGTGTCGATGACCCGGCCCGGCAGCGGCGCCACCACTGGCGTGCCGGTGCCGGCCGCGATGTCCATGCCGCTGTGTGGGTTGCGCGCCTGCCCGTTGAAGACGCGCCGCAGCCCGAACGAGCTGGAACGCCGCCCCGGCACCGGCACCTGCATGCGCAGCGCTGCGGGCAGGGGCTGGCTGAAGGTCGCCATCACCACCTCCTGGTGCGCGCGCTCGCGCTCGTGGCGTGCCAGGTCGCCAGCAGACAGGTCCACCGTGCGCGGCGGCACGGTGAGCTTTTGTTCGCTGTAACGCTTGGGCTCAATCCGGTAGGCCAGCTCGCGATGAGTGCCGTCGGGTGCCCGCACGTTGATGCTGGCGTCGCCCGGCGACGCAGACAGGGCAATGCCAACCAGCGCCGTCCATTCGATCACATCACCCAGCACCAGCAAAGGTACTTCACCGTGAAAGGCGGCGGGCCGCAGGGCAGCCGGGCCCAGCGACAGGCGCGCCATGCCGCCGGGGACGCGTGAATCCTGGGGCCAGACAGTGGATACAGCAGCAGGTGGGGCTGCAAAACCTGTGGCCGGTAGCGCCAGCAGACCCAGCGCGCCCAGCAGCGCGTTGCGGCGCGACAGGTCGGGTGTGAGGCGGCTCAAATCAGAAGATGAAAAAACCACAGGTGATGCTTATTGTTTTTCCCAGACGATCTTGCCGTCGCGCATGTAGTCGTCAAACTGGGTTTTGGGAATCGCCGTCACACCGGCCACACCGTCGCCGGCGTCCCAGCTCAGTGTGGCGCTGTCCGGCTCCAGCCCCACTTCAATACGGCCCGGCGGAATGGCGATGGGAGCGCCGTCACCGGGGGTGAAGGTCACGTCACCAACGACGGTTGCGAATGTGGGCATGCAGGTCTCCTGGAAGGATGGATAAATCAAGGGCTTGGCGCCGCCGTCACAGAAACGGCTTGGCGACATATTAAACGCCCGCAACGGACTCAGATGTGGGCGGAGCGCGCGACCTTGCGGTTTGGCAGGGCTCCCGCAAAGAACAGGAAATCGCCATCAACCTTCATGGCCGGTCTGTCGGGTCATGGCGCGGCTGGCAGCCGCTGCACTGCGATAGCATCGTCGCATGAGTACCTATTACGAGAGCGTTCACCCTGCCTCGCTTTACGCCGATGCCTTTCATGTTTCCGCTCCCACTGCCGCCGTGGGGCGCGCGGTGTGGCCGCGCCAGCCGGGGGTGTTCATCCGTGCGGCCCAGGCCGCAGAGATTGGGGTGCCCGGAGCAGAAGCCGACGGAGGCGAAACAGTCGGAGCAGTCGGAAGAGGCGTTAAAGCCGATGACGCCGATCAAGCCGCAGAGATCAGCGATTCGGGGGAGGGCGCAGAAGCCGTCAAGCCCGCACCACAGCCGGTGGCGCATGAGTTGCATGCCGGCCAGTTTGGTCTGGTGCCGCGCTGGGTCAAGTCAGCGTCTGACGCCAAGTTGCGTTCGACCAAGCTGGTCAATGCCCGCTCTGAAACCGTCAGCACCTCCAACAATTTTCGCGATGCCTGGCTGGGCGGGCAGCGCTGCATTGTGCCGATGACAGCCTTCATGGAAGACGACTG
>Ga0105050_10006724_pt1 | contig 14127 bp, 13 predicted proteins | sample FRY01_FD_78088 | JGI IMG/M metagenome (GOLD analysis project Ga0105050, IMG submission 78088) | Freshwater microbial communities from Lake Fryxell liftoff mats and glacier meltwater in Antarctica - FRY-01 | ecosystem: Environmental > Aquatic > Freshwater > Ice > Glacier meltwater ... | reverse complement strand
GGCCTGTTTTTTGGTGATCTGTTCGACAATGCGCAGAAGCTCGCTGGTTGATCTCGCCAAGCGATCAAGACGGGTGATTACCAGGACGTCATCCTTGCGCAATTGTTCTACCAACTTCTCAAGTGAGGGTCTGCTTTTAGCGACGCCGGACACCTTCTCCTCGAACAACATCTCGCAGCCTGCGACCGATAGCCTGCGACCGATAGCCGGCGACATTGGCTGTGGAGGTTCTGTTCACCGGTGGAGACGCGGGCGTAACCGAGCTTCACAGGTGGACCTCGCTGGCTGTGCGGACCATGTTGCAAAATGATTTATTTTCGCGCATATCTTTTGTAAAGGAAAAACCGTTATTTTTCGGTCTTCCTGATACCCTCTGCAAATGTTGTAAGTTTCGCACGATATGCCGACACGACATCTTACTGACGATCAGCGCCGCGAGTTTGCCAGCTTCGGTGGAGGCCTCAGACCGCTTCGGGACAATACTTCCGAATGGGACTTTTGAAAAGAAATATCAGCCCTTATGACGGTATTCTGTTCCGCTCAGCCGTACAGTCCATAACCTCCAGATCTTGCGGCGTGTGATATTCCGCCGCCAGCCGCGTGGTCACCCGGAACATCAACGTCAGCGCATCAAAAAACGTATGCAACGTCAGAAAATTGATGTTTGACACCACGGTGGACCTGTTGGGCAGCGTGGTCACCAACCCTTCGCCCGCCAAACGCACCAACGCTTCGCGTATCGGGGTGCGTGACATCTCAAACCGGTCTGCCAGCGCAACTTCATCAATAGGGCTGCCGGGTTTCTACACCAAATCAATAATCTCATCGCGCAGCACGTCATAGACATGTTTCACGCCCGAACCGCGCTTGCGGTCCGTCTTTTGCGGTGGGTCCAAATCGTTCATGCCGCGTCCTTTGTGCTGCACCCCGGATAGGCGAACGCCCACCCCCAATCAAGCCCCTTACAGCCCCGGCAACCACAGCGCGATCTGTGGAAACGCGATCAGCAACGCCACCAACAGCATCGAACACCCGATATAGGGAAAGGCAGAAACATAAATATCGCGCATCGTCGTATCCTTGGGCGCGACCCCTTTCATCACGAACAACAACAGCCCGAACGGCGGCGTGGTAAAGCTGATCTCCAGCGCCAGCAAAACGATGATGCCAAACCAAATCGGGTCAAACCCCAAGGTCGCCGCCAATGGGAAAAAGATTGGTATCGTCAGCAGCATCATGGAAATCTGCTCCATAAACATGCCCAGCAACAACAGCACCGAAAACATCACCATCAGCATCGCGATGGGCGCAAGGTCAAACGATGTCGCCCAATCAATCAACCCGCTGGACGCCCCCGAAAACGCCAACAACTGGCTGAACGTGGCCGACCCGAACACGATCAAATACGCCATCAACGTCACCCGCAGCGCGCCAATCACTGATTTTTTCATCGCCTCCCATGTCAGGCAGCGAAACAGCAGCGCCAAAATCAGCACCCCCAACGCGCCAAACGCAGCCGCCTCGGACGGGGTCATAAACCCTGCGACCATGCCAATCACGATCAGCACCATCACCGAAATCATCGGCAACACGTCCCCCACCAGCAGCCGCATCTTCTGGCCAAATGTCAGCGCCTCCACCTCATACGGCGGGGCGGCATTCGGGTCCAACTTGGTCTGCAAAAAGATCACACTGATGTACAGGCAGGCCAAAACCAACCCCGGCACAATCCCCGCAATCAACAAAGCACCCACATCAATTTTCGCCAAAGTCGCCAGCAGCACCGCCAACGCCGACGGCGGAATGATAATCGCCAAGCCGCCAGTGCCCAAAATCGGCCCAATCGACATATGCTTTTTATACCCGCGCGCGGTCATTTCCGGCACCATCAAACTGCCCAACAACGCGGTCGACCCCATCGATGACCCCGACAGCGTGGCAAACGCCGTGCCTCCCATGACCGTCACATACGACAACCGCCCCGGCAATTTCCCCAACAGCTTGTCAATTGCATTAAACATTCGCGCGCCAAGGCCAGTGTGAAAAAATATCTCACCCATCAACAAAAACAACGGGATCGGCACCAACGCGTAATTGGTCAGCCCGCCAAATCCGTTGTTCAGCAGCAAGGTAATGCCCTTGGCACCGCCCATAAAAATCCACGCGCCCACAATATTGGCCGCCAAAAACGCCAGCGCCACAGGCATCCCAATCGCCATCAACAACAGGATTGACCCCAGCAAAAGGGCCAGCGCGCTATACCATTCCATTATTCGTGTATCCCCGCTTCGCCCGAATGCATCAGGTCTTTGCCAAACACAAACCGCGAAAATTCAATGGCCATCAGCCCGAAACTGACCGGAAACGCGATGGTCAAAATCCATTTTGGAAAATAATAGGCCCGCACATCCAAATCATTGCGCGCGATATTTCCCAAAAACAATTCCACCCCTTTCCACGCCAAAATCACGCAAACCAACACGCACAGCGCCGCCACCCCTCGGCTAACCACACGGCGCGCAGGCGCGGGCAGCGCGGCCGTGACCAGTTCAATATGCACATGCCCTTTTTCGCGCACCAACCACGGCGCGCCCAGCATGGTCATGTATAAAATCGCGTATTCGGATGATGTGAACAGCCAAGCAAAGGGTTGCAGCCCCGCGTTGCGCATCAAAACCGACGTGATCACCGAAAACATCAGCCAGATCAGCATGAACCCGGCAACCCCCGCCATCAGGTATAAAAACCCACGGTAGAATTTGCCGATCATCCCACGCCCTTTCCCGAATAAAATGCGGCGCGCAAAACCCATCGGCGCGCCGCGACCTGTTTATTTGACGTAGAACAGTTCCAGCAGGCGGTCATAATTGCCGTCACCCTGCGGGCTTTCCACCATCAAACCCTTCATCCGGTCCCATGTGCTTTGGGTTGCGGCCGCCAAATAAGCCGCTGCGGCGTCCGGTGCCAAGGTCACAACCTTCATCCCCGCCGCGTCCAGTGCCGCAAAATCGGCATCGCGCACAGCACCCAGTTTGGCCGCACTTTCCGCCTCATGCGCAATCGCCACATCTTGCAAAATCTGGCGCGATGCGTCGGTCAAACTGTTCCACTTTTCCAAATTGATAATCGTGCCCAGATCGGTGGAAAAGAAACACGGCTCAATCCGGTAGTTCAAAAATTCATTCCACTTCAAGTCGATCAAACCAATCTGCGTCCAGCCCGTTGCATCGACCACGCCTTTTTCCAGCGCCGAATACACTTCAGTTGTTGGCAAATCGATCACTTGCGCACCCAGATAATCGGTAAAAAACGCGTTATAAACGGCGTTCCCGCGCAGTTTCAGGCCCGACACATCCAAGTTGCCATTGGCGTCCAGCTTCGGCTCATCCCGCGTCCACAGGTTGTAACAGACGTTGCTGTCAAACCAGCCAAGGTATTTGACGCCCATTTTTTCCTGATGAATTTCATCAATCAACGCGATACCGCCATTGGCCCGCGCCTCAACCGCCGTAATGTTCGATGTCACCAGCGCGTCTTTTTCAGGCAGCGCGCCTGCGTAAAAACTGCCCGGTGTGTACACCATATCCACTACACCCTCACGCACCGCGTCGGGCTGCTGGAACATGCCAATCGCCTCTGGCCCGCCGCGCACTTCGATCTTCACCACGCCCGCGCCTGCGGTGTTCACCTTATCCACAAACTCCAAAAACGACTTGGTATAGATCAGCGATTCTGGGAACGCATGCACCGCCGTCAGCGTATCCTCGGCAAATGCGGTTGTGGTCAGGGCTGTGGTCGCAAGGATCGCACCGATAATATTGTACTTCATCTTGTCGTTCTCCCGGTTGATGGGGCACTTTTTGCACCCCTTTGGTTTTGGCCTGCCCCCTTTCGGCAAGGGCGGCCCCGTTTTTAAACTGTGGGCGCGGCCCACGGATGCGCCGCAAACCGCGCCGCCCGAAACTGTAAAATCTGCGCTTGGTGCTGGGTGGTCAGGTCAATATCATCCCAGCCGTTCACCAGCTTTTGCTGCCACACGGGGTCCAGATTGAACGCCACCGCATGACCACCAATCACCGCCTGCCTCGCGTTCAAATCCACCCGCGCCAGCGCATCATTGGACCCCAAGGCTTCAATCAACGCCTCAATCTCCTCTGCTGGCAGCCTTGCCGGCAACAACCCGTTGTTCACCGCATTGCCTACAAAAATATCGCCAAAGCTGGGGGCAAACACCGCGCGCACGCCAAAATCCACCAGCGCATACACCGCTGCCTCGCGGCTGGACCCGCTGCCAAAATTGCGCCGCGTCACCAGAACGCTTGTCCCTGCAAACCGGTTCAAAACATGCCCCGCATCATCTTGGCGCGCGTCATGCAGCAAAAACCCGCCATAGCCCGCACTGCGCGGCACAGACATAAACCGCGCTGGAATCAACTGATCCGTGTCGATGTTTTCCTGCGGCAACGCCACAGCGCGCCCCTCAATCACCTGCCAACCGCTCATACTCGCCCCTCCAACAGGGGCCGCACATCGGCCAGATGCCCCATCACAGCGGCAGCGGCGACCATCGCCGGGCTCATCAAATGGGTGCGCGCACCGCGCCCTTGCCGCCCGCGAAAATTGCGGTTGGTGGATGATGCACAGCGCTGCCCCGCCGCCACCAAATCACCGTTCATGCCCACACACATCGAACACCCTGAATCGGCCCATTCCAGCCCCGCATCGACGAATATCTGCGCCAGCCCCTCCGCCTCCGCCTGCCGTTTCACCAGCGCGGATCCCGGCGACACCAGCCCCGGCACCCGCGATTTTCGCCCCGCCAACACCGCCGCCGCCAGCCGCAAATCCTCAATCCGGCCGTTGGTACACGACCCGATGAACACCTCATCCACCGCCACGCCCGCCAACGCCATCCCCGGCGTCAGGCCCATATAATCCAGCGTGGCGCGCGCCTGCGCTTGCGCGCCCGCCGCCAACAGCGTGGGGTCCGGCACATGACCCGTGATCGGCAGCGCCTCCTCCGGCGAGGTGCCCCATGTCACGGTCGGCGCAATCGCACTTGCGTCAATCGTAACCTCGCGGTCAAACACCGCGCCCGCATCCGTGCGCAGCGCCCGCCAGTCGGCCACCGCCGCATCCCACGCCGCCCCTTTGGGCGCAAAGGCGCGGCCTTGCAAATACTCAAAAGTCACCTGATCGGGCGCAATCAATCCCAACCGCGCGCCGCCTTCAATGCTCAGGTTGCACAGGGTCAGCCGCCCCTCAATGCTCATCGTGTCAATCGCGGGGCCCGCATATTCAATTGCATGACCACGCGCACCGTCCGCGCCCAATTGCGCAATCCAATGCAGCGCCAAATCCTTGGCCGTCACCCCGGCCCCCAACGCACCCGTCACCATGATGCGCATCACCTTTGGCCTGCGCTGCCAAATTGTCTGCGTGGCCAGAATATGCGCCACCTCGGTCGCGCCCACACCAAACGCCAACGCCCCCAACGCGCCGTGGGTCGATGTGTGGCTGTCGCCGCAATTGATGAGAAATCCGGGCAAGGTTAGTCCCTGTTCCGGTCCCACCACATGCACAATCCCCTGCCCCGGGTCGCGCAAATCAAACAGCCGTATTCCTTGCGTCGCCGCATTTTGCCCCAGCGTCTCAATCATCCGCCGAATGTCAGGGGCCACCGCCCCCGGCCGCGTCGGCGCATAATGGTCCACCACGCCAAAAGTCAGGTCGGGTGCTGCCACCGCCATCCCCCGCGCCGCCAGCTTGGCAAAGGCGTGGTGCGACCCTTCATGCACCAAATGCCGATCGACCCACAAAAGCGACATGCCATCGGCGCGCTGCATCACCTCATGCGCGGCCCAAAGCTTCGCAAACAGGGTCTGTGGCGCGCTCATTCCGCCGCCTCGCGCCGTGCGGGATTGATCACGGGTTCCCAATGGCGGGTTTTTCCGGTGCCAACATGGCTCATCGTCATTTCCAAACGGAACATTTCTGGGCGGTACAGCGCGGCCAAATATTCCACCCCCCGCCCTTCCTCATCGCGCACCACACGGTCCAGCGACAACAACGGCGCGCCAACCCTAACCCCCAACGCTTCCGCCACTTCGGGCGATGCCAGCGTCGCGCTTACCGTCTGATGCGCCGCATCCACCTTCACCCCCGACCGTTCCAGCAAACGGTACAGCGGCGTGGTCGCCAGCTCTGCCTCCGTGTAATTCTGCGCAATCGCTTCGGGCACCCAGGTGGTCAGATGAGAAAATGGCTCGCCTTCGACCAACCGCAACCGCACCGCCGCTTGCACCCGCGCCTGACCGTCCAGCCCCATCGCGGCGGCCACACCCGCGGGCGGCACACCATAACTGAACGACAACAACCGCGCCGTGGTGTTTTGCCCCATTTCCACCAATTGCGGCATCAAGGTGCTGAAATCCGCCGCCATGGTCGGGCTGGCCTTTTGCGCACAAACAACCGTGCCCGACCCCGCGCGTCGTTCAATCAGCCCGTCCGCCTCCAGCACATCCAGCGCGCGGCGCACCGTGACCCGCGACACGCCCAGCGTCACCGCCAGCTTTTGCTCACCCGGCAAAACAGACCCCGGCGCATAGGCCCCGCGCGCAATTTCTTGATGCAAATGCAAGAAAACGCGCTGCGCCTTGCCCCCATCCGGAAGCCCCTTTGTTGCCGAAGATGCCAGTGTCAGCGCCATATTTGCCCCCAGAATTCCACCCAACCCTATCAACGGATTTTGCAAAAGCAAGAAATCTATCCGCCAAAGATCAAAATATTTGCCCTATGCGGGCCTAATAATCTGTACTACCAATAATACAGGTTTGAAATGGAGGCGGCGATGCCCGTAATCGAAATCCATGTGCTGCAAGGCTACAGCGATGATGATAAATCGCGCTTGTGTACCGCCCTCACCCACGCCTCGCGCAGCGTTATCCCCGTAACGCCCGAGGCGGTCAGCGTGATGGTCCATGAAATGGCCCCAACTGCGTACATGCGCGGCGGCCAGCATCGCACCCCCGCACCCGCTCTGCCAGACCCGACCCAAATCGTACAAAAATTCTTGCAGGCGATGGAGGCCCGCGATCTCAACACCGCCAGCGCCCTGCTGGACCCCGCTTTCACCATGACATTCCCCGGCATAGCCCCCATGACCACGCTGGAACAGCTTATCGCTTGGGCCAAACCCCGCTACCGTTTTGTGCAAAAAACCTATGATGGGTATGACGCGCTGCAATCGCCGGGCGCTGCCGCAATCGTCTATTGCCGCGGCACCCTGTCGGGCGAGTGGCCGGATGGCACACCGTTCAACGGCATCCGCTTCATCGACCGCTTTGAACTCGTCGCAGGCCGCATCACCCGCCAAGACGTCTGGAACGACATCGCAGAAGCAAAGACCACCGCATGACCCATCCCATCGACCCGATCACGCTGGCCGTTCTCGCAGGCCGCATGGAACAAATCGCGGATGAAATGGACGCCACCCTATTTCGCGCCGCCTTCAATCCGATCATAGCCGAGGCGCATGACGCCTCCCACGGCCTGTACCACGCGCAAACCGGTGACACGCTGGTGCAAGGCAAATCCGGCCTGCCTATCTTTGTCGGCGTCATGTCCTTTGCCGTGAAAGCCGTGATTGAAAAGGCCGCTGAGCATGGCGATCTGGCCGATGGTGACATCTATATCTTCAACGATGCCCACATGGGCGGCACCCATCTTAGCGATATGCGCCTTGTTCGGCCCTATTTCCACAACGGCGCGTTGTTTTGCTATCTCGCCTCGGTCGGGCATTGGCATGATGTGGGCGGTGCGGTTCCCGGCAACTACAACCCCGCCGCGACCGATGCGTTCCAAGAGGCGTTTATCCTGCCACCCGTGCGCCTTGCCAAAGCCGGCAAAATTCAAACCGACATTATCGACATTTTGATGCGCAACACCCGCCTGCCACAATCGGCGCAGGGCGATCTGAACGGCCAACTCGGCGCGCTGGATCTTGGTGTGAAACGCCTTGATGAACTGCTGGCTGAATACGGCCCCGACACCGTGCGCACAGCGCTTGACGCCTTGCAGGACCGCGCCGAAACCCTGATGCGCGCCGAACTCACCGACCTCCCCGATGGGTGCTGGCAGGCGGAGGATTTTCTCGACAATGACGGCATCACCGACACGCCACTGGCGATCAAAGTCGCGCTGACCATCAAGGGCGATGAAATGACGCTGGATTTCACAGGCACCGCCCCGCGCTGCGCTGGCCCCGTGAACATCGCCCTGCCCACCGCCGTGGCAACCGCTTATGTCGCGATCAAACACATCTTCCCCAGCCTGCCCGCCAACAACGGCGTCATGCGCCCGATCAAGGTCATCATCCCCGAGGGGTCGCTGCTCGCAGCCCCCTTTCCCGCCCCGGTCGGCGGTTATACCGAAACCATCCTGCGCATGGTTGACGTCATTTTTGCTGCCGCATCGCAGGCCGCCCCCGACCGCGTGGTCGCCAACGCTTACGGCACCATCAACGCGCTTTCCATCTCCGGCAAACGCCCGAACGGCCAACCTTGGGTGATGTTCAGCTTTTACGGCGGCGGGCATGGCGGCAGCAGCGATGGTGACGGCCTCAACCACGGCAACGCCCCCATTTCCACCGCCACAATCCCCCCAATGGAGATTCTAGAGGCCGCTTACCCCGTCATGTTCAAACAATGGGCGCTGCGCCCCGACAGTGCAGGCGCAGGCCAGCATCGCGGCGGCATGGGGGCCACCTATGAAATTGAGGTGCTGGCCGACAACGCCACCGCTTTTCTGTTCGGGGAACGCGGCCGTTTCGCCCCCAAAGGCGTTGCAGGCGGGGCCAATGCCGCCCTAAACGTGTTTTCCTATGAACAGGCGGATGGCTGGCACACCCCGCCCATGGCGTCAAAAATGGTTGGCATCAAACTGGAACGCGGACAATCCGTGCGCCTTGATACGCCGGGCGGTGGTGGCTACGGCCCCGCGTCCAAACGTGCGCCTGCCGATGTGGCGCATGATATTGCAAACGGCCTAATAACCCCGGAAAACGCCACAGCCGCTTACGGCATCGCATGGAAAGAGGTGACGAAATGACCACCGCACACCGCATGATCGGCGTCGACGTTGGCGGCACCTTCACCGATATTTTCGTCCTCGACGAATCGACCGGGCTGGCAGAGGTGGCAAAAGTCCCCACCACCCGCCCCGACCAATCCACCGGGTTTCTGGCGGGCATTATGGGCCGCGTGGCCGATCTTTCCACCGTCTCGGTCGTCGTTCACGGCACCACCGCTGGCACCAACGCCCTGCTGGAACGCAAAGGCGCGCGCATCGGCGTGATTACCACCACCGGCCTGCGCGATGTGCTGGAAATGCGCCGCCGCGACCGCCCCCGCACATGGGGCCTGCGCGGCAATTTCACCCCCATCGTCGACCGCGCCCTGCGGTTGGAGGTGCCCGAACGCACGCTGGCCGATGGCACCATCCGCACCCCCGTCGATCTTGACGCCGTGCGCGCCGCCGCCCGGCAACTGATCAATGATGGATGCCTCGCTTGCGCCATTCTTTTCGCCAACAGCTATGCCAATGCCGAAAACGAACGCCGCGCCGTGGCCGCTGTGCGCAAAATCTGGCCCAACGCCCACGTCTCCACCTCCTCCGAAATCCTGCCCGAGATCCGCGAATTTGAACGGTTTTCCACCACCGCCCTCAACGCCTATCTGCAGCCCGAGGTGTCCGGCTACCTCGCACGGCTGGAAACCGCGCTAAAACAAAACGGCTTTGGCGGCGAATTTATGATCGTGCAATCCAACGGCGGCGTGATGGGCGTGGATACCGCCGCCAAACTGCCCGTGCGCACCGCGCTGTCTGGCCCTGCTGCGGGGGTCATCGCCGCAGGCTACATCGCGCAGGCCGCCGGGTTCCCGGATGTAATTACAGGCGACATGGGCGGCACCTCGTTCGATGTCAGCCTGATCGCCAAGGGCCAATCCATGCTGTCGCCCCAAACTTCCATCGACTTTGGCATGGTCGTCCGCTCTCCTATGATCGAAATCACCACCATCGGCGCGGGCGGCGGCTCTATCGCCTGGGTCGACAAAGGGGGTCTGTTGAACATCGGCCCCGAAAGCGCAGGCTCCACCCCCGGCCCGGTCGCGTATGGCCAAGGCAACACCCGCCCCACCGTCACCGATGCCAATGTGGTGCTGGGCCGCATCGACCCCGACAACCCCATCGGCGGCAAACTCACGCGCCTTGATGTCGATGCCGCCGCCGCCGCAATCCTCGAACACGTCGGCAAACCCCTCGGCCTCACCGCCGTTCAAGGTGCCGAGGCGATTCTGCGCGTCGCCAACAGCCGCATGGCGGGCGCGCTCCGCCTCGTTTCCATTGAACGCGGGTTCGACCCCGAACGCTTTGCCTTTATGCCCTTTGGCGGCGGTGGTGCCCTCCATTCCGGCGCGATGCTGGCCGAGGTTGGCCTCGCCCGCGCCATCGTGCCCCGCTATCCCGGCGTCACATCCGCCATGGGCTGCGTGATCGCCGACATGCGCCAAGATTTCGTGCAAACCGTCAACGCCGGGCTGGCAGGCATTGATCTGCCCAACCTCACCGCCTTCATGCAGGCGCATGTCGATGCAGGCACCGCCACGCTGAACGCCGCCAAAACCCGGTTCGATCGCCGCGATACCGAATTTGCGCTGGATATGGCCTATCTTGGTCAAACCCACACGGTGCCAGTACCGCTGCCCATCACCGTCACAAACGGCACCGTCACGCCCCCCACGGAATCCGAAATCGCCGCTGCGTTTGATGCTGCCTACCTCGCCACCTATGGCCGCCTGCTGCAAAACGGCACCCGCCGCGTCATCAACCTGCGCTCTGCCATCACAGGCCGCAGACCGCGCTTTGATCTGGCAACCTTGGCCCCCAAAGGCGGCAGCATTGATGCCTCATTCAAAGGCACACGCCAAGTGCATTTCGGTGACGCATGGCATGAAACCCGTCTCTATCATCGCCTTTCTTTGCCCATCGGTGCCGAAATTCACGGCCCCGCAATCCTTGAACAACCCGACACAACGGTGCTGATCGAACCCGGATTGGTCGGCAAAGTCGATGCTTACGGCAATACATTGATCGAAAGGGCCGCGTCATGACCCCCGCCACCACCGCCCTTTTGACCATAGATCTGCAAAACGACTTTCTGCACCCAAACGGCGCATATGGCCGCGCAGGTCTTGGCCAGCCGCGCATCGCCGCCCTACCCGCCCGCCTCAAACCCCTTAAAACGGCTCTAACACGCGCTGGCGGCACCTATATCTCTGCCCAGTTCACCCTCGTGCCGGGCCGCGACAATGAGCCCCTCATCGCGCCGCACCTTAAAAAACTGCGACCATTTTTGGCAAAGGGCGACTTTGCCCCCGGCAGTTTTGGCCACGCGCTGACCGAAACCCTAACCCCCGCAGATTACACTGTGGAAAAGGTCGCCTATTCCGCCTTTTACCAAACCCGGTTGGAATACATCCTGCGTGCACTGAAAATTGACACGCTGATCATCGGTGGCATCGTCACCAACGGTGGCGTCGCCAGCACTGTCCGCGATGCCCATTTGCGCGACATCCACACGATTTTGCTGTCCGATGGCTGCGCCGCTTTCAACGCCGATGTCCATGATGCGACGCTCATCTCCCTCGGCTCCGTCACACAAATTGCGACCTGCGAACATGCCATCGCATTGATAGGGGGCACAACATGACCCTGCGCGCCCGCCTGAAATCGCCGCAAATCCTCCTCGCGCCAGGTGTCTATGATGGCCTAACCGCCGCCCTCGCCACCGATGCGGGGTTTGAAGCGCTGTATCTGTCCGGCGCCGCCGTTGCCTACACCCGCCTTGGTCGCCCCGATATTGGCCTGACCACCGCATCGGAAATGGCTGATACCATGGCCCTGATCGCGGACCGCACCGACCTGCCCGTGATCATCGACGCCGACACCGGTTTTGGTAACGCGCTCAACGCCCGGCGCACCATGCAAACCTATGAACGCGCAGGCGCGCAGGCCTTGCAGGTGGAGGATCAAACATATCCCAAACGCTGCGGTCATCTGGCCGATAAATCCTTGATTTCGCCTGCCGAAATGGTCGGAAAAATCGCCGCCATGGCCGATGCCCGCCGCCACGACACGCTGATAATCGCCCGCACCGATGCCATCGCCGTGGAGGGATTCGACGCCGCCATCGACCGCGCCGGCCAATATATCGACGCCGGCGCAGATGTTTTGTTCATCGAGGCCCCCCGCGACCGGGATGAGCTGACCAAAATCGCCCAAACCTTTGCGGGCCGTGTGCCTTTGCTTGCCAATATGGTCGAAGGCGGGGCCACGCCCATTTCATCGGCCGCCACCCTGCAAGAGATCGGGTTTGACATCGTCATTTTCCCCGGTGGCATCGTGCGCGCCTTGGCAAAAACCGCCGAAAGCTTTTACGCCAGCCTGCTAAAATCAGGCTCGAACAAACCCTTTTCGGACAGAATGCATGATTTTGACGGGTTGAACGCCGCGATCGGCACCCCCGACATGCTGGCCGTGGGAAAGCGGTTTGATGGCAAATCCTAACATCGCCACACCCCCTAAAACCTACGACCTAAAGGTCCAAACCTTGATCATTGGCGCAGGGGCGGCTGGCATGGTCGCCGCCCTCGCAGCACATGAATCCGGCCAAGATGTTCTGCTGATTGAAGCGGACAGCACGCCCGCAGGCTCCACCGCCCTCAGCGCTGGGTTAATTCCAGCGGCGGGCACCCAGTTTCAAACGCGCGCCAGTATCACCGACACCCCCACCCTGTTCGCCGCTGATATCCAAGCCAAGGCCAAAGGCAAAAACGACCCCGATTTGGTCTTTATCATGGCCCAAACCGCTGGCCCCGTCATCGAATGGCTGACAAAAACCCACGGTCTGCCCTTCTCGGTCATCACTGATTTCGATTATCCCGGCCACAGCCGCCGCCGGATGCACGGCCTGCCCACCCGGTCTGGCCGCGAACTTATCGACGCGCTGCGCAGCCGCATCGACGCCCTCGACATTCCGCTGATCTGCAACCGCCGCGCCACCACGCTGTTCACACAAAACGGTGAAATCACCGGCGCACAGCTGCAATTGCCCGATGGCACTTTGGAAACCGTGGCCTGCGGCCGCCTTATCCTTGCCTGCAACGGCTTTGGCGGCAACCGCGCAATGGTGTCGCAACACATGCCCAACATCGACCGCGCCATCTGGTTCGGCCACGATGGCAACCGCGGCGAGGCGGTAACGTGGGGAGCAGCCTTGGGCGCAAAAACCACCCACTTAGGTGCCTATCAAGGCCACGGCAACGTCGCCCACCCGCACGGCATCCTGATAACTTGGGCCACAATCACCCAAGGCGGCGTGCAAGTGAACCTGAATGGCGACCGGTTTTGGAACGAATCTCTGGGCTATTCCGAGGCGGCCCGCGCCGTTCTGGCCCAACCCGGCGGCACCGCTTGGGTCCTATTCGACAGCCGCATCGCATCCATCGCCCGCCAGTTTGAAGATTTCAAAAACGCCGAAAAACAAGGTGCGGTCCTCACCGCACAGACCATCGCAGACCTTGCCACCGCAACCGGCCTGCCAAAGACAAACCTAAGCAAAACCTTATCTGACATCCCAGAATCCGGTCCCGATGCCTTTGGCCGCGACTGGCAAACGCCCCCCCTCGCGCCGCCGTTCCACGCGGTCAAGGTCACCGGCGCGCTGTTCCACACTCAAGGCGGTTTAGAGGTGGACTCCGCCACCGCTGCCGTCAAACGCACCAACGGGGCCATGTTCGAGACGTTTTTTGCCACAGGCGGGGCTGCCTGCGGTGTGTCAGGCAGCGGCGACAGCGGTTATTTGTCCGGCAACGGCCTGTTGGCGGCCGTCACTTTGGGCTACATCGCCGGGCGCGGCTGAGAACGGCAGTGCAAAAGTGAGCCACGGAAGTGGCGTGATAATCTCGCTGCGGGCAACGTTAAATGTTGCCACTTTGGCCCTTACTGGTTTCAGGGAGGGTGGGAGATTTTAGTCGTGGATTTATATTTGAAGGTCCGCCTCGCGCG
>Ga0105050_10006722_pt1 | contig 14130 bp, 14 predicted proteins | sample FRY01_FD_78088 | JGI IMG/M metagenome (GOLD analysis project Ga0105050, IMG submission 78088) | Freshwater microbial communities from Lake Fryxell liftoff mats and glacier meltwater in Antarctica - FRY-01 | ecosystem: Environmental > Aquatic > Freshwater > Ice > Glacier meltwater ... | reverse complement strand
GCGATTTGCGCGCCGCCGTCGATTGCCACGAACGCGAGATCATCGAACACCATCTCGCGAGGAACCGCTACAACCAGCGCCAGACCGCCAAGGCGCTTGGCCTGACCTATGACCAGTTGCGCCACTGCATGAAGAAGCACGGACTGATGGAGCGCGCGGGGGGATGAGACGGAAATCGAGCGAAGGCTTCAAGCGGCCTCCAGCCTCGGGATTGCATCCAACTGATTCACCAACTCCCGCTCGGCCAGTTTAAGGTCGTAATTGCGCTGCATCGCCAGCCAGCTTTCGGCACTGCCTCCGAACATCCGCGCCAGCCGCAGCGCCATATGCGGGGTGATCGGCTGCTTCTCGTTGAGAATGTCGTAGAGCGTCTGGCGCGAGATGCCGAGCAGGCGGGCGATCTCGGTCTTGGGGCGTCCGACCGCAGGAAGCACGTCCTCGCGCAATATCTCGCCGGGGTGGACCGGGCGCAGGCCCTTGAGCAGGGGGTTGGTCATCAGTGATAATCCTCCAGATCGACATCGACGGCGTCCTGACCGTCCCAGCCGAATGTAATCCGCCAGTTGCCCGAGGCATCGACCGCAAACCGGCCTTTGGCCTGCCCCTTCAATCCATGAAAGCGGAAGCCGGGCAGGTTCAAGTCCTCGGGCACAAGCGCCGCGTCCAGTCGAGCGAGGATCGCTTCGATCCGCCGGACGTTGGGCACGCTCAACTTCGCAACATCGCCTTGATCCGCGAAGCGGCGCAGGGCTTTGCTGCGGAACGAGCGGATCACGGATGTAAGGTATAGGCTTACATGCAATTGTCAAGCGCGCGTGGTGCAGTCGGTGCGTGACAGAACGATCTTGCAAACCGCCCACCCTTCCCCTATCTGCGCCTTATCCCGACATTGTTAGCAACGTCCGGGCTGGCGCCGAAAGGGGCCGGCGCGAAACTTCGTTGCGGTGGCCGGGGCGGAGCTGACTTTGGCCGATATCGAACGCGTCACCGAAATCGCAAGGGCCGAGGCGCAAGCGCTAGGCTTCAACCTGGTGCGCGTGCGGCTGTTCGGCCCGCGTCCGGCGAAAGACGATGACGATGGCGATGACCGGACCTTGCAGATCATGGCCGAGCGGCCCGCCACCCGCCAGCTGACCATCGACGATTGCGGGAACCTGTCTCGCGCCATCTCCGACCGGCTCGACGCGTTGGAGGAAGCGGGTGCCGATCCGATCCCGGGCGCGTACCGGCTCGAGGTTTCCTCGCCGGGTATCGACCGGCCGCTCACCCGGCTGGCCGATTTTGCCGACTGGGCCGGGCACGAAGCGCGGATTACCTTGACCGACGCGGTTGCCAGCGACACCGGCGAGCGCAAGAATCTCCACGGCGTGATCGACGGGGTCGAACTCGGCACCATCGCCTTTACCGACCGCAAGGGCGGGCTGGTGCGGTTCGTCCTTGAAAACGTCGCCGGAGCCAAGCTGCTCTTGACCGACCGCCTGATCGCCGCCACCCGCCCGCTCGAAACGTCAGGCGTGGAAGAAGAACTCGCCGATACCGACGACCACGACATCCAGACCGAATATCTCTCCAGCGAACAGGACCAGTAGAACCCATGGCCAGCGCAATTGCCGCCAACAAGGCTGAACTGATCGCGATCGCCAACGCGGTCGCCACCGAGAAGATGATCGACAAGTCGATCGTCATCGAGGCGATGGAAGAGGCGATCCAGAAGTCGGCGCGCAACCGTTACGGTGCCGAGAACGACATCCGCGCCAAGCTCGATCCGCGCACCGGTGACCTGCGCCTGTGGCGGGTGGTCGAGGTGGTCGAAGAGGTCGAGGATTACTTCAAGCAGGTCGATCTGGCGCAGGGCGAGAAGCTCCAGCCGGGTGCCAGGGTCGGCGACTTCATCGTCGATCCGCTGCCCGCGGTCGATCTTGGGCGGATCGACGCGCAATCCGCCAAGCAGGTGATCTTCCAGAAGGTCCGCGACGCCGAGCGCGATCGCCAGTACGAGGAATTCAAGGACCGCGCGGGGGAGATCATCACCGGCGTTATCAAGTCGGTCGAGTTCGGCCACGTCATCGTCAACCTCGGCCGTGCCGAGGGCGTGATTCGCCGCGACGCACAGATCCCGCGCGAGGTCGCCCGCGTCGGCGAACGCGTCCGTGCACTGATCCTCAAGGTCGAGCGCCAGAACCGCGGACCGCAAATTTTCCTCAGCCGCGCGCACCCCGATTTCATGAAGAAGCTGTTCGCGCAGGAAGTGCCCGAAATCTACGACGGCATCATCACCATCATGGCGGCAGCGCGCGATCCTGGCAGCCGCGCCAAGATCGGCGTGATCAGCCGCGATTCGAGCATCGACCCGGTCGGCGCCTGCGTCGGCATGAAGGGCAGCCGCGTCCAGGCGGTCGTCCAGGAAATGCAGGGCGAAAAGATCGACATCATCCCGTGGAGCGAGGACACCGCGACTTTCGTGGTCAATGCGCTCCAGCCCGCCACGGTCAGCCGCGTGGTGATCGACGAAGAGGAAAGCCGCATCGAGGTGGTCGTCCCCGACGACCAGCTCAGCCTGGCGATCGGGCGGCGCGGCCAGAACGTGCGGCTCGCCTCGGCGCTGACCGGCTCGGCGATCGACATCCTGACCGAGCAGGAAGCCAGCGAAAAGCGCCAGCGCGAATTTACCGAACGCTCCAAGCTGTTCGAGACCGAGCTCGACGTCGACGAGACGCTGTCTCAGCTGCTGGTCGCCGAAGGGTTCAGCGAACTGGAGGAAGTGGCTTACGTTTCGCTCGACGAAATCGCCTCGATCGAAGGCTTTGACAACGAACTGGCCGAGGAACTCCAGAGCCGCGCCACCGAAGCGCTCGATCGCCGCGATGAAGCCTATCGCGAGACCCGCCGCGCGATGGGCGTCGAGGATGCGCTGGCCGAACTCCCGCACCTGACCGAAGCGATGCTGGTCACGCTGGGCAAGGCCAAGATCCTTAACCTCGACGATCTGGCCGATCTGGCGACCGACGAGCTGATCGCCAAGAAGCGCGCCGAACCGCGCCGCCGCGAGAATTCGCCCGCCCCGGTCATGCGCCGCGAAAGTCGCCCCGAAGACAAGGGCGGGGTGCTGGGCGAATATGGCTTGAGCGAAGCTGTCGGCAACGAGATCATCATGGCCGCGCGCGCGCACTGGTTCGAGGACGAAGCGACCCCCGAAGCAGCTGGTGCTGCCGAACCTCAGGAGGCCGCCGATGCGGACTCCGCACAATGACCCGCTAGGTTCCGACATCTCTGGGGGTCGGGCGCATGGCGAGGCGACCGAGCGGCCCAACAAGCACGGTTCGGCATCCGCTGAGCCGGAGAGGAAGTGCATTCTCTCCGGGGAGCACGGTGCGCGCGACGATCTGGTGCGCCTGGCGATCTCGCCGCCGCTGGAAGACGGACGCTGCGAGGTGCTGCCCGATGCGCTGGCCAGGGCGCCGGGACGCGGGGCGTGGCTGGGCGTCGACCGCGCGACGCTGGAAACGGCGGTCGCCAATGGCAAGCTCAAGGGCGCGCTCGCTCGCGCGTTTAAGGGCGAGGCGCTGACCATCCCCGCCGATCTGGGCGCAAAAATCGAGGCCGCGCTGACCCGCGCGCTGACCGACCGCCTGGGGCTGGAACAGCGCACCGGCAAGCTGCTGACCGGATCCGACCGGATCGCCGACAAGGCGCGCGCCGGACAGGTCGCTTGGCTCGCCCATGCCGCCGATGCGGGCGAGGACGGTTCGCGCAAGCTCGACCAGGCTTGGCGGGTCGGCGAGGATGCCGAAGGCTCGGGGCGCAGCGGGGCAACCTTGCCGCTGGACCGCGCGGCCCTGTCTGTGGCATTGGGCCGCGACAATGTCGTCCATCTGGCGCTGACCGATCCTGCGGCGGCCTTGCGGGTCGCCGTGCCGCTTGCGCGCCTGATGCGCTTTCTCGGCCGCGACAGCGGCGGGGAAGCACGCCCGGAAGTAGATGAAACGACTGGCCCGTCGCGCACCCGCGCGGCGTAGGCCCGATGATTACGAATAAGCGAATCCGAACGAAGGACCGAGTGGCGACATGAGCGAGACCGACAACAAGCCGACCCTGGGTCGCCGCCCGCTGGGCCTGAAGACTTCGGTCCAGGCTGGTGAGGTCAAGCAAACCTTCAGCCACGGCCGCACCAACAAGGTGGTGGTCGAGGTCAAGCGGCGCAAACTGATGGGCAAGCCCGGCGAAGCGCCGCTTGCCGCGCCTGTCCCGGCTCCGGTTGCTGCGCCGCCTCCCCCTCCGCCCGCCCCGCCCCCGGTCGCCCCGCGTCGCACGCCGATGGCGGACGCCGAAACCCGGCAGGAAATGCAGTCCCGACTGCTGCGCGAGGCCGAAGAAGCGCGGATGAACTCGCTCGAGCTCACCAGCCGCCGCGAGGCCGAGCAACGTGCCCGCACGATCGATGACGAAAAGCGCCGCGCCGAGGGCAAGGGCCAGGTCGAGGACGCGCCCACACCTGTTGCCGCCGCCACCCCGGCGGTCGAAGCGCCTGCGCCCGCCACTGCTGCCGGTGATGCTGACACTGCCGCGTCTGAAGGTGAGAGCGCGGATGCCCCCGCCACCGCTCCGGCGACGACCTCCTCTGGCACTGCCGAAAGCGGCGTGACCGCGCCGCGCCGCTTTACCCCGGTTGCTTCGCCCAAGCGCGCCGAACCGCCCAAGAAGGTTGCGCACCCGCGCGACAAGACCGGCGCGGACATCCGCCGCCAGTCCGGCAAGCTCACCGTCAGCCGCGCGCTCAACGAGGACGAAGGCGCGCGTGCACGCAGCCTCGCCGCGCTCAAGCGAGCGCGCGAAAAGGAAAAACGCGCGCACTTCGGCGGCGCTGCCCAGGCGCGCGACAAGCAGGTCCGCGATGTCGTGGTGCCCGAAGGCATCACCGTTCAGGAACTCGCCAACCGCATGGCCGAAAAGGGCGCGGACCTGGTCAAGGCCCTGTTCAAGATGGGCGTGATGGTCACGATCAATCAGTCGATCGATCAGGACACCGCCGAACTGCTGGTCACCGAATTCGGCCACAACATCCAGCGGGTCAGCGACAGCGATGTCGACATCGACAGCTCGGGCGACGTCGACGAGGCCGGGACGCTGCAGACGCGTCCGCCGGTCGTCACGATCATGGGCCATGTCGATCACGGCAAGACCAGCCTGCTCGACGCATTGCGCGGCACCGACGTGGTGCGCGGCGAAGCCGGCGGGATCACCCAGCACATCGGCGCTTACCAGATCAAGACCAAGGGCGGCGACCTCATCACCTTCCTCGATACGCCGGGCCACGAGGCCTTTACCGAGATGCGGATGCGCGGCGCGAATGTGACCGACATCGTCATTCTGGTGGTGGCCGCCGACGACGGGCTGATGCCGCAGACGATCGAAGCGATCAAACACACCCACGCGGCCGGCGTGCCGATGATCGTGGCGATCAACAAGATCGACAAGCCCGAGGCCAACGCGCAAAAAATCCGCGAACGCCTGCTCGAACACGAGGTCGTGGTCGAGGCGATGTCGGGCGACGTCCAGGATGTCGAGGTTTCGGCCAAGACCGGCGCCGGGCTCGACGAACTGATCGAAAAGATCATGATTCAGGCCGAATTGCTCGAACTCGGCGCCAATCCCGATCGTTCGGCCGAGGCGACCGTGATCGAGGCCCGCCTCGACAAGGGTAAGGGTCCGCTGGCCACCGTGCTGATCAACCGCGGCACGCTGCGTACCGGCGACGTGCTGGTGGTTGGCACACAGAGCGGGCGGGTGCGCGCGATGCAGGACGACAAGGGCCGCGCGATCAAGGAAGCCGGGCCTTCGCAGCCGGTCGAAGTGCTGGGCATTGGCGGCGTTCCCCATGCGGGCGACACCCTTACCGTGGTCGAGAACGAACAGCGCGCGCGCGAAGTTGCCGCTTATCGCCAGGAAAAAGCCACCGATCTGCGCACCGCGATCGCGCCCGCCAGCCTCGACACGATGTTCTCGGCATTGGCCGACAAGGCCAACATCATCGAGTATCCGGTGGTGGTCAAGGCCGACGTCCAGGGCTCGGCCGAGGCGATCGTCAACGCGCTGCACAAAATCTCGAACGACGAGATCAAGGTCCGGGTGCTCAATTCGGGCGTCGGCGCGACCACCGAGAGCGACGTGACGCTGGCCCATTCGTCGGGCGCGCCGATTATCGGCTTCAACGTCCGCCCCAATGCCAAGGCGCGCGAGATGATCGAGCGCCACAAGGTGCGGATGAAGTATTTCGACGTGATCTATCAGCTGACCGACGACGTCCGGCTTGAAATGGCCGGTCAGTGGGGGCCCGAGCGGATCGAGACCGTGGTCGGCCGCGCCGAGCTCAAGGAGGTCTTCCCCGCCGGCAAGAAGGACAAGGCGGCGGGCCTGCTGGTTACCGATGGCTACATCAAGAAGGGCATCCACGCCCGCATCACCCGCGACGACGTCATCATCACCAAGACCACTGTGCAGTCGCTGCGCCGGTTCAAGGACGATGTGGCCGAAGTCCGCGCCGGCCTCGAATGCGGCGTGGTGCTGGAAGGCACCAACGACATCAAGCCGGGCGACGTGCTCGAGACCTTCGAGGTCGAGATGCGCGAACGGGTGCTGTAACCTTTTCCCCTCCCGCATGCGGGAGGGGGGAGTTGCCAAATGCCCCGCTACGTCGCCTTCCTCGGCAGCATCAACGTTGGCGGCAACCGGCTGACGATGGCGGAGCTGCGCAAGGCGTTCGAAGCCGAAGGGTTCGAGACTATCGAAACCGTGGTCGCCAGTGGCAACGTGCTGTTCGGCTTTCCCGAGCGGCCCTCGCCGGGGCTTGAAGAAAAGCTGGGCCTGATGATGCGAGAGCGGTTCGCGATGGACGGCGCGGTCTGCGTGCGGACCCGCGACGAGGTCGCCGCCGCCATCGCCGACAACCCGTATGCTTCAAGCGGCGAGGCCAATCTGGTCCACACCCATTTCCTCGAGCGCCAGGCCGATCCCGACCAGTTCGCGGTGCTCGTTGCCGATCACGCGGATCGCGGACCGGAGAAACTGGCGCTGGGCGAGCGAGCGCTCTATATCGATTTCGTCGACGGCGTAGGCGACAGCCGCCTGACCGGCAAATTTCTCGAACGCCGCCTTGGCTGCCGCGGCACAGCCCGCAACATGCGCTCGCTGGCCAGGATTGTGGCGAAAATGGATGAGACGGGGATGGACCAAACCTGATGCCTGCTGCTGCCACCCCCGAAACCCGCTCGGTTCGCCTGCTCAAGGTGGGCGAACAGGTGCGTCACGTTCTGTCCGAACTGCTGACGCGGCAGGAGGTGCATGACGACGTGCTGGCGATGCACACGATCTCGATCACCCAGGTCCGTATGTCGCCCGACCTGCGCCACGCCACCGCCTTCGTAAAGCCGTTGCTGGGCACGGACGAAGACGACGTCCTGAAGGCGCTGCGGACCAACACCGCGTTTTTCCAGCGCGAGGTCGCGCGGCGGGTGAACTCCAAATACGCCGCCAAAATCCGCTTCCTCGCCGACGACAGCTTCGACGAGGCCGCAAAGATCGAAGCGCTGCTGCGCGACCCCAAGGTGGCGCGGGATTTGTCGGCGGACGAGGCTTAGGGTTTTTCGGTTCCGTATTGCACCAGCCGCGCCCGGATCGTGATGCCCACCCTGCGCCCGACCACCAGCGAATAGGCAGTCATGCCGAATGCCCTGCGGTCGATCGTGGTGGTGCCAACCAGATCGATCGGACGGCTGCTGTTGCCGAACGGCGGTTCGGCGAAGCGCACCGCCAAGGTTGCCGGTCGGGTCACGCCGCGCGCGGTCAGTTGGCCGGCCACGGTCCCCTCGGTGGCGTTGGTCAGAACCATCCGCCGCCCGGCAAACCGCACGGTGGGATAGCGCTCGACCCAGAAGAACTTTTCGCTCTTCAATCGTCCGAGCGTCACCGTGTCGGGCGCGGTCAATGTCCGGGCATCTATCTCGACGTCGAGGTCTATCGCCTCGCGCTCGGCGGGGTCGAACGCGAGACCGCCGCTCAGCCTGGGGAACCGGGCCGTTTTGCTCGACAGGCCAAAGAACGAGACTTTTGCGGCAACCTCGCTCGCTGCCGGGTCGATCCGATAGTGACGCGGGGCTGAGGCGGGCGCTGCGGCCAGCAGCGCGAGCAAGGCGGCGGCGATCAATGATCGACACAAATCCATCCCACCACCCTCCCCTGCTTGGCACACCCTGTCAACGCACGGCCCAAGCCGCTATCGAGCGGCTCTATGGCCAAACTCTATTTTTACTACGCCAGCATGAATGCAGGCAAATCGACCACGTTGTTGCAGGCTGATTTCAATTATCGCGAGCGCGGGATGGCGACGATGTTGTGGACCGCCGCGCTCGACGACCGCACCGGTCACGCGATCGAGAGTCGCATCGGGCTGGGAGCCGAGGCGCACCGGTTCGTTCCGGACACCGACCTGTTCGCGGCAATCGGCAGCGCTCATGTCGCTACGCCACTGGCCTGCGTACTGGTCGACGAGGCGCAGTTCCTCAGCCGGGAACAGGTCTGGCAACTTGCCCGGCTGGCCGATGAGAGCGGCATTCCGGTGCTGTGCTATGGGCTACGGACCGATTTCCAGGGTGAGCTGTTTCCCGGTTCCGCCACCCTGCTGGGCATAGCCGACGCGTTGGTGGAGCTGAAGGCGGTGTGCCACTGCGGGCGCAAGGCGACGATGAACCTGCGGGTCGATGCGGCCGGCAGCGCGGTACACGACGGAGCGCAGACCGAAATCGGGGGCAACGACCGCTACGTCGCCATGTGCCGAAAACACTTCACCCAGGAGTTGGGCACCGGCCAACTGGGGGAATCGCTGGGCTGAATGCCGCGAACTGCGACAATTTTTTACACGGCTCTCAGGGAACCGAAAGCGAGCGGGCGCAATTCTGGCCCCGATGACCCATCTGATGCTCCCGGCCCGGCCGATTGTCCATGTGGGCTATCACAAGACCGCGACGACGTGGTTTCAGCAACACGTCTGGCCTTCTGCCACCAGCCATGACTGGATTGCGCGTGCCACGGTGCAGGCGGCATTCCTCGCTCCGCCGGGGCTGCATTTCGATCCCGCCGCCAGCGCCGAGATCCTTGAGCTCGACCGCCGCATCCGTCCGGTGGTGCTCAGCGAGGAAAATCTCTCCGGCTATATCCACAACGGCGGGCTGCACGGGCTGATCGGCCCCGAAATGGCACGGCGCATCAAGGCGGTCCTGCCCGACGCCCGGATCGTGGTGTTCGTGCGAAACCAGCGAGAGATCGTCCGCGCCGCCTATGCCCAGTATGTTTCGGGCGGCGGCAACTTCGGGCTGGCGCGCTATCTCGAAAGCCACAAGTCTCTGCGCGGCGCGCTGACCCGGCCCTACAAGGCCCCGGCGTTCGCGTGGGAACACTTCGAGTTCGACCGCCTGATCGCGCATTACGACGCGCTGTTCGGACGCGAAAACGTCCACGTCTATCCCTACGAAGCCCTGCGGGATCGGGCCGCCTTGCTGCGCCTGATGCGGCGCGATCTGGGTATTGCGCTACCGCTGGGCCCGGCGCAGGGCGGCGGCGCAGCCAACCGCTCGCTCGGCGCGGGCGCGCTGCTCGCGCTGCGCTTCGCCAATCTGTTCACGCGCCAGTCGGTGGTCAACAAATCGTGGCTGATCGACCTCCCCGGCGGTCAGGTGCTCCGCCATGCCGTCAAGCGCGTGCTCGGGCTGCTGCCCGCTGGACGGTTCGCGTTGCCGCCAGCGACGCTGCAGCGGATCGACACGCACTATGCCGAGTCCAATCGCCGCCTTTTGGGCCTGCGCGACTTGCCGCTCGAAGAGTTTGGCTATCCGCTCGCCCCCGCGCTACCGCAGGCCGCCGCTTCCGGCGACCTGAGGACCGCTGCTTGACCGAAACGCTGTACGAGGCCGCCACCCTCATAATTCCGCTGATCCTGGCCATCGTGTTCCATGAAGTGGCCCACGGCTGGGCGGCGCTTGCGCTGGGCGATCCGACCGCGAAGGAACAGCGGCGGCTAAGCCTCAACCCGATCCGCCATGTCGATCCGATCGGCACGATTGTCCTGCCCGGAATGCTCAAGCTGATCGGCGCGCCGGTGTTCGGCTGGGCCAAGCCGGTGCCGGTCGATAAGGAACGGCTCCGCAATCCGCGCTTCGGAATGATGGCGGTGGCGGCCGCCGGGCCGGGGACCAATTTCGTGCTGGCGGCGCTCGGCGCGGTCGCACTCGGCCTGCTGGTGCGCCTCTATTCGGACCCGGGCGACGTGCCCGGCGCGGTGGCGCAATTCGCCTCTGCCAATCTCAACAACTTCATCATGATCAACATCTTCCTGGGCATCTTCAACCTGCTGCCGGTGCCGCCGTTTGACGGTTCGCACATCGTCGAGGGGTTGCTTCCGCGCCGTGCCGCCGCCGTGTTCGAGCGGCTGCGCCCATTGGGATTCCCGCTGCTGCTGATCTTGCTGCTGGTCATTCCCTGGTTGTTCCCGCAGGCTGGCGTGATCGAGCGGCTGGTCCTGCCGCCGGTGCAATGGGCCGGCGCGCAGTTCGACGGGCTGGTCGAGGCGGTCGCGGGGCGCTGAGCCGTGGCCAACTCACATATCAATGGCTGGATCATTTTCGACAAGCCGCTGGGGCTCGGCTCGACCCAGGCGGTCGCGGCGGTCAAACGCAACCTGCGCCAGGCCGGCTTTGGCAAGGTCAAGGTCGGCCACGGCGGTTCGCTCGACCCGCTGGCGACGGGTGTGCTGCCGATCGCGCTGGGCGAGGCAACCAAGCTGGCCGGGCGGATGCTCGATGCGAGCAAAGTCTATGAATTCACCATCGCGTTCGGAACCGAGACCGATACGCTCGATCTGGAAGGCGCTGTGATCGCGCGGAGCGACCATCGCCCGTCACTGGGGGAGATCGAGGCGATGCTGCCGCGCTTCACCGGCCCGATCGAACAGGTGCCGCCAGCCTATTCGGCGCTGATGATCGACGGGGTGCGCGCTTACGACCGGGCGCGCGCAGGCGAGGATGTGGCGATGCCGCGGCGGGCGGTCGAAATCTATTCGCTTTCAACCCTCCCCTTCTGGGGAAAGGATGGGCTTTCAGAAATTTCGCTCACCACCCACGTCTCCAAGGGCACCTACATCCGCAGCCTGGCCCGCGACATCGCGCGCGCGCTTGGCACGGTCGGCCATGTTACCATGCTGCGCCGGACCCGCGCCGGGCCGTTCCCGCTCGAACGGGCCATTTCGCTGGACAATCTCAACGCCATCGGCCAAGGGGCCGCGCTTGAGAACGTAATCTTGCCGCTGGAGGCAGGGCTGGACGACATCCCGGCTCTGACCCTCGGCCCGGAACAGGCAAGGGCGGTCCGCGAGGGCCGGGTTCTGACCGGGCTGGCCTTTCAGGACGGGGTCTGCTGGGCGCGATACGGGAACACTCCCGTCGCGCTGATGCAGGTGGATGGCGGGAACGCCACCGTGCTGCGGGGCTTCAATCTTCCCGATGTCGCGGAGTGAAAAAATGTCGGTAAGTGCCGAAAAGAAAACCAGCATCATCCTCGATAACGCGCGCGACAAGGGCGACACCGGTTCGCCCGAGGTCCAGGTCGCGATCCTGACCGAGCGGATCAATATGCTCCAGGGTCACTTCGCGGTTCACAAGAAGGACAACCACTCGCGCCGGGGCCTGCTGATGATGGTCAACAAGCGCCGTTCGCTGCTCGACTATCTGAAGAAAAAGGATGTTGCGCGGTACAACGGCCTGATCGCGAAGCTCGGCCTGCGCAAGTAACCCAATTGACCGGGCGGCCCCGCGCCAAATTCGTTTTTGGCTGGGCCGCTCGTCGTATCGGGGCCTCCCGCAATTCGGCGGGACGCGCCATTGGGGCCACAAGCGCCCCGCACCGGACCGGGACGGCACAGACCCCGGCATGAGGCCCCGCGCACGCACAGGGCGGCGCGGGTTCGACAAGGAAAACCCAAATGTTCGACACCAAAACCGTATCCATGGAGTGGGGCGGCAAGACGCTCACGCTGGAAACCGGGCGCATCGCCCGTCAGGCCAACGGCGCAGTCCTCGCCACTTACGGCGAAACCGTCGTCCTGTGCGCGGTCACTGCCGCCAAGGGCGTGAAAGAGGGCCAGGATTTCTTCCCCCTCACCGTCCATTACCAGGAAAAGTTCTCTGCCGCCGGGCGCATCCCGGGCGGCTTTTTCAAGCGTGAGCGCGGCGCGACCGAAAAGGAAACGCTGACCAGCCGCCTGATCGACCGTCCGGTCCGTCCGCTGTTCCCCGAAGGGTTCTACAACGAGATCAACGTGATCGCGCAGGTTCTTTCCTATGATGGTGAGACCGAGCCCGACATCGTGGCGCTGATCGCCGCATCGGCTGCGCTGACCATCTCGGGCCTGCCGTTCATGGGCCCGATCGGCGCCGCGCGCGTCGGCTACGAAGAAGGCGAATATACCCTCAATCCCAAGCAGGAAACCGCCGCTGCGGGCGCGCTCGACCTGATTGTCGCCGCCACCGGCAACGCGGTGATGATGGTCGAATCCGAAGCCAAGGAGCTTTCGGAAGAGATCATGCTGGGCGCCGTGATCTTCGCGCATGACGAGATCAAGAAGGTGGTCGACCTGATCGTCGACCTGGCCGAGAAGGCCGCCAAGGAGCCTTGGGCCGTCGCCACCAGCGACACTTCGGGTATCAAGGAAAAGCTCAAGGGCGTGATCGGTGGCGATATTGCCGCCGCCTACAAGCTGACCGACAAGTCCGAGCGCTCAAACGCGCTGAACGCGGTGCGCGCCAAGGCCAAGGAGGCCTTTGCCTCTGAAGACGGGCAGACCCAGATGACGGCCGGCAAGGTCGTCAAGAAGCTGGAAGCCGAAATCGTGCGCGGCGCGATCCTCAAGGACGGCACCCGCATCGACGGGCGCTCGACCACCCAGGTTCGCCCGATCGAAGCCATTGTCGGCTTCCTGCCGCGTACTCACGGTTCGGCGCTGTTCACCCGGGGCGAGACCCAGGCGATCTGCACCACCACGCTGGGAACCCGCGAGAGCGAGCAGATGATCGACGGGCTGGAGGGGCTGACTTACTCCAACTTCATGCTGCACTATAACTTCCCGCCCTATTCGGTTGGCGAAGTGGGACGTTTCGGCGCTCCCAGCCGCCGCGATACCGGTCATGGCAAGCTCGCATGGCGCGCCCTGCGCGCGGTGCTGCCGACCAAGGAAGACTTCCCCTATACGATCCGGGTGCTGTCCGACATTACCGAGTCCAACGGCTCCTCGTCGATGGCGACGATCTGCGGCGGTTCGCTGTCGATGATGGATGCGGGGGTGCCGATCACCCGTCCGGTCAGCGGCATCGCCATGGGCCTGATTCTGGAAGGCAGCGATTTCACCGTGTTGTCCGACATTCTTGGCGACGAGGATCACCTCGGCGACATGGATTTCAAGGTGGCCGGCACGTCCGAGGGCATCACCACGATGCAGATGGACATCAAGGTCGCCGGGATCACCCGTGAGATCTTCGAGGCCGCGCTCAACCAGGCCAAGGAAGGCCGCGCCCATATCCTCAACGAGATGACCAAGGCGCTTGGTTCGGCCCGCACCGAACTGTCCGACTATGCCCCGCGGATCGAGACGATGCAGATCGACAAGTCGAAGATCCGCGAAGTCATCGGCACCGGCGGCAAGGTCATCCGCGAGATCGTCGCCGAGACCGGCGCGAAGGTCGACATCGACGACGAAGGGCTGATCAAGCTGTCGTCATCCGACCCGGCGCAGATCGAAGCCGCGCGCGCCTGGATTCTCGGGATCGTCGAGGAGGCCGAAGTCGGCAAGATCTATGACGGCAAGGTCGTCAACATCGTCGATTTCGGGGCCTTCGTGAATTTCATGGGTGGCAAGGACGGGCTCGTCCACGTCTCCGAGATGCGCAACGAGCGGGTCGAGAAGCCCACCGATGTCGTGTCCGAAGGCCAGGCCGTGAAGGTCAAGGTGCTCGAGATCGATCCGCGCGGCAAGGTTCGCCTGTCGATGCGGGTGGTCGATCAGGAAACCGGCGAAGCATTGGAAGACACCCG
>Ga0105050_10006711_pt1 | contig 14139 bp, 13 predicted proteins | sample FRY01_FD_78088 | JGI IMG/M metagenome (GOLD analysis project Ga0105050, IMG submission 78088) | Freshwater microbial communities from Lake Fryxell liftoff mats and glacier meltwater in Antarctica - FRY-01 | ecosystem: Environmental > Aquatic > Freshwater > Ice > Glacier meltwater ... | reverse complement strand
TTGCCATGACCTCCATCGCCATGATCGAAGCGGCCGCCCTGCGCCTTGCGGGCCGCGCGCGCCGCACCCCCCTGCTGTCATCGCCGTTCCTTGACGCGATCGCGGGCCGACGGGTCTGGGTGAAGGCGGAATGCCTGCAACACACCGGATCGTTCAAGTTTCGCGGCGCGTGGTCGGCAGTATCCGCTTTGCCCGCCAAGGCGCGCGCGCGCGGCGTCATCGCCTTTTCATCAGGCAATCACGCGCAGGGCGTCGCTTTGGCCGCACAGATGCATGCTATTCCCGCCGTCATCATCATGCCTGCCGATGCGCCCGCGCTGAAGATCGACAACACGCGGGCTTTGGGGGCCGAGGTCATCCTTTACGACCGGGCACATGAAGACCGCGACGCCATCGGCGCGCACCTGTCCGAAGACCGCGGCCTGACGCTGATCCGCCCCTACGACGACCCGCAGGTGATCGCCGGGCAGGGCACCATGGGGCTGGAAATCGCCGAACAAGCCGCAGCCGAGGGCATCACCCATGCCGACGTGCTGGTATGTTGCGGGGGGGGTGGCCTGACCTCCGGCACGGCGCTTGCGCTGGAGGCCCGCGCCCCCGGCCTGCGCGCCCGTTCCGCCGAGCCCGCAGGGTTCGACGATGCCGCACGCAGCCTTGCCGCTGGGGCGATACGGCGCAATGCCAGCCTTTCGGGGTCAATTTGCGATGCCATCGTGACCCCGGAACCGGGGCAGATCACCTTTCCCATTCTGCACAGGCTGTGCGGCCCCGGCCTTGTCGTGACCGATGACGAGGCTTTGCAGGCGATGGCACTGGCATTTCTGCGGCTGAAGCTGGTCCTGGAACCGGGCGGTGCCGTGGCGCTGGCCGCTGCGCTGTTCCGGCGCGACGAAATTGCTGGCAATGATGTGATTGCCGTTGCGTCCGGCGGCAAGGTGGGGGCAGCGGTGTTCGTACAGGCTCTGGCGCGATTTGGGTAAGGCGCCGGCGAGGTTCGGGCAAAGGGCAATGCCGGGGCCATTGACGCCACCGGCAAGGCCGCTACCGTCCGTCCAGCCCGATCACCGGGCCGGATGCCACCATGAAACGCCAAAGCCTTGCGCTGACCTTTATCCTGATGACCGTGACGCTGGATGCCATCGGGATCGGCCTCATCTTTCCGGTGATGCCCGACCTGATCGAAGAGGTAACCGGCGGATCACTGTCGCAGGCGGCGGTCTGGGGCGGCCTGCTCGCCGCGTCCTTCGCGGTGATGCAGTTTCTGTTCGGCCCGGTCATCGGCAGCCTGTCCGACCGTTACGGCCGCCGCCCTGTCCTGCTGACCTCGCTGGTGGTAATGGCGGTTGGTTACCTCATGATGGCGCTCGCCCAGACGATCTGGCTGCTGCTGGTTGCCCGGATCATCGCGGGCATTACCGCAGCCACCTATTCCACCGCCACCGCCTATATCGCCGACATCACCCCGCCCGAAGACCGTGGCCGCCGTTTTGGCCTGATCGGCGCGGGGTTCGGCATCGGCTTCGTGCTCGGCCCGCTGATCGGCGGGTTGCTGGCCGGGGTGGATACGCGCGCGCCCTTCTATGCCGCAGCCGCGATGGCTGCGGCGAACCTGATCTTCGGTGCGCTCGTGCTGCCCGAAACGGTGACCGATGCCACCCGCCGCCCCTTCGCGCTGGCCCGCGCCAACCCGTTGGGGGCGTTGCGCGCCGTGGCCCGCCTGCCGGGATTGGGCCGCCCGCTGCTGGTATTTCTGCTGTTGTCCATCGCCATGAACGTTTATCCCGCGATCTGGGCCTATTTCGGCAAGGCCCGCTTCGGCTGGGATGCCGGGATGGTCGGCATATCTCTGGGTGTCTATGGCATCAGTTTTGCGCTTGGGCAGGCGCTGCTTGTCGGTCCGCTGATCCGGCGCTTTGGCGAACATCGCGCGGCGTTCTATGGCATGTGGGTGGATATCACCACGCTTGCCGCGCTTGGCCTTGTCACCTCGGCCACACTGGCGCTGATGCTGACCCCGATCACGGCCCTTGGCGGCGTCGTCACCCCGGCGCTGCAAGCGATCCTGTCGCGCGCCACGCCGCAAAACGCGCAAGGTGAATTGCAAGGCGTGCTTGCTTCGCTGGCGGCTATCGCCATGATCACGGCACCGCTGATCATGACCACCACCTTCAGCGTGTTCACGAGCCCCGCCGCACCGGTCTTCGCCCCCGGCGCACCTTTCCTGCTGGCAAGTCTGTTAATGGTCGCTGCCATGCTTTTGCATGTCGCGGCTCCGCGCGAAACCAGCCCCAAGGCCCCGGTAATCTGAATTTACGACATTTTCTGTCGCTGAATATCCTGTGGCGGTCCGGGGAGCAAAGCCCCGGCACCCGCCCCAAGCACAAGGCCCGCCGATGCGTTTGAAAGACCTTGAGATTTTCACCGTAGCCCCCCCCGCCCCCGGCTGGGGTGGCCGCTACTGGACTTTCGTGAAACTGACCACCGATGACGGTATCGTGGGGTATGGCGAATGTTACGCATCCACCGTCGGCCCCAAGGCGATGAACGCGGTGATCGAAGATGTGTTCACCCGCCACATGTCCGGGCAATCCCCTGAAAACATTGAATGGATGTTCCGCCGCGCCTATTCGGCAGGCTTCACGCAGCGGCCCGATCCCACGGTGATGGGCGCATTTTCAGGGCTGGAAATCGCCTGTTGGGACATTCTGGGCAAAGCGCGCAACCGCCCGGTCTGGGCGCTGCTTGGCGGGATGGTGAACGAACGCATCCGGTCCTACACCTATCTTTATCCCGCGCCCGGCGCGATTCCGGCCGATTTCTGGGTTTCGCCCGACATGGCCGCCGAAGCCGCGCTGCGCTTTGTGAACCTCGGTTTCACGGCGGTGAAATTCGACCCCGCCGGCCCCTACACAATCCGCGGCGGGCACGAACCCGCGATGTCCGACATCAGCCGCTCTGCCGCCTTCTGCAAGGCGATCCGCGAGGCGGTGGGGGACCGGGCCGATCTTTTGTTCGGCACGCATGGTCAGTTCACCACGCCCGGCGCCATCCGCATGGGCCATGCGATCGACCCCTACGGCCCGCTGTGGTACGAAGAACCGATCCCGCCGGACAATCTGGCCGAATTCGCCGTGGTGGCCGCGTCGGTGAAAACCCCGCTGGCAACGGGCGAGCGTCTGACCACCAAAACCGAATTCGGCGCGCTCTTGCGCATGGGGGGCGTGAAGATCCTGCAACCGGCGTTAGGGCGGGTCGGCGGCATCTGGGAGGCGAAGAAAATCGCCGCCATGGCCGAGGTGTTTAACGCCGAAATGGCCCCGCACCTTTATGCGGGACCGGTGGAATGGGCCGCAAACATCCATTTCGCAGCGTCGATCCCGAACCTGCTTATCGCCGAAACCATTGAAACGGGCGGATCTTTCCACCAAAAACTGATCAAGAATTCGATCACGTGGGAAGACGGTTACATCATCCCTCCGACGGCACCCGGCCTTGGTATCGACTTTGACGAGGACGTGGCCCGCGCCCATCCCTACACCGGCGACCGGCTGCATCTTGAGATGCAGGAAGCGCCTTGCGACTACCGGAACGGCAATCGCTTTGAAGGCGGCGCGCCGGCCGGAACGATCTGACCTCGGTGGAGCGGGTGTTGGTTGACCTTGCGCATCAGGGAGGCGGATTTTCCGCGACCAAGCGCGCAAGATGCCACGCCCGTGCAAACCGATGGCACCAAGACCGGCGAAGCGTCCCGCGTGTCACACCACACCTCGGCCGGCCGGTCTTTGCGCCGCCCGGCGGCCGGGGTTTTATTTTGCGGTTGACGTGGCTTGCCGGTTGACGAAAATGGCGTTTAAACGTCCGGCTGACCGAGCATCTGCCTGACATGATCGACGATGGCGTCCGGCGAATAGGGCTTTGCTGCAACGCGGAACACGCTGGGGTGGAAGCCTTGCAGATCGGTCAGTGTCTCGCGCCCCGAGCAGATGATAAACGGCACCGCCGGTTCATGGTCCCGCAGCCAGTTGCAAAGGCCGATCCCGTCCATCGAGCCTGGCATCCGCACATCGGTTATCACGATAGTAATGTCTTGCCGCTGTGCGAATTCCCGCAATGCGGCGTCTGCGCCGTTGGCTTCTATGACGGTGAAACCCGAATCCTCCAGCGCAATGGCAAGGGACATGCGGATCAACGCCTCATCTTCAACGACAAGCACAACCTGCGAGGCTGCCTCTGCGGTCTGCGGTAGCGAACTGGTCACGCAAATCTCAGCAGCACGGCTGTTCCCTTGCCCGGGGTTGACACGGTTTCGACGTTGACGCGCGCTTCTTCTGCCAGCGAGCGCATCAGCCGTGTCCCGAGACCCTTGATGGAAACGCCCGTGTCAAATCCGATACCATCATCCTCGATCCCGATTTCGGGATGCGCGCCAGAGGTTCGCACGGTAATCGTCAGGTTGCCGTGCGCAGAATCCGGCCATGCGTGTTTCATGGCATTGAGGATAGCTTCGTAACAAAGCAGGGCAAGGGGCATGGCGCGATCAATTTCCAAATTCAACGGGCCATCAAACGCACGCACCACGCGGGCATGGTCATAAATTTCGGCCAGCGACTGGGCAACATCGGACAGGGCAATGCAGAAATCGATGCGGTCAAGTGCACCGAATGCGTAAAGGCGCGTCTGAACCGCACCCAAAGCTTGCAGACGACCGGTGATCTCGTCGAAATGCGCGCGCGTCGCCGCGTCAACCTGACGGCCACGGTAGTTGACAAGCCCGATCATCGTTTGAAGGTTGTTCTTTACCCGGTGATGCAGTTCCCGCACGATCGTGTCCCGGTGCGCCACCATCGCCACCAGTTCCGCCTCCCGGTCCGACAGCGCCACACGCGATCTGCCGATCTCCACCGCCATTTTAAGCGAGGCCCGCAAACGCGGCAACTGTCGGGAGGATTTGACAACATAGTCGTCGAGCCCGGCCTTCATCAACTCGACCGCAATCATCTCGTCGCCGGTGCCGGTGAACATCACGACGGGGCAGCGCGGGTAACGCGCCTTGACCGCGGACAGAACCGCACCGCCGTTGGTCCAGGCGATATCCAGATCGGTGACGACCAGATCCAGCGCGTCGGCCTCAAGTGCCTCATCCAGTTCGGCGAGGTTGCATGGCTCCACCACGTCGGCGTCTGGAAACAACGCATCCAGTTCCCGACAGACCAGCAGTCGGTCGTCCGGGTTGTCATCGACGATCAGAATTCTCATCGTGTTGCTACGACTCTGCTCATGGGCTTGGCCCCTGGTTGAGATCGACCCAATATGTGTTCAATGAGCGGACCATTTCGATCAAGGCATCCCGGCGCACGGGTTTCACCAGGTAGGAATTCGCACCCATTTCATAAGCACGGCCGATATCCCCGGATTGGTTCGAAGATGTCAGAACGACCACAGGCGTATGCTTCGTGCTGTCTAGCAGTCGCACAAAACGCAGGACTTCGAAACCCGATCTTTTGGGCAATTTCAGGTCGAGCAGGATCACTGTCGGCATCGGGTGGCGCAACCTGTTGGTGAATGCGCCGTTGCCTTCAAGGTAGTCGACCGCCGCATCCCCGTCCCGCACAACGTTCAGCGGCCGGTTGACGCCGGCCTTCTCAAAGGCATGTTTGATCAGTTCGATGTCGTCGGGATTGTCCTCGACCAGAAGGATGGCGGCAATGTTTTTCATACCAGGCGCTTTTCCTGGCCTTCGACCCATTCGGACGTATTTTCGGCTGTCGCAAGCTCGACCCAGAACCGGCTGCCGCTGCCGGGAATGGAATCGACACCGCAGCTTCCGCCCATGCACTCGGCCCCCTTTTTGACGATCGCCAGACCGATCCCGGTGCCGGGGTAGCTGTCTTCGCTATGAAGCCGCCCGAACACGTTGAAGATGCCGTCCTGATGTTCCGGCGCAATGCCGATGCCGTCGTCCTCGACCCACAGCCGCACGCGGTCCCCGTCCCGGTCCGCGCCGATGCGCACCTGCCCGTGTTCCTGCGGATTGCGGAACTTTGCCGCGTTGCTGACCAGATTGGACAGGACCTGCCCCAGCACCACAGGTTCGCCAAGCACAGGCGGCAGCGGCGTTGACACGTAGATGGTGACCGCGCCTTCCTGCTCCGCGCGGGCTTCGTCGGCGGCCATCTGCGCAAGCGGCGTCGGGTCCACGACGCGAAGCTTGGCGTCGTAGCGCTGCAACCGGCTGTAGGCGAGCAGATCGTTGATCAAACGCTCCATCCGTTCCGCAGCCAGAACGATACGGTTGGCAAACCGCTCTCCCTTCGTGCCCAGCTTGTCGCCGAAATCATCCAGCAGGATACGCGCAAAGCCTTCCATGGCGCGCAGCGGGGCGCGCAGATCGTGGCTGATGGTGTAGGCAAAGGCATCGAGCTGGGCGTTCGATTTGCCAAGCGCGCCGGTTCGATCGGCAACCTGAACTTCCAGTGCGTCACGCAGACTCCGCTCTTCCTCGCGCACCTGGTCAATGACACGCAGGCGGTCCACCGTTGCGGCAAGAATATTGGCATAGCTGCGCAGAAACGCGGTGTCATTCGCCGAAAACTCACGCGCTTCCCGACTGTCGACCTGCAATATCCCGAACGGAGGTTTGCCTTGCCTTCCGATTATGATGACGTTGGCAACGGCCCTGACACCGTTATCTGTAAGAAAGGAAGGATACCTGAAACGGGTTTCGGTCGTGATATCGGGTGAGATCATCGGATCTCCGGTCTTGAGCGCGTGACCTTCGGACGTATCGTCGTCCGCCATGATGGTGGCTACGCCGACAACGCCGGGCTTCCAGCCTACCCCGGCGCGCACAAGCAGGGTCTTCCCGTCGGACTGCAACTCGACGACTTTCGCCAGATCGGTGCCCAGAGCCTCACCTGCGAGGCGGCAAGCTTCCGTCAGGATCTGATCCAGATCGTCGGACATCAACGCCATTTCACCGAACTGCGCGAGGGCGTTCTGCTGGCGAAGCAGTTCGTCATGTCCAGCGGACGCAGTGTCGATCATTTGGGCTTTCCCAACTCAGGCTGTGCGTAAATATATATGCTGGCTCACCAAACTGTCGCCATCGCGAATATTCCCCCGCAGGTGGAGTAGCGGGTTTCTACAAGAATAACGATCTACGATCAACGTGGCAAGTCCGACGTCGCCGGTGCCGGGTCCACAGTGAAACCGGCATTCCGGAATATGCCAAAAATTTGCATGGTTCCCGGAATGGGTTTTCAGGACCGGCCAACCCGTCGGCGCTGCATGCCGGAACCGGAAGATCCGGGTGTTTTGTTTCAGCGAATGGACCGGCGCGGCCAGTTCGGCGCGCGGAACGCACGTCGGGGGCAACGTGTTCGTTGTCCGGTCAAAAGGCTCCACCCTGCTGCGGCAGTTGCGTTCGCCGTGAAACGTGGCGGGGTTCGGCACAGTGACGGCCGCTTGTCCGCACAATGGGTCGATCCGGCCCAGCGGCGTCGAAAACGCCGGGCAGATCGGGTCCGGCCGGAACGCCGCGACGCTTCGGGCGTTGCACTGGCATGACACTCCTGACCGCCTGCCTCGCCGTGATACTTGCGCTGATCCACCTCGCCAGCGGGCGCTTGCGGATCCTTGACAGCTTGCCCCGCAGCGCCTGGCAGTCGGTATGCGGAGGGATCGCGGTCGCCTATGTTTTCCTGCACATCTTACCAGAATTCGCCACGCACCAGCAAGCCATCGCGCAGGATATGGGGCTGGCGCCCGAGTCGGCAGAAAAAATCGTGTTCCTCTTTGCGCTTGTGGGGCTGACCGCCTTCTACGGACTCGCGCATCTCGCCAAGGCTTCGCGCGGTCAGTTGCAGGCGGGCAAGGATGCCGGGGTAAGTGGAGTCCCGCTGTTCTGGATGCATATCGCGTCGTTCAGCCTTTACAACCTGCTTATCGGATATCTGCTTGTCCATCGCGATGAGACTGGCATCGCGTCGCTGCTGCTTTATTTCTTCGCAATGGCCACCCATCTGCTGACGACTGATTCCGGCCTGCGGCAGGACCACAGGCGTCGGTATGATCGTTTCGGGCGCTGGATCATCGCAGCAGCCGTCATGGCTGGCTGGGCCATTGCTGCGGTGACGCGCTTGCCAGATCTGGCAATCGGTTTGCTGTTCGCTTTCCTCGCGGGGGGAATTGTGCTGAACGTGCTGAAAGAAGAACTGCCGGAAGAAAGGCAAAGTCGTTTCCTTCCCTTCCTTGCGGGCGTCGTCGGATATTCGCTCGTGCTTGCCGCGATTTGACGGCTTGAGGCTCGTTGCCGTTGCCATGCCCCCGGGCTGACTGCGGGCCTGCAAACCCTGCGGCAAGCGCCGCGATGCAGGCACAGGGCGGGGGCAGAGGACTGCAAGAACCTGCACACGGCGCCCGTTCGGCCGCCTTTCGGACGTTTTGCAATGTCCTGTCGCAACCGGCAAACCCGTTTCTTCGGAACTTTTTCCGCCGCAAACGATTGAATGATGAACCGGAACCAAGCGTAGGAGGCATGACCATGCGCAGAAGCCATTTCCCCGTGATCGCGCTGGGAGCGATCGGCATCGTGCTTGCGGCCTATGCCTGCATTTCATCGGATTCTGGCGTTGCCGGTACTTTGGGTGCGCTTCTGGCGCTGCTGGGGGCGGCAGCCGTCACAGCGGGTAGCGTCATCGCGGCGTTTACTTTGTTCGAGGGCGGTCTTTTCGGCCTGCTCGCCTTTCTCATCGGCCTCGCTGCGGTTCTGACCGCGCTCGCCGGTTTTTTTCTTATGCAATACGGACTTGCCGCCGTCATGGCACTGGCCTTCGTTGGCTTGCTGGTCGCCGTTTTACGGCCCGCCCGCCACAGGAGACCGATTTGATGCCATATGCCTTTCGCCCGCTGATTGCAGCGCTGTGCCTTGCCACGCCTGCCGCCGCCGAACAGCTTCGCTGGGATACGTTCAATGGCGATCTTGCGGCGACCAAGTTTGCGGACGTAGACAGCTTCACGCCTGAAAACGTCTCCGAACTTGAACGCGCATGGGAGGTGCATACCGGCGACGTGTCGGATGGATCGGGTGATCTGCCGGAAACGGTGTGGTCGGCCACGCCGATTTACGCCAACCAGACGCTGTACCTTGGCACGCCCTTTTATCGCATCCTGGCGCTTGACCCTGCGACCGGGGCGGAACGATGGTCGTACGACAGCCAGTCCACGCTGGAGGCGCTGACCCAACCCGCCCTGAAAAATCGCGGTGTTGCGTACTGGGAAAGCGGGCAAACCGGCCCGTGCGAAAAGCGGGTCTACATTGGTACGATGGACGCCGAACTTCACGCGGTTGACGCCGACACAGGCGAACTTTGTGCTGATTTCGCCCAAGGCGGGGTGCTGAACGTCAATCAGTGGAACACGGTCAACGACATATTCCCCTTCTCGCTTTTGCAACCCCCGACGGTTGTGGGCGATACGTTGATGCTCGGCTGGGCGGGCAACGACTGGGCATACTCGGTTGCCCCGCCCGGCAACCTGATGGCGATTGATGCGCGCACCGGTGCGTTGAAATGGGACTTGTCGTTCATCCCCGATGTGCTGATCCCCGTTACCGGGACTGCAAACATCTGGACCTCGATGTCAGCCGACCCCGAACTTGGGCTGGTCTATGTGCCCGTGTCATCACCCAGCCCCAACTACTGGGGCGGCAACCGGACCGATCCGATCCCGCTGGCCACCTCTGTCACCGCCGTTGACGTGGAAACCGGCGAGGTGCGGTGGAGCCAGCAGATCGTGCGTCACGACATCTGGGACTATGACACCCCGTCCGCCGCGACGCTGGTCGATATCGAACGGGATGGCCAGACCATCCCCGCACTGGTGCAGACCACCAAGATGGGCTTCATCTTCGTTCTGAACCGCGAGACGGGAGAGCCGATCTTCCCCATCGAAGATCGCGCCGTGCCAGCCAGCGATGCCGAAGGCGAGGTCGCGTCCCCCACCCAGCCCTTCGTGCTGACCCCGCCGCCCACCAACGACCCCTTCGAGATGCCCGCCGTCTGGTGGCTCGCCGATGCCGTCAGCTTTGGCCAATGCTCGCGGGAACGCGAACAGTACCGCTATGAGGGTATCTATACCCCGCCGTCGGTACAGGGCACGTTCATGTATCCCGGCACGGCGGGGGCAAACAATTGGGGCGGTGCCTCGGTCGATCCCCGCACCGGCATCCTTTATATCAATTCGATGCGCATAGTGCAGATCATCCGCCTGATCCCGCGCGCCGAATACGATCAGATCAATGGCGGCAGCGGCAATGAGGCAGGCTTCTATCCACAAGAAGGCGCGCCCTATGGGATCGAATTGACCAATTGGTGGACCGATCTGGGCCTGCCCTGCTGGAAGCCGCCCTATGGCACCTTCTCGGCCTATGATCTTTCAACAGGCGAGCGCCTTTACGAAGTGCCCTTCGGTCTGTCGCAGCAGTGGGGGTTCTACGGATTGTCAGACTGGGGATCACCCACGCTGGGCGGCCCGGTTGTGACCGCCGGGGGGGTCGTGTTCATCGGCGCGTCGATGGATGCGCGTGTCCGCGCACTTGATGCCGCAACAGGCGCCGAGCTTTGGTCCGATCTGGTCGAGGCACCATCGGTGGCCATCCCGGCGGTCTACACGCACGAAGGTGTCGACTACGTTGTTTTCGTCGCTGGCGGAAATTCCATCCTCAAAGCGCAAGTGTCCGATCAGGTGGTTGCCTACCGGTTGGGTCAACCTTGATGGAGTCGGCATTCACGGGGGCACTTTATTGCGGGCCCGCCCCCCTGCCGACAGAGATATGGGAGCGATGGAACCTGGACCCGCTGCTTATTCTGGCGTTGGTGGCACTGGCGTTCCTGATCGGACGCCGTGCGCCCGGCGCTGCGGCGGTTGCGGTTCTGGTGATCGCTTTCGTATCCCCGCTTTGCGCACTGTCGGCCGCGCTCTTTTCCGCAAGGGTTGTCCATCATGTGCTGTTGATCGGGGTGGCTGCACCGCTTATCGCCCTTGCCATGCGTCCGGGCCGACCAGGATTTGCGCTTTCCGGGTTGGCGATTTCCACCGGCGCGCTTTGGCTGTGGCATCTGCCTGGCGCCTATGATGCCGCGATGTCGAACGTCGCGGTTTACTGGCTGATTCAGGTCACGCTTCTGGTGCCTGCCGTGGTCTTCTGGCGCGCCGTTCTGCACCCGGCACAGTCACCGGGCCAAGCGATCCTTTTCATCTGGGCTGCGTTCATGCAAATGGCGCTGCTTGGTGCATTGCTGACGCTTGCACCCGATGCGCTTTATGCGATTCACGCGACCGCGCCGATGGATTGGGGCTTTACCCCGCTTGCCGACCAACAGCTTGGCGGCCTGATCATGTGGATCCCCGCCGCGGTCCCGTATCTGGTCATCGGTGCGTTGATTGCAAGGCGCGGCTGGCTTGCCATCGCGGATCGGCGCCTATGAACGACTTTGCAACAGGTCTGATCCCCCATTTCAAAGGCCTGCACATCGCGGCGCTTGTCATCTGGTGCGGCGGTCTTTTTGCGCTGCCTTTGCTGCTGGCCCGCCATGACGCGGCAATTGGCCAGGCCGATTTCACCCGCATCCGCCGTGTCTCGCATTACGGGTACATCTTTGCGATCACGCCCGCAGCTTTGGTTGCCATTGGCTCGGGCACAGCGCTTATCTTCCTGCGCGAAGTCTATGTGCCGTGGCTTTTCGCCAAGCTGGCATTCGTGGCGCTTCTGGTCGCGTACCACGCATGGGTCGGCCACATTCTGGTTGCAGTTGCCGAAACCGAAGGCAGTCACATTCCGCCCGAGCCGGCGCTGCCGCTTGTGCTTCTCATGGTGCCGGTGATCGCGATTCTGACCCTTGTGCTGGCAAAGCCCGACCTTCAGATGATTCCGCTGCCCGATTGGCTGATGCAACCTTACGGCGGTCAGCTTTTCTTCGAAGCCCCCAACCCATAGTCGAAAACGAGTTTTCCGCCGTGCCAGCCCGTCGCAGCCACCACGATCACATTGAAAGCCGACAGCAAAAGGCCGTAGGGCAGCACGGCTGTCTCGTAACCCGTTGTCATGCGGTAACCCCAGTTGGCGCCGAGCAAGGACAACAAAAGAACCGCGATGACCGCGTGGGTCCAGGCCGCAGACCTGATCCGGATACCGGGCACAAGAAGCAGCTCCATCGTGCCGGACAGAGCGGCCAGAAGCCCGAAAAAGAACGCCGTTCCCGCAGCCCAGACGCCCGCTCGCGCCCAGAACACGTCCCCGGTCCACCAGTAAAGCGCGTCCGCGCCAAAGGTGCAGAACGTCAGTGCCACGGGAAAGGCCACCGTCATCGCGTGAACCGGATGGCCGATGATGGCGATTCTGGATGCGGTTTGCTCGAAATCGGGATGGCTGGTGACGGGATCGACCAGCGTTTCCGCCTCGGTCTTGATCGCTTCTGGACACATCGGGTATTCCTTCCTGCCGGGGGTAAAAACGTGTGGCTTCCTGCATCAACGCTCATAACGCTTTCGGGTTGCACGGAACGTCTGTCAATTGTTCACCCCGCCGGGCCAGCCGCCGCCACGATCGCAACCCTGTGGTGGGTGCTGCTGGCCGGGGCCGGTCTGATCTTCGTTCTGGTCATGGCGCTTTTGCTGCTGGCGTTCCGGGCGCGCGGGGCGGATGAACCCGCCGCAGACGCCCGCCACGAACGCCGCCACGAACGTCGCTGGATCATCGGGCTTGGTCTGGTGTTTCCGGTTACTGTGCTGTCCGCACTTCTGGCCTACGGCCTTGTCATCGGGGAACGTCTGCTGCCCCGCACGGCGCCCGACCTTGTCACGGTCGAGGCCGAGGCCCGGCAATGGGCCTGGCGTTTCGCCTATCCCGACCTGCCGGGACGCGAGACGGAGGATATTCTTCACATCCCCGCTGGTCGGCCGGTAGACGTCCTTATCACCACGGTTGACGTGATCCACAGCTTCTGGGTGCCGCGCCTAGCGGGCAAGCTCGACGCGATTCCCGGCCATGTCAACGTGCTCAGGCTGGAGGCCGACGCCCCAGGCGATTACGCAGGGGTCAGCGCCGAGTTCAGTGGAACGGGTTACCGGAACCACCGCTTCACTGTCACCGCGCATGATGCCGCCGGATGGTCTGCCTTTGTCGCGGGGACAGCCCCATGAATGCCCTGCGCCGCCACCGCGAACTGTCACGCATCTGGGCCTCTGATCCCGGCTGGCGGGGGTTGTTGACCACCGTCAACCATACCGATCTCGGCCGCATGTTTCTGGCCGTGGCGGTCACCTACTTTTTCATCGGCGGCATTCTGGCGATGCTGATCCGCGCACAGCTTGCCAGCCCGCGCTCGCCGTTCATGGGGCCAGAGATCTACAACCAGATCTTCACCATGCACGGGACGATCATGATGTTCCTGTTCGCCATCCCCCTGTTCGAAGGGCTGGCGGTCTATTTCCTGCCAAAACTTCTTGGCGCGCGCGACCTCGCCTTTCCACGTCTCACCGCTTATGGCTTCTGGTGCTATGTGTTCGGCGGGTCGATGCTGCTCTTTGCGCTGCTGGCGGGGATCGCGCCCGACAGTGGCTGGTTCATGTATCCGCCGCTTTCCTCGACGCTCGGCAGTCCGGGCATCAATTCCGACTTCTGGTTGATCGGGATCACCTTCGTCGAAATCTCGGCAATCTGTGCTGCAGTCGAAATCACCGTGTCGATCCTGCGCTACCGCGCCGCCGGAATGTCGCTGTCGCGGATGCCGATCTTTGCGTGGTATGCACTGGTGACGTCGCTGATGATCCTGACGGGGTTTCCGCCGCTGATCCTTGGGTCGCTGCTTCTGGAACTGGAACGCGCCTTCGGGATGCCGTTCTTTCAGGTGGAACATGGCGGCGACAGCCTGTTGTGGCAGCACCTGTTCTGGCTTTTCGGCCACCCGGAGGTCTACATCATCTTCCTGCCCGCCGCCGGGGTCATATCCACCATCCTGCCGGTGATGGCGCGTACCACGCTGCTTGGCTACGGCTGGGTCGTGGTCGCGGCGATCGCTCTGGGTGTGCTGAGCTTCAGCGTCTGGGTCCACCACATGTTTGCAACCGGCATTCCCCACA
>Ga0105050_10006709_pt1 | contig 14141 bp, 16 predicted proteins | sample FRY01_FD_78088 | JGI IMG/M metagenome (GOLD analysis project Ga0105050, IMG submission 78088) | Freshwater microbial communities from Lake Fryxell liftoff mats and glacier meltwater in Antarctica - FRY-01 | ecosystem: Environmental > Aquatic > Freshwater > Ice > Glacier meltwater ... | reverse complement strand
GGTGCAGCGCTGGCCGGTATGCTGTCGAAGCTGGCCGGGCAAGCGGCGGCGGCGGCGCAGCCCTACCGTCTGTGGCATGTGCCGGTGCTTTATGGCGGGGCTGCGGGCCTGGATTTTGACGATCTGGCTGCGATCAAGGGGCTGACGCCGGATGCGCTGATCGCCCTGCACGGGTCGGTGGATTACCGGGTCTACATGATCGGTTTCGCGCCGGGTTTCACCTATCTGGGGGGTGTGCCGCGCGCACTGCACACCCCGCGCCTGACCACCCCGCGCCAGATGACGCCCGCGGGCGGTATCGCCATTGGCGGGGCGCAGGCGTGCGTCGGTGCGCTGCCCGGCCCCAGCGGCTGGCGCTTTCTGGGCCGCACGCCCGTGCGCAGCTTTGACCCCGCACGGGCCGACGCATTCGTGTTTCGCGCCGGAGATATGGTGCGCTTTTTCCCGATAGGCGCAACGGAGGCAGACGCGCTGGACGCGCGGGCCGCACAAGGCGAGATCTGCGCGCGGTTTGAACAGATCGGCTGATGTGAATGGACCGGCGAAGCACCCCGCCGCCGCCTCGCGTCAGGAGTGTCCGATCAATGGCGCTGCGTTGGCGGGTCAGGCTGCGGATCAGTTCTGCCGGGGCGCGCGAACGGCCGACAGGTTCGGTCGTCAGCTTGACATAAGTGCCATCCGCGATCATCTTGGCCGACGCTTGGTTCACGACTTCGCGCGGCGTTTTCTTTCTAGCGCCCATGTTTGGAGGAAAGCCATGAAATGAGTGTCCGACCCAACGGAACCCCTTGGCGGATTGCCGCCTTGTTTCAGACCTCTGGCAGCGCCGCCTGCGACAGTTTGGCCGGGCCTGCGGCATCGCCCGGCGCAGTCCGCGCAGGTGTTGCACCGGGGTCAGTTTCCGCTGACAGCGCCGAGACGGCCGCGAATTGCGACAGAAAGACCCGGCCCTTGAAATGGTCGATGAAATCGGACCGTTTCAGCGCGTCCATCACCGGCCCCTTCACCTCGGACAGATGAAACCCGATCCCGGCAGAGGCGAGACGGTGCGCAATCGCCTCCAGGCTTTCCAGCGCGCTGGCGTCGATGGCATTCACGGCGGGGCACATCAGGATCACGTTTTTCAGGGCGGGCTGATCGGCAATCCGGTCATAGATCGCATCCTCCAGCGCGCGGGCATTTGCGAAATACAGGCTTTCGTCGACGCGGATCGACAGGATGGCGGGGTCGGTGATCACATCATGGCGGTCGATGTTGCGGAAATGCTCGGTGCCGGGCACCTGACCCACGATGGCCATGTGCGGGCGCGAGGTGCGCCACAAAAACAGCGCCAGCGACAGCGACACGCCTGCGGTGATGCCCGCCTCGACCCCCACCAGCAGCACGGTGGCGATGGTGACGGCCATGGCGGCGAAGTCGGCCTTGGAATAGGCCCAGGTGCGTTTGATGGCCGCGATATCAACCAGCGACAGCACCGCCACAACGATCGTCGCAGCCAGCACAGCCTGCGGCAGAAAGCGGAACAGCGGCGTCAGGAATACCGTGGCCGCAAGGATGCCTGCGGCGGTAAACGCCCCCGCCAACGGCGTTTCGGCACCTGCGTCAAAGTTTACCACCGACCGCGCAAAGCCGCCCGTCACCGGATAGCCCCCCGACAGCGCCGAGGCGATGTTGGAAGCCCCGAGGGCGGTCAGTTCCTGATTGGGCACGATCCGCTGCCGCCTCTTGGCCGCCAGAGTCTGTGCGACCGAGACGGATTCGACAAAACCCACGAGGCTGATCAGCACCGCGGGCAGAAGCAGTTGCTGCCAGAGCCCGAAATCGAAAGACGGCCATGCAAAGGGCGGCAATCCTGCGGGGATATCGCCCACGATCTTGACACCCTTGTCAACCAGCCCAAAACCGACCACGGCCAGGATGGACAGAACGATGGCGGCAACGGGGCCGGCCTTGGCGATCAGATCGGCCATGCGCGGCCGCAATCCGCGTGCCGACAACAGCGGCTTCAACTGTTTGCGCGTCCAGAACAGGAAGGCGGTGGCGCTGATTCCGATGACCAAAGTATAGGGATTGACCCCGCCGATGCCACCCCAGATGCCGGTGATCAGGTGGGGCAGGGTATCGCCATCCGCCTTGATGCCCAGGATATGCTTCAACTGGCTGGTCGCAATCAGAATGCCCGATGCGGTGATGAAGCCGGAAATGACCGGGTGGCTGAGGAAATTGGCCATGAACCCCAGCCGAAGCACCGACATCGCCACCAGCACCAACCCTGACAGAAACGCCAAGGTGATCGCCGCAGTCAGGTAGTCTGCCGTTCCCGGTGCCGCCACCTGGCTAACCGCAGCGGCTGTCATCAAAGATACCACGGCCACCGGCCCCACCGCCAACGCCCGGCTGGTGCCGAACACCGCATAGGCGATCAGCGGCAGGATCGAGGCATAAAGCCCGACCTGCGGCGGCAGGCCCGCGAGCATGGCATAGGCAAGGCTTTGCGGCACCAGCATGATCGTCACGATCACGGCGGCGACAAGATCGCTTTGCGCCTCGGTCCTGGTATAGGCCGGGGCCCAAGCCACGATCGGCAACAGGGATTTAAGGGATTTCAACGGCTTGGCCCTATATCACGTGACGGTCACGGGTTGCGGTTTGGCTATCCATTCCCGCCCGCGCAGCATGGCTTTCCAATAGATCGGCGGCAGCATCTGTTGTTTCAGCAGCCAGGTCAGATGGCTGGGCTTGGTGCCGTCGATCAGCCAGTTCGGGAAACTGGGCAGCAACTTGCCGCCATGGCCGAATCCGGCCAGAACGATGCGGCCGCGCTCAACCGTCAGCGGGCAGGGGCCGTAGCCGTCACAGGCCACATCCGCGTCCTTGATTGCGCTGCGGTCCACCAACAGGTCATGGGCGACGACCAAGGCCTGTTTGCGGGCGGCCGCGGCGGTCTTGGCGTTGGGGGCGTTGCAGACAACGCCAAGGCAATAGATGTTTGGCGGCGTCTTGTGCCGCAATGTGGCCTGGTCAACATCGACCCAGCCCGCCGCATCGACCAAAGGCGAGACGCGGGCGAAATCCGGGGCGACTTGGGCCGGCACGCCATGGATCATGTCGAACGCGGTTTCCACCGTTTCCGTGGTGCCATCGGCATTGGTCTTGGTGAACCATGCGGTCCGGGCAGGTCCGTCCACCCGGGTCAGGCGATGCTGGAAGGGCCGGAATAGGCCCCTTCGCCATCGGGGCGGTTGCAGATGATCGCGCGGAACCCGGCAGCAGCGTGGGTTGCAACCCCGGACGGCAGAACCTGTTCGCTGACCGACAGGATCGGCGTGATGGATTTGGCGGTCATCTGGATCTCCTCCCAGAGATTTGGCGGCAATCATGCTGTCAAAGCCCGTTGATCGGCACTTTCAGGAACCGCTTGCCGCTGGCATCGGGTTCGGGCAGATCACCGCCCCGCATGTTCACTTGCAGCGACGGGATGATCAGTTTCGGCATGGCAAGCGTGGCGTCACGTGCCTCGCGGGTGGCGACGAACTGATCCTCGGTGATGCCGTCGCGCACATGGATGTTATGCGCCTTTTGTTCGGCCACCGTGGTTTCCCAGCGGATCGCGCGGCCGTTCGGGCCGTAATCGTGGCACATGAACAGGCGCATCTTTTCGGGCAAGGACAGCACCCGCTTGATCGAGCCATAAAGCGTGCGCGCATCGCCGCCCGGAAAGTCGGCGCGGGCCGATCCGCCATCAGGCATGAACAGCGTGTCGCCGACAAAAGCCGCGTCGCCTATGATATGCGTCATGCAGGCAGGCGTGTGGCCTGGCGTGTGCAGCACCTGCACCGGCATGGTGCCGATCTGGTAGGTGTCGCCATCCTTGAACAAACGGTCGAACTGGCTGCCGTCGCGCTGAAACCCGGTGCCTTCGTTGAACACCTTGCCGAAGGTGTCCTGCACGATGGTGATATTCTCGCCGATGCCAATCTTGCCGCCCAGTTTGCCCTGAATGTAGGGCGCGCCCGACAGGTGATCGGCGTGGACATGCGTCTCGATCAGCCATTCCAGCGTCAGGCCATGGGTTGTGATGAAGTCGATCACCGCATCGGCCGAGGCATAGGTGATGCGCCCGGCGGCATAATCGATGTCCATCACGCTGTCGATCACCGCGCAGGCCGTGCTGGCCGGATCGCGGACCACATAAGTCACAGTGTTGGTGGGCGCGTCGAAAAAGGCCGTGACCTCGGGCTTTACGGTCAGGTCAACGGGATGCGGGATGGGGGCAAAGGCGGTCATGGGTTTCTCCTCAGGTCAGGGATCAGGCGGTTTGCGGGCGGGGCAGGGTTTGCAGCCAGCGGGCAATCAGGATGCCACCCCCCATCGAGATCAGGAACAGCGCCGTAGGCCAGGGCGCAAAGCCAAGGGCCGGGATCGCTCCGCCCGGGCAGAACCCGGACATGCCCCAACCGACCCCAAACAGCGTCGATCCGCCGACCAGTTTCGCGTCGATGGTTGTGGCGGTTGGCAGGTGGAACCTGACGTCGAACAGCGGCGTCTGACGGCGGCTGAACAGCACACGGTAGCCGATGGCAGCCGTGACAAGCGCGCCACCCATCACGAAGGCAAGGCTTGGGTCCCAGGTGCCGAACGGATCGAAGAAATTCAGCACCTTGGCCGGGTCGCCCATGCCCGAAACAGCGATGCCAAGCCCAAAGATCAGACCGGCGGCAAGGGCAGAAAGGATGCGGTTCATGTGCTTCAGCCTCCAAAGCCGTGGCGGATCAGGGTGACGGTGGCGAACGTCGTCACCATGAAGATCACTGTCGCGACAACCGAGCGCGGCGAAAGTCGCGCCAGACCGCAGACCCCATGCCCGGACGTGCAGCCCGAGCCATAGGTCACGCCGACCCCCACGATCACGCCGCCAGCGGCCAAAAGCGGGCCGGTCGCGGGCGACGCAAAGCTGAACTCTGCCCCCAACAAAGTGGCGATCATCGGCGCCGCAATCGCCCCGGCCAGAAAGGCCAGCCGCCAGCGGCTGTCAGGGTTGCGCGGCTCCAGCACACCGTCCAACATCGCGGTCATGCCCGCAATGCGGCCGTTGAACGCCATCAGGATCACGGCACCAAGGCCGATCAGAACACCGCCGAACAGCGACGCATAGGGGGTAAATTCAGTCATCATTCCTGGGAAGGCTCCGATCTTTGAGGACGATACGGGGTTAAGGCGTCAGCAGCTCTCAGCCGCGGTTCACGCAGCGCCGAAACGCCGGCAGGTGGTTTTTCGGCGGCATCGCATAGACTTGCCAAGGTTGTGCTGACGCCGATCAACCGGTGTCCGGGTTTCCAGCCTGACAATGTCAGGATTTACGCATCTCGCAGGTGTTGATCCCCAGCATCCTGTAAGCCGGGCAGAACCGGAACAAAGCAGTTCCCAGAATCACAACGCCGACTGCGGCCACGGCAAACTTCCACGCGCCCCAGGCCGCGAAGACCCCGGCAAAGGGCGGCAGGAACGGCGATGCCAGCAGGACGGCGCCGAGGATGAAGCGAAGCGTGCGGTCAAGTGATCCGACATTTGTCATTTTTTGCCTCCATCGGGTTAAGGGATGTTGCTTTGTATCTTCGCAGATGCTAAAATGTCAAGCATGAAAACTGATACACTCCATGAAACTATAAATCCCCTCGAAGCCAAAGCTGAAGAGGTTGCAGCCACCCTGACCGCCATGGCCAACCCCAAGCGGCTGCTCGTGCTGTGCACCTTGCTTGGCGGAGAGAAATCGGTGAACGATCTGGCCGGGATCGTGCATCTGAGCCCGGCTGCCCTGTCGCAGCACCTGGGCAAGATGCGCGCGTTGCGGCTGGTGGCGACACGGCGTGATGGGCAAACCATCTATTACAGCCTGGCCAGCGCAGAGGTTCGGGCCTTGCTGGAAACGCTGTATCGGATCTACTGCGCCCCGGAGTGCATGTAAATTGCAGGCCACCGTCGCCGATCAGCGCCACGGCGGGTCGATCCGGCTGGCCAGGTTTGGCACCCAGTGCCGCGGGCAGCCCATATCCCGGCGTGCCGAAGCCGGTGGAGGAGTTGAACCAGGACTGCGGACCGGCGGGCTCGTAACCGAGATTGCCGCCATAGACCGGCCGGGGGCTGTCACCCAGGATGATGACGCCCGGCAACGCTTCGGCCGCCATATCCAGAAAACGGTGGAGGATCTGATAATCCGCGCGCAGGATACGCGCCAGTTCCAGACGCATCGCGGCCACTTTGGCGCGCGTCGCTGTTTGGTCGGGCGCAAAACCCGCCAGCGCCTGATGCAAAGCCCGCATCGCAAGCCCCGCATCCGAGCAGATCGCCACTTCGTGTCCTCAAACGCCGCGATGGTGATGCGTCCGGGCTTGATGCCAAGGCCGATCCCCGTGCCGTCCGCGATGCCCGTGGCGGTTGCCGAAATCACGATTCCCGAATTCAGGACGACGCTGACGAGGTTGCCACCTTTGCCGGGTTTCAGCGTGCCGTCCAGCCGGTTGCTGCGCCCCATGAAAGCCGCGACAAAGCGGTTCGCGGGGTGGCAGAGATGTCCGATGGCGCGCCCTGCTGGTCGATCCTCCCCGGTTCATCACGATGATCCGGTCTGCGAGGCTCATCGCCTCATTCTGGTCACGGGTGACGACAAGTGTGGTGGAGCCGACAGAGGTCAATATCTGCTTCAGTCCGGCGCCAAGTTCCTCGCGCAGCTTGACCGCAACAACGAAACAGGTTTCCGGTGCCCGATAGGTCCGCGACCGGATCATGTCGGCGGCCTGGGTCAGATCGGTCACTGCAATTTGCGGCTTGTGGACGGTCTGCGGAACCGGAATAAAGGCCTGATTGCATTGGTCGGTTCTTGTTGGCACGGAAGGTGTCCGCAAGGTCTCGCTCTGGCTTGGCCACGCCGGTATCCAGAGGATGAACCCCGAAAAAATCGAGGCGGCGCAACCCGAACCGCCCGAAACTCCGCATAACCATCCGCTCCGCGTATTACCTTATTGATCGGGCAGTGCCGTGTGTTTTTGCTGCGATCTGTCAGTCCAGCAGCCGATAATGAACCTCGGTCGGGTGGCACGCGGCACCGTTGATCGGGATCATGTCCTGAGGACAGGTGGACATGACCACGATACAATCGATGACGGCGCGCAATGTCACGTGATCCCCCGGTTTGCTGAGCGGCTCTCCCCAGACGATCTTGCCGTCAGGCCCGACAGGAATGTTCATCCACAAATTAAGCGGCGCCGGGCAGTCGGCTGCATGCAGGTTCAACTGCCCGAGGGCCGCGTGCAGGTTGTCAGTGCAATTGTCGTGATATTCAGTGCAGCCGAGCGCCGCATAGCGGTGAACATCGCAGGCCGCGATGATCGTGTCATGGCGGCCCGGCGAGGTGTCTTCCTCCAGCATCAGGATCGGCCGCCGCCGGTTTGTCGCCAGACCATCGCCCTTTGCCGGGAATATGCCCTGAAGGTTTGCGTGCAGATGCTCCATCGACATGAATTCGGAAAGGTCACCGGCGTTGAAGCACCAGGTGTCGACAACCTGCTGACCATGCGTGTTGATGATCTGGATCGCTTGTCCTTTGGCCAGTCGGACCGCGCGGCTGCGTCGTGCAGGTATAACCTGAAGGTCTGGCATCATTTCCGGTTCCTCTGTCAATGGCATGTCGGTACACAAACGCTTGAAACTCGAATTTGATCGGCTGTGCGCGAGGGGTCAAGCCGTATCTCGGAAGTCGCACAGGGGAAAATCTCTTCGACCATTACAAGTGACATGTCCTGCGCTTCGTCGGCACATCCTGCAACGCAGTGGTCGGATACCGCAGCGGGCCATGCCGTTTGCGCTCTTTCTCCTGACCCCTACTCGCGGCCCCTCGCGGCTGCGTCCCGCCGGGGTTTGTCAATGTGGACCGACGGCAACCGGTGGCGTCCGTTGCGCCGCTGTCCGTGGCGAGAAACCTTCAGGAAAGGGGCCGCTACGCCTGGGACGACTCCAGACGAATCGCCCTTGGCGTACCAAGCTGTCGCCTGCACAAAACATGGCAGAGCCGGCACGTCGGTTTCTGCAAAGTTTGCGCGCTCTGATACGAGATCCCGTCACGCGAGACGATAATCAAGGCAATCGCTGCAACGACAAGCATCCGGTCACAGATTTCGCTTGGTGAGAGTCGATAAGGGTTTTATCGTTTGGTCAATTTTTAAACATAAACCAAACGGGGAGCCAAAGATGACAAGCCACCTTTACGCCGTCAGCCGTCGCAGTCTGTTGATGTCGGCCGGCGCGATTGCGCTTGCGGGGCTTTTGCCCCAGCGCGCCCGTGCTGCCGATCCCATCAAGATGGCCGGTATCTATACCGTGCCTGTGGAGCAGCAATGGGTCAGCCGCATCCATCAGGCCGCCGAGGCAGCCAAGGCGGCGGGGGCCGTTGACTATGTTTATACCGAAAACGTCACCAATACCGATTACGCCCGCGTGATGCGCGAGTATTGCGAGCAGGGCATGCAGTTGATCGTCGGCGAAATCTTTGGCGCCGAGCAGGAAGCGCGCGAGGTTTGCGCCGAGTATCCGGGCGTGGCCTTCCTGCTTGGGTCTTCCTTCCCGCCGGATGAGGCGGCGAACCCCAACCTTGCGGTCTTTGACAACTATATTCAGGACGCCTCCTATCTGTCGGGCATAATCGCGGGCGCGATGACGAAATCCGGCACGATCGGCATGGTCGGCGGCTTTCCGATCCCCGAGGTGAACCGCCTGATGAATGCCTTCATGGCGGGCGTGCTTGAAACGCGGCCGGACGCAAAGTTCCAGGTGTCCTTCATCGGTTCGTGGTTCGATCCGCCCAAGGCCAAGGAAACCGCCTTTGCGATGATCGAGGCCGGGGCCGACCTGCTTTATGCAGAACGGTTCGGCGTGTCGGACGCGGCGAAGGAAAAGGGTATCCTTGCCATCGGCAACGTGATCGACACCCAAGCCGATTACCCCGAGACGGTGGTTGCCTCGGCGCTGTGGCACTTTGAACCGACGCTGAATGCGGCGATAGAGGCGATCAATACCGGCAGCTTCAAGGCCGCCAATTATGGCGATTATTCTTTCATGAAGGCTGGCGGCAGTTCGCTGGCGCCGCTTGGCACCTTTGAAGGCAAGGTTCCCGCCGAGGTAATGGCCAAGGTTGCCGAAAAGGAAGCCGCGATCATGGATGGCAGCTTCATTGTAACGATTGACGACACCGATCCGAAGTCGTCTTGACGGGCGCAACAACGCGGGCGGGGGATATTGTCCTCCGCCTGGACGGTATCACCAAGCGCTTTGACACGCTGATTGCCAATGCCGGGATCACTCTTGATCTGAAACGGGGCGAGGTCATCGCCCTTCTGGGCGAGAACGGCGCGGGCAAGACCACGCTGATGAACATTCTTTTCGGTCATTATCAGGCCGATGCAGGCCGGGTTGAAATTTTTGGCCAGCCTCTGCCACCTGGCAACCCCCGCGCGGCACTGGCGGCCGGGGTCGGCATGGTCCATCAGCATTTCACGCTGGCCGACAACCTTTCGGTTCTGGACAATATCACGCTTGGCACCGAAAGCCTGTGGTCGCGCGGCAAGGGCCGCAAGGCCGCCCGCACGCGGATCGCGGCGCTGTCGGCCGAGTTCGGCCTTGCCGTCCACCCCGATGCGCGGGTGGGAAATCTTTCGGTTGGCGAACGGCAGCGGGTCGAGATCCTCAAGGCGCTTTACCGCGATGCCCGGATCCTGATCCTTGACGAGCCGACGGCCGTTCTGACTCCGCAAGAGACGGATGCGTTGTTCGTGACCCTGCGCAAGGCCACCGCATTGGGGCTGTCGATCATCTTCATCAGCCACAAACTGCATGAGGTCATGGCGATTGCCGACCGCTGTATCGTTTTGCGCCACGGCAAGGTTGTGGGAGAGGTAGACACCCACGCCACCGACAGGGCCAATCTGGCGGCGATGATGGTGGGAAGCGAGATCTTGCTGCCAAAGGCCGAAACCTGCCCTCCCGGCCCGGTTCTCATGCGGCTTGACCGGATCACGACACGGGCCAGGGGTACGGCTATCGGCCTGCGCGACCTGACGCTGGACCTCTGCGCCGGTCAGATCATCGGGCTTGCGGGCGTTTCCGGCAATGGGCAGGCCGCGTTGGCCGATCTTGTCTCGGGGCTGCTGCGGCACGATCAGGGCCGGATCGAGATTGCCGGGGTTGAACCGGCAAACTGGTCGCCGCGACAGGCGCTGAAACACCACATCGCGCGGATCCCCGAGGATCGCCACAAGACCGGAACGATTTCGGATTTCAACCTGACCGAGAACGCTGTTCTGGAAGCCTATTCCCGCCCGCCGTTCAGCCGCCATGGCTGGATGGACTGGCACGCTGCCGAAGGTTTTGCCAAGGATATCATCGCCAAATACGATGTCCGCTGTCAGGGCACCCTGCAACGCATCCGGCTTTTGTCGGGTGGCAACATGCAAAAGCTGATCCTTGGTCGCGCGCTGGAGCCCGGCCCCCGGATCATCCTTGCCAATCAGCCGGTCCGAGGGCTTGACGTCGGCGCGATTGCCTATGTCCATTCCCGCCTGATTGCGGCACGCGACAGGGGTGCTGCGGTTCTGCTGATTTCCGAAGACCTGGACGAGATCCAGAACCTTTCGGACATCATCCATGTCATCAGCGAAGGCCGCCTTTCGCCCGGTTTTCCGCGTGGCACCAGGACTGCGGCGGAACTGGGCCTGTGGATGGCGGGACAAGGTTTCAAAGGAAGCGAACATGCGGCTTGAAATGGTCCCCAACCCTTCGCTGGCGCGGCGCCTGGGCCTGCCTGCGGCGGCGCTGGCCGCGACAATTCTGACCGCGGGCCTTCTTGCCCTTCTGGCCGGGGCAAATCCGTTTGCCGTGCTTAATCAGATCATCTCCGGCGCCGTGGGTTCGAAATTTGCTTTGCTGGAAACCTTGAACCGTGCGACGCCGCTGATCTTTACCGGCCTTGCCGTGGCCGTGGCCTTCAAGGCAAAGCTTTGGAACATCGGGGCCGAGGCCCAGCTTTACGCAGGTGCCATCGTGGCGGTGCTGATGGGAACGGGCGCGCTTGGCACGCCGTTTGTCCTGCCGGTGTCGGCCTTGCTGGCGATGCTGGCGGGCGCGCTTGTGCTTCTGGGGCCAGTCCTTTTGAAGACCCGGCTTGGCGTTGATGAAGTGGTGACCACGCTGTTGTTCAACTTCATCATGCTCTTGTTCGTCAGCTATCTTCTGGAAGGGCCGATGAAGGACCCGCTGGGCATGGGCTGGCCGAAGTCCGGGGCCTTGCTGAAAGAGGCCCGGCTACCCCGCATCGTCGAGGGCCTGCGCCTGCACTGGGGCTTTGCGCTTGCATTGATCGCGGCGGCCATTGTCTATGTGATCGAACGCCGCACAACTTTTGGCTTTGAGATGCGGGCGGTTGGCGCAAACATCGGCGCGGCACGGTTCGCGGGGGTTTCGGTGAACCGCGTGCTGATCCAGACCGCGCTTCTTTCGGGTGGGCTTGCCGCCCTTGCGGGGTGGTCCGAGGTCGCGGGCCTGAAGGGCCACCTGAGCCAGGACCTGAGCCCCGGCTTTGGTTATACCGGCATTATCGTGGCAATGCTGGCGCTGCTCAATCCGCTGGCAGTGATCGGCACGGCAATTTTCGTGGCTGGCATTTTCGTCGGATCAGACGCGATGAGCCGCGCCGCCGGGGTGCCGACTTATATCGCAGACATGCTTCTGGCCTCGTCGCTTTTGTTCATGGTTCTGGCGATCCTTTTGACGCGGATGAAGGTGGTGCGGGGATGAGCGACATCTTTGATATCCTGATTTCCGCCAGCTTTTGGGCCGCCGTCATCCGCATCGCCTCGCCTTTGGTGCTGGCAACGATGGGCGAGCTGATCTGCGAGCGGGCAGGCGTGCTGAACCTGGGGATCGAGGGGATCATGGTCGTGGGTGCCTTTACCGGCTGGCTTGCGGTTTATCAGGGCATGCCGCTTTGGGGCGGCGTCGGGGTGGCGATGGCGGCGGGGATGCTGTTTGGCCTGCTGCATGCCACGCTGACGGTGCCCTTTGGCCTGTCGCAGCATGTCGTGGGTCTTGGGGTCACGCTGCTGGCGACCTCGGCCAGCTCATTTGCCTATCGCCTTGCCTTGCCCGAAGTGACCAGCCCGCCCAGGATCACACCCTTTCAGCCGCTTGACCTTCCGGTTCTGTCGGACCTGCCCTTTCTGGGCGAGGTGCTGTTTACCCAGACCGCCTTCAGCTGGTTTGCCTTCGGTCTGGCCGTTGTGGTGTCTCTGGTGCTGTTTCGCACCCCGCTTGGCCTGGCGGTCCGGGCCGCCGGGGAAAACCCCTCGGCGGTCGAGTCGCAGGGCCTTTCCGTCACGGGCCTGCGCATGGGGGCGGTGATCGTGGGGTCCGGCCTGATGGCCATGGGCGGGGCATTCCTTACACTGTCGGCCTTTTCGTCCTTCTTTTTCGAGATGGTCAACGGACGTGGCTGGATCTGCGTCGCGCTGGTGGTCTTTGGTGCCTGGATGCCAGGCAAGGCGGTTCTGGGGGCGATCCTGTTTGCCGCGTTTGACGCGCTGCAAATCCGGCTGCAACAGACGCCACTTGGGGGCGAACTGCCCTATCAGGTCTTTCTGATGGCGCCCTATGTCCTGTCTGTTCTGGCCCTTGTCCTGATGTCGCGCCGCGCCGAGGTGCCCGCCGCGCTGATGACGCCTTACAACAAAGGGGAACGCTGATGTTCGATCTCTTGATCCGGGGCGGAACGCTGCCCGATGGCTCTGTCGCCGACATTGCGATCAAGGGTGATCGCATCGCCGCCGTGGGGCACGTGGAGGGCCCCGCTGCCCGCGTGATCGAGGCCGCCGGCGACCTGGTTTCGCCGCCCTTCGTGGACCCGCATTTCCACATGGATGCCGTCCTGTCCTATGGGCTGCCCCGGGTGAATGCCACGGGCACGCTTCTGGAAGGGATAGGTCTTTGGGGCGAACTGCGCGAAATTGCGACGGTCGAGGATATGGTCGATCGTGCGGTGCGTTATTGCGACTGGGCGGTGTCGATGGGCCTTCTGGCGATCCGCACCCATGTTGACACCACCCCGGACCATCTGCGCGGGGTCGAGGCGATGCTGGAGGTCAAGCGCCGCGTTGCCCCCTATCTCGACTTGCAACTGGTCGCCTTCCCGCAGGACGGGCTTTACCGCACTGCGACCGGACGGCAGAACGTGATCCGGGCGCTGGACATGGGCGTGGATGTGGTGGGCGGCATTCCCCATTTCGAGCGCACGTGTGAGGAGGGCGCAGACTCGGTTCGCGACCTTTGCCGGATCGCGGCAGAACGCGGTCTTCCGGTTGATCTTCACTGCGACGAGACCGACGATCCGATGTCCCGCCATGTCGAAACGCTGGCCCGCGAAGTCACGCGGCATGGGCTTGGCGGGCGGGCGGCGGGCAGTCATCTGACATCCATGCATTCGATGGACAATTACTATGTCTCGAAACTTTTGCCGCTGATCGCCGAGTCCGGGATGACGGTGATCCCGAACCCGCTTATCAACATCACCTTGCAGGGGCGGCATGACAGCTATCCCAAGCGGCGCGGCCTGACCCGTGTGAAGGAAATGCAGGCGCATGGCATCCGGGTTGGCTGGGGGCAGGACTGCGTGATGGATCCCTGGTATTCCCTCGGGACTGCCGACATGCTGGATGTGGCATTCATGGGCCTGCATGTCGCGCAGATGACGCACCCGGCCGAGATGCACCGTTGCTTTGACATGGTGACGCTGGATAATGCCGCAATCCTTGGATTGCAGGGCTATGGGCTGACACCGGGCTGCATCGCCTCGCTGGTGGTGCTGGATGCCGGCAACCCCGTCGAGGCGCTGCGTCTGCGGCCCGACCGGCTGGCGGTCGTGTCAAAAGGCCGGATTGTTGCCGAGCGCAATCGCAACGACAGCAGGCTTGGCTTGGCGGGGCGCCCGGCCTCGGTCCGGCGACGCCTCCCGCCAGCGGGCGCTGATTGAGCGGGACCAAGGGCTTACGGGTTTTCTGTGCAGGGGATGCGGTTGTTCAAAAACGCATGGATCCGTCCCGGTG
>Ga0105050_10006707_pt1 | contig 14146 bp, 25 predicted proteins | sample FRY01_FD_78088 | JGI IMG/M metagenome (GOLD analysis project Ga0105050, IMG submission 78088) | Freshwater microbial communities from Lake Fryxell liftoff mats and glacier meltwater in Antarctica - FRY-01 | ecosystem: Environmental > Aquatic > Freshwater > Ice > Glacier meltwater ... | reverse complement strand
GCCTAAAATAACAAGAGTAGATACAACTTGGTTTTTGACTAAACGACCACACAATGCACATTCTAAAAAGCCTGACTTTTTTCAAGACTTAATTGAAACCGTTTCAGAAAGTCCACGATTAGAAATGTTTGCAAGGCGTGAAAGGAATGGATGGGATGTTTTTGGAAATGAGGTCGAAAACTCTATCGAATTGAATAATGGTAACACTTGCACCTAACGATAGGTATTGCCGAAGTAAGGGAATTGGCAGCACCGAAGATGATTGAAAAACAAATGAAACCAAATTATTCAAAAGCCCAATAATGTACGTCAAGCCCTTATTTTGGCAAACACATTGTTAGCGGTAGTACGGTCAAACAATGATAAGATTTGTCAAAGCAATACAGGGTACAAGAGATAGCGATAACTATGCAACTCCTAAGAAGTTTTATGATAAACTTAATAAAGAGTTTCAATTTGATTTTGACCCTTGCCCTTTAAGGAGCGAAGTAGATGGATTGTATATTGATTGGAATGGTAATATTTATATAAACCCACCATACAGCAATATTGAACCATTTATAAAAAAGGGAATTATGGAAATACAGGATGGGAGGGCAAAGGTTTGTGTATATTTAATACCAATGAGAAGTGATACTAAATACTGGCACGAATTAATAATGAAATATGCAAGTGAAATAAGGTTTGTCAAAAGTAGGTTGAATTTTAATGAAAGTAAAAGCCCTGCACCTTTCCCCTGTGTATTAGTGATATTTAATAAACAATTATGCGGTAGTGTCAACTGTTTGAGTTATGTGCAGTAGTATTACCGCTAACGTCCCGTCGCTTGGCGCAGTTGCCGAAACAAAAAATTAATTATAAAAACTAAACGAAATATGAACGACTTATTTTCTGATGAAAAACAAACGGCAATTGCTCCAAACGGCTGTTATGCACTGCCTGCATTGTGGAACGGAAACGCTATTGAACTACTTAAAAATATAGAATCAGAAACTATTGATTTAATTGTTACAGACCCACCGTATAAAATAATTACAGGCGGAGACAGCAATGGTAAAAATTCAGTTAGACCAAAAGGAATACTCAACGGAAATCGTGAACTTATGAAGTTTATTCCAAAGTTTAACGAATGGCTGCCTGAATGTTTTAGAGTTTTAAAAAATGGAACTCACGCTTATTTTATGATAAATTCAACAAATCTTACTGAAATGCTTATTGAGGTAGAAAAAGTTGGATTTAAAATTCATAATATTTTGATTTGGAAAAAAAATAATTGTACCCCAAGCCAGTTTTATATGAAAAATTGCGAGTACATAATATTTTGCAGAAAAGGGAAAGCAAAATACATTAACGATATGGGAGGTAGTAAGACTGTACACGACTTTAATAATATTTTAGGAAACAAAATTCATCCTACTGAAAAGCCAATTGAACTAATGAAAGTTTATGTGAATAATTCAAGTAATGAAAATGATATTGTTTTAGACCCATTTATGGGAGGAGGAAGCACTGGAATAGCTTGCGTTAAGTTAAACAGAAAATTTATAGGTTTTGAGATTGACAAAAACTACTTTAATATCGCACAAAATCGAATTATGGAAACTATAACGAAAGGTTGTGCATAACACTTAGCATTACGCTACATGCTAATCATAATTTATTGATTATCAATTAAAAGCAGTAGCGTAAAAGTAAGTAGATGATTAAAACAACTAAAAAAAATAAAATGAAATATTACTTATTTACAACATATTTCAAATCTAAATCACCAGAAAGAGAAGCCGAATATGATTATTGCGTCCGAAAAAATATGTTTGCAGAATTAGACGGTATCTATTTATTAGTGGAAAATGAAGAAGATAGAAAAGAAGCTACTAAAAAGTTTTGCAGTTCTAACTGTTATGTCATTTGTATGTACCCATCAAAAAGACCAACATTTAAAGATTTTTTTGACTTTATCAATACTACTCATGGTGAAAATATTTGGAACTATAATTTTGAAGACTCAATTAATATAATTGCTAATACAGATATTTTCTTCTTGAACATGCAGCAGATTGAAGCTAATCTACATAGACTGCGAAGGGGGAGGACTTGCTTTGCGCTTACAAGGTATGATTACCACCTTAACAGAGGAAGCAATCTTCATGATGTACCCGACAGCCAAGATACATGGATTTTCAACGGCAAAGAATTACTGGGAAATATAAATGCCGATTTTTCAATGGGAGTTAGGGGATGTGATAATAGATTGGCGCATGAACTAATGCAAGCGGGGTTTGAAGTACTAAACCCAAGTAAGTCAATTTGTACTTTCCATCTGCATGATGTGCCCATAAGAACCTATTTGGACAATAATGAACCAGCGGTGCCACCACCCTATTTACTTTTACCTACACATGAATAACTGGAAAATAAGTTTAGACAGATACCTTACAGAACCACCTGATGACGAATTTGACGGATGGGCTGAAGATGTAATTAATAATATTCAAGAAGAATTTTATACAAAAAATGAAGATTGGGTTAATGAAAATAATGGACAGTGCAACAAATTTATCAATGAATTGTGGAATAGAGGCAAAAGTCCAGAAGATGCATCTAAAATGCTAGAACGTACATTTAAACTATATAAGCTATGTGGTGCATAGAAGCTAAAGCAAAAATTGACATACCATTAGGCGTAAATATTGCTGAATGGACAAATGAGGAATTTAAAAAGTTTATAAAGAGCAAAAAAACAGGATGCGTTGAATTTTACAAAGCCATTCAATGGCTTGGCAAAAAAAACTATCAAGATGCAATAAGAAGTTGCAATAATAAAACTTGGTTAAGCTGGCTGTATAACAATATTCCAAAATGCGAAGGCGTTATAAAAGCTGGCGAAACAATAACAATTACTAAGGGTAGAAAGGAGAAGTATGCTCTTTGGCATATGGCAATTTTTGATTTACCAGAAGAATATGTTGGAGAAACAATAAAGGTTATTTCAAAAAATTAAATAATATAACCAATGAAAATATTCCGAATAGTACTTACTGGTGAAGAATACCCAAATTACACTATCACCAAATCGTTTAATAAAATATTTGACTGTGTAGATACATTGTATTGGAATGAGATTGATTCAATTCATATGGTAAATAGTATTGTACAAGCAAGGGTAAAAGCAATAAAGTATGATGCTGTGTTTATGCAAATACAAGGAGCTGGTATTATTACAGTAGAAACAGCGAAAATACTTTCGGAGTATTCTTCAGTATTTAATTGGTCTGGGGATGTACGAACCGATATTACTTGGTATATAGAGATAGCACCTTATGTTGTTACGCTTTTTACTAACATGACTGATGTTGAAAAACTTAAAACGTTAGGATTTAGAGCCGAATACTTACAAACTGGTTATGATGATGAAATTTATTTCAACACATGCCAAATAAGGTACAACAACATCGCTTTTTGTGGACACCATTATGGTAAGGCTGATTTTCCTCTTACGCAACTTAGAATAGATGCCGTTACGGAATTAAAAAGAAAAATTCTAATTAACTTTAACCTTTATGGTTCAGGGTGGAAGGATATAGGTATTATTTCGGAAGGCACTGCTGATAATAATTGGGAAGCACTATTGTACAATAAGTCAAACCTAGCTTTGAGCATTAGTCACTTTGATTATTCAAGGTATTTTTCTGATAGGTTACTTAGGGAAATGGCTTGTGGAGGTTGCGTTTTATCGCACCGATTCAAAGACTGTGAACTAGATTTTAAAGATGCGGAGCATATTGTATATTGGGATAATATTGAAGACCTAATAGAAAAAACTAATTATTATCTATCGCATCCAGAAGAAGCAAGGGTTATTGGGACATCTGCAGCAAAATACGTTTTTGAAAATTACACATGGGTCAAATTTGCAGAAAGATTTAAAAATATAATTATTGCAAACTGGTGGAAAAAAAGTAGTAAATTAGAAAGCGTAATATTTTAAAAACAATGACTAGACAAATAGCACAATATGAATGTTCAAATTAGCAATAAGGCAAAAAAGTTACTAAGTAATCGTAAGTTTGCTCGTAAAATACTAATTAATATTATTGTAAGTGAACATCAATTAAACAATCAAGAAGCTATCTTCGTAAATCTTAATGAAAAAAAAATTAAATTAACCCAAATAAACCCACAATGAGCAGTAACACACCAATATTAATGCCGTTTCAGGAACTACCATTTAATGGAGATAGTTTTATATGTAAAGAGTTTATCAGACTAAGAGATGAGCTAGGACTTACAATAGCAGTAGAAACAGGAAGCTGCTTGTATTCTACCACAAAATGGCTTGGCGAGAACTTTGACAAAGTATTGACAGTAGATAATAATCCAGAATTTACTATTCATGGTCAGTACAAAGTAGCTGAAATGGAGAATGTAATATCGGTCATTGAAGATAGCGTAGTGTTTTTGAATAATATAGTAAGAAATTTTGACAAAAACGACAGAGTAATATACTTTCTCGATGCTCATTGGGGAGCGCATTGCCCATTGCAATCTGAATTAGATGCATTACTGTTTAGTGCAACAGAATTTCCGCCAGTAATTGCCATTCATGATTTCTACACAGGTAACGAAGCTTTTGGCTGGGATGAATATGAAGGTCAGCGTTTTGATTTTGAGTGGATTAAACCTATCGTCAAGCAATTAGAAGAAGCGCATGGATGCAGCTATATACACCACTTCAATTTAGAAGCCGAAAATGCTATGCGTGGGATTATTTACCTTGTTCCGAAAAAAAGCTGGGTAAATCAGTTACCAAAAATAGAAAAGTGGAATAAATATAGCCAATGCGGAGAAGAAGCATATATTGGGTTTATTTTAGAAAATCTTTCAACAGCAATTAATGATGCTCATTTACACAAGATGCACTTGGTTGAGCTTGGGGCTTGGGATGGATTTCATTTGTCTAATACTAGATTTTTAATTGAGCTAGGATATTCTGATTTACTAATTGATGGCGATAACAGAGGCAATAAAGAAGTAAAAGAATTTTTCATTAACAGAGATAATATAATAACCTTTTTGGTTGAAAATAATACACCAATACACTTTGATTTACTATGTGTTGATATTGACGGCAACGACCTTTACATTATAGAAAAAATATTATCTAAGTACACTCCTTCACTTATTGTTGCAGAGTTTAATCCTATTTGGCAATCTAATGAAAGCAAGGTGATAGCTTATGATGAATACCATGAGTGGTCAAAAGATGATTTTTATGGATTCTCTTTTGCCGCAGGAATAAAGATGGCAGAAAAGTTTGGCTATGTGTGTGTACATCAAAACGACAACCTAAATATGTACTTTGTAAGAAAAGAATTACTAGGAGATATAGTTGTGCCGCAAGTGATATACACACCAACAAATTATCATCCAAAATCTGAAAAAAATAATTGGATTGATTATTAAAGTATATTATCTTTACAAACTATATAGAATTTGCATTTTGCAAAACGAGAAATAAAGCGAAACACATGGGATTAAATGAAAAAAAAGATTACACGTATGTTCAAGTCAAGCTAGGCGAACTTGTTATTAAAAAGGATGGAAATATCAAAAAATTTGAAAGTTTAACAGGGAAAATAACCAAAGTATCTTTTGCCATCGAAGAGTATGAAGGTAAGAAATTTGAAAAAGCGACATTCTCTATAATTGATAATGATGCTGATGTGTTTATGCTTCAAATGACAACCGATAGCGGTTATTTTAGAGGGCTATGTAATAGCTTAAAAACAAGTGAAACACCTACCGAAGAAATTAGTATTATTCCAAAGCATACAAAATCTAATGGGGGCAAACCAAAAACTACTTGCATAGTAGAACAAAATAAGAATGCATTAAAGCACGCTTTTACCATAAACAATATGGGGGATTTGCCAGAACTAGAAATCAGAGACTACAAAGGGGAGAAGCTTTATGACAATTCTAACCAAATTGTATATTGGAAAAACTGGTTACTTAAGACATTTGAGCCAGTAGTTACTAATTCCGCTCCATCAACAGTTGATGCTGCACCTGAAACAACAGATGATTTACCTTTAAATTGACAACAAGCAATGAAAAATAATATTAAATTTAAAGCAAAAAAATCATTTCATATTTCTAATCAATTAATTATACCAAATCCTTTTAATTCTAATACAACAACTAGAAGCGAGTTTGTTAAAAATTGGAAATACAAAGCCGTAGTGTATGATGATTTAGTAATTGTTTATGATAATGACTATACGCCACATCTTTTTTCGATTAAACCTCATCACACTTGTTTTTGTCTAAACGAATATTTTGAACCAGTAACCCCAGAAGATTTTTAATAATAAAAAAAAAACTATGAATTATTTTGATGCAACAGTACAGGTCATGGTAGAAAGCCAAGACGGTAAAGGAAACCTTATTTTTAAAAGAGTAAAAAAAAGTTATCTAGTAGATTCACTTACTGTGACAGAAGCAGAAGCTAGAGTAGTAAAGGTGTTTGAAGAAATGGGAGGCGTTAAAGAGTATAGCGTATTAGGCGTAAATGGCAGTAGGGTAATGAGTGCCATGTTAGTTGACGGGAACACAGATGCTGACCATAAGTTCTATGAAGTGGTTGTGGAAATTAAACTAGAGAGTAGTACTCGTGTAAAGCGCATCAAAGAAACCTATTTAGTGGAAGAAAAAAGTATTACCAAAGCTGAAGAAAAAATTATTAAAACCTTCGAGAAGGATGGTTTTTCAAGCGACTACGAAGTTGTTTTAGTTAAGAAAAGCAAGATTTGCGAAATAATTTTTGCCGATACTATAGAGCTTAAAGAATTACCAGAGGGTAAGTTTGTAACAAAGGTTGCAGAGCCAGAAGAAGCAGCAGGCTCATGGATTCCAGTTGGTGAACAAAAGCTTGAAGATTCTATAACGGAAATACAAGATTAAACTTCTAGGTTGAAGACCTCTTTTATATAACATTTTAAATTAAAAACATGATAAAGTTAATCGGGAAAATTAAAAAAATACTCCCAACAGAAACATTTCCAAATTTTTTAAAAAAAATAATCTGGTTAGAAGAAACAGTTGATGCTTATGCCAACATGTGGATGCTAGAGGTTTGGAATAAGGACGTACCTATGATGGATAACTACAAAGAAGGAGATGTCGTTACCGCATACGTAGACATTAAGGGTCGGTATTGGCAAAACAACGATGGTAAAGATGGTGTAATAAATACACTTAAATGCTGGAATATAGAAAAAGATGGTTTATCTTTTAAAAAAATTGACTAATAACACATAAATCAATTATATACAAGGGAATATCAATAACTTAAATTAGCAATCATGATAGGAACGGAAACTACAAGTGGTCAACATATAGGCACATTAGAGGTCAATTTAGGCTCTGCATCTAGTGTTAGTACCACGAACAACCAGAGTTTTAATATTCACTCGTCAGGAACAACCACGAATATAAATCAATGGAGTTCTCCAGAGTTTCTTAAAGCAGAAGAAATAGGAGAATCTATTGAAATGCTGTACAAGCAGTATTGTCAGTGGAATAATGGCTATTCAATTATACAGAATCAAACACAGGAAGAACGAGTATTTAAAATAGTGTTTAGTTGCATTGATGGCAAGTGGAATAAATCTGAACCAATCATAGGTAAAATAATTTTAGCAAAAGGGGAAGATTATGAATTTGATGAATAATAAATAACTAGCAAACACGTTATAATAAAAAACAATCATGACCATGATAATAAACAACTACTATTTTGTATTTTCTATTATTTTTATTGTTATTCTTATATTTATTATTATACAACTGATACGTGCTAACAAAAAATTAAATGAACATGCCTTTCAGGCATTTGACAACGAGCAAGGGTTAGCCAACATGCTAGATGAAACATATAATGCATTGTATTTATCGAATATAGAGCTAATGAGGCACAATGTAGAAGGTAATTGTAATGACATAATTAAGAAAAATAGAGTTATTTTAGACCAAAATAACCTTCAAAAAACAGGTATTTATGATGTTTTAAAAAAAACATCAAATATTATTTTGTAGAATAATAATTATTATTCATAACTTTGGTGAAACAAAAGCGAAACACTATGGCACATTTAATTAATTTTGATGCAACAAAGGGTACACATTCTTTTGCATCTTACAAAGAAAAAGCATGGCACGGGTTAGGACAAATTGTAGAAAACGCTATGACATCTGCGCAAGCGATTGAACTTGCCAACATGGATTATGAGGTTGCAAGAGCTTCTATGCACGCTAAAATTGGGGAAGAATTTGTTGAAGTTACAGACAGATTCTCTAATTACAGAACTGATACCAATGTCCATTTAGGCACTGTCGGGGAGCGTTATGAAATTGTACAGAATAAAGATGCCTTTGGATTTTTCGATGCTATCATTGATTCTGGTGAAGCAATTTTTGAAACGGCTGGCGTTCTTGGTAAAGGACAGAAAATATTTGTTACCGCAAAACTGCCTGACGACATGCTCGTGCATGGTGAAGCTTGCAACAAGTATATCATCCTAACCAATTCTCATGATGGTACATCTAGCGTAATTGCAGGATTTACGACAGTTCGTGTAGTGTGTAATAATACGCTACAAGCAGCACTTGGAAGACTAACCAACAAGGTCTACATTCAGCACAAGCTTGGAGCAAAAGAAAGAATACAAGAAGCCCACAAGGTAATGGGTATTGCTTCTACCTACATGTCAGAAATAAATGAAATCTTTAACCAAATGGCAAAAACGCCTATATCAGATGATAATTTAAAAAATTATATCGTTGATGTAATGACTGCAGAAAATAAAGAAGAAATAAAAGAAGAAAAGGTAAGTTCTCAATTTATTAAAAAAGTAAATGATGCGTATGCTTTTGCTCTTACACATCCAACTCAACAGACCGATGCGACTCGTGGTACTGTGTGGGGAGCTTATAACACTATTTCTGGGTATTTTAATTATATCCAAAAATATAACAGCGATGAGCATAAGTTTGCAAGTCAAATGTTCGGGCACGGTAATTCTAAAATCGGTAAAGCTTTTGATATAGCCTGCAAAATGGTTTAATAGTTTGTTTGTTCGTGTTTCAAGGGGGGTGGGTGTTGTTCCCTGCCCCCTATTTTTTAAAAAAATAATATGAAGATTTATTTATTAGCACAAAATAAAAACAAGGAATATAATACATACGATAGTTGTATTGTTTGTGCGGAAAATGCTGAAGATGCAAAAACAATACATCCAGATGGTAGTCTTTATTCCCAACCCCCAATAGGTACTACATACACTTACTGGGCTTTCACAGCCGATGATATTTCTTGTGTAGAAATAGGGGAGGCTAATGAAAACCAAAAAAGAGGTGTTTTACTAGCTTCTTTCAATTCAGGAGGGTAGTAATTAACCCATTTTAAAAACAACTGGAATATGGTGTAACGGTAGCACAACAGTTTTTGGTTCTGTTTGTCAAGGTTCGAATCCTTGTATTCCATCAAATAAAAACATACTCACCTACTAAAAATAAAAATGGAAAACTGTAAACAATGTAAAGATTCAACTAACCAGTTTGATAAAATTGGTAAGACCTACTATTTATTATCTAATGGTATAATGATGTGTTTTAGGCATTGGCATCAAGCAGACAGACCTAAATTTGCATTTTCAGGAGATTATGAAAGTATAGGAGATTATGAAAGTATAATTACAAAAAAAAAAACTATTCATTTTAAATATGATAATTAATGAAATTAATTTTTTATTTAGGACTAGTAATGATTGCTAACATTTTCTGTGTCTATATAATATTTTATTTTCCGTACAATCAAATAAAGCAGATAAGTGGTGAATTAGAAATCAGAAATAAGCAACAGAAGAAGATGCTATTAAAAGAAAATGGTATTAATATTTGGTGGTATTGGCTTTTTTGTAGAATGAGTAAGCATGAGCACGATAATATTTGATGATTATAGGAACGTAACGCCACAATACAAGGAATTGGAATTTGATTTGGCAGTTTGCGATATTCCTTATGGTATTGATGTTGCAAATATGGCTTTTTTGAAAGAGGCAAAGCACCTAATAAAGCAAAAAAATGGTTCACGGCTAAATGCTAATGCCAAAAAAAAAACATATCAGGCAAAGAACTGGGACAAGGAAGTTTCACCACAAGCCTATTTTGATGAACTGAAAAGAATATCAAGGCATCAGATTATATTCGGCGTAGAATACGTAAATTGGAATGGATTAGGTAGCGGAAGGATAAAATGGAATAAGGGAGTAGCAGAAGGGGTGAGTTTTAAAAAGTATGAAATGGCTTACGAGAAAGGCAAAAAAAAAGTAATGAATTTTGTTAATCAAGGAGATTTTTTTAAAACACCATTAATTAATTTTTTAAATAAAAACCATGCCCCAAGTACCATATAGACCGATAAAGATTCATAACAGCATGCTAAGAGAGCCTTTTCTTCTTCTTTCTGATTCAATTATAAGATTTAAAAAGGTTGAGCCGAAGAACGATGAAAAATTAAGAAGATTTAATAAAGAATTGGATTTACTGTGGAGAAAAGTGCATGAGCATCTTGAAAAAAATTATCTTTATGATTAAAAATAAAAACTTATGTCAACAGTATCACTCATAATGCCGTCTTTTGAAAGACCGCAAAGAACCGAAAGAGCTATTCATTGCATCATCAATCAAGATATGGAGTTTGAGGCTTATGTAATAGGCGACAAGTGTCCAGTGATAGAAGCATTAATAAATGCGGGTAAGGCTGCGGAATACATTGCAGAAGCAAAGAAAAAGAATATAAAGCTCTCCATTTTTAACCTTCCTATACATTATGGCGGGTATGGTAATCAGGCTAGAATAACTGGAATTAGGTTGGCTTATGGTAAATATGTGATGTTTATGGATAATGATGATATTATTGATAATGACCACGTAAGCAACTATTACAATGCCATTGTTGATACACAAAATGATTTGATGTACTTCGATTCTTGGCTAGAGCCAATAGAGGGAAGGGGAACAAAGGGTATGTTAAGAAGTGCCAAAATGGAACAAGGAATGATTGGTCATGCCGAAATAATCGTAAAAAAGCAAGTGCTATTATCTTTGCAGCCAGAAACAGCAGAATATGGTCATGACTGGGGAATTATTAAGCAAATAATTGATAAAGAGTTTTTATGCCAAAAATCAAAAAACAAACCAACCTACCGTATTATGGGAGTTGGGGAATTAAGAGAAAATAATATAGATTAACACGAAGAATTTATTATCAAGCATTAAGTATTTTAATCTAATTCAGCTAGAATATAACCAGTGGAATGGGTTCGTTTTTACGGTAATTGGCATTGAGTATCAAGGCGACAATAAAGGATTTGAAGGTGAATTATTTGGAATACATTTCGCTTATTCGCATTTTATCATCTACTTTTTTTTATTGAAATAAATATAAAATCTCCAATTTTACACAAGGCAGAAGATGGTTAAAGCGTCAAAACAAAAAAAGCAAAATTCACAGGATTTATAAAAAAAAGATAAAACATGCCAAAAATAAAAGCAGACACTTATTTAATAGTAGCATTAGTAGCATTCGTTATTATTGTGATAATACTTAAGCCAAAGCGTTACAGCGAAACAGACCTTGTGCTAAAAGAAAATGCAGTTCTTAAACAGCAAAATAAAGAGCTAACAGATAAAAATGTTTTGCTGGGTAATAAGGTTGATTCTGTAGATAAGAATATTGACCGATATGCCCAGCTTGAAAAGAACATGCAAAATAATTACAACCAAATTAAAATAAGCATTAATAACCTCAAGCCTAAATACCAAAAAGCAGCAACATTCTCTAATAACTTTAATGCTGACAGTATTCGCCAGTATTTTTCAAATCTTCAATAATGAAAAAAAACCTACTTCTACTAGCATCAATATTGATAGCGTTATCTAGTTTTTCTCGACCTTGTAGCGATACCACTAAGGTTAAAAAAGACACTGTTGGTATTCCTATCCAAGATTTAAAAAAAGCGATTAATATTATCGAGAGAGGTAAGGTGGTGGAGCAAGAGTTGGTGCTTACCCAAAAAGCCCTAGCAGTAGCCGAAATCAGGATTGTCCTAAAGGACAGTGCAATCAATGAGCAAAAGGTCAAAGATTTGCTGTATAAGGAGATAATAGATAACTACAATAAAAAAATGGCAAATTCCGATGTTATTGTAGATGGTTTACAAAAAAGCGTTGTACGGGAAACAAAAAGAGGCAATAGAAATAGTGTGTTAAAATGGATATTTGGTGGACTGGGTTTAGCGGCAGGAATATTTATCTCAAAATAATTACATGATACTTGCAAAAGATTTAAGAATAGGAAATTTACTATTAACGGAAAGCAAAAATATTGTAGAAGTAACTGGCATTAAATATACAAATGCATATTACATCGAAGTTGGCGAAAAGTGGTCTAATCTCGATGAATTTAAAAAAATACCTCTAACAGAAGATATATTATTAAAGTTTGGTTATAATGTAAGTGATTTAGAAAGCGGCAAAATATTAATAGTTGGAGAAAGTTTTGACAATGTTATTGGTTATATTATAAAATCATTAAGTTCAAATATTGTTATTAAATCAGTTGACCAACTACAAAACATATTTTATTATATAAAGGGAAAGGAATTGATATTAAATTATAATGATGTAGAAATATAATAATAATTTGGAAGGAGAAATAAAAACTATGAAGCGAAAAAAAATTTTGTGTTTATTTGATTATGTCGCACGTACAGGATTTAGCACTGTCAGCACCAATATTGTAGCAGAGCTAAAAAAGCACTACGGAAAGAACCTGCATCTTGACATTGTAGCTATTAATTATTTTGGTGACCCATATCAAGAAGACGAGAACACCTTCGTAATTTCAGCAAGAAAAAATGATGTTCAAGACGATGCATTCGGAAGGTACTTTTTTTTGAAAATACTTAAAGAAGCCCCAGACTACGATGGTATCTTTATTTGTCAAGATTTGGGCGTTATTGTTCCATTTATAGAGGTATTAGAGCATATCAAGCAAGAAAAAAAAGATACAAATCAAAAAGTATTTAAGTCTATCTTTTATTTCCCAGTTGATTGCCGACTTATTTATGAGCTAATAAGAAAATTAGAGTTTTTTGATTTACTAGTTACCTACAATGAGTATGGCAGAAAAGAAGTCAACCGATTAAGACCAGAACTTAAACTAAAGGTTGTGCCGCATGGAAATAACTCAAAAGACTTCTACCCATTAAAAAAAGAAGATATTGATTTATTTAAAAATGAATATTTTGGCAATAATGCTAATAAGTTTATCATTACTAATATTAATAGAAATCAGCCGAGAAAGGATTTTCCAAACACCATATTTGCATTTATCGAAGCAAAAAAAATATGGAAGGAGGATATGTATAAATCACTACCAGAGCCATTCTTGTATCTTCACACACATCCAAATGACCCAATGGGTTGGGATTTACGAGCCATCTTGCTGCAAACAGATTTAGTTGAAGATGAAGACTACCAGTTACTGGCAAAAGAGTATGAAGAGAAGATGTGCACTACTAAAATGGTCAATCAGATATACAATGCATCAGATGTTATACTTACAACAACACTAGGCGAAGGTTGGGGGCTTTCATTTTCAGAATCTGCAGCATGTAAAATACCCATAATTGCTCCATACACTACATCGTTTATAGAGATGTCTAATTACGGTCAAAACGCCTACATGCTTAAAAACATCTACCCATATGTACATACCAATGATAATGTCGTAAGAGAGCAAACCGATATTGTAGAGGTTGCGGAAACTATACACAGAGTAGCACTGATTAAGTGCTTGTATAGTAATAATATAATATCAGAACCCGTATCTGTTACTAAACATAAAAAGATGATTCTGGACAATTATAAATGGGTGCAGAAATTAGAATGGACAGATATTTGTAAGACTTGGATTGAATATTTTAAACTTTACTAAGATGGCACTAGATTTAGAAAAATTACAAAAGCGGTGGGATGATGCTTTTGATAATATTACGCAAGAAGAAATAGATAAATTCTT
>Ga0105050_10006706_pt1 | contig 14147 bp, 20 predicted proteins | sample FRY01_FD_78088 | JGI IMG/M metagenome (GOLD analysis project Ga0105050, IMG submission 78088) | Freshwater microbial communities from Lake Fryxell liftoff mats and glacier meltwater in Antarctica - FRY-01 | ecosystem: Environmental > Aquatic > Freshwater > Ice > Glacier meltwater ... | reverse complement strand
CCTCCTACAACTCCTGTTGTTGCCCTAGCTCCAAACCCTGTTGTTCCTCTAGCTAATGCAGTAGGACCTACTACTGAATCAATAGCCCTACTATCTAGTATGGTTCCCAGCAAAGTAACCTGTCCATCAAGAGCTTGCCCTTGAAGTCGATCTTTTTCAGATTGTGTCTCTGCATCATCTATAGCCTTTTGATCTGCTTTTAAAGTATCAGCATACTGGCTAGGAGTCAGTCCTCCATATTTCTTTAAGAGGCTTGTCTCATACTGTGTCTGATTTATCTGAGACTTTCTTAGTTCATTTGTAAGGCGTGAAGTTTCAAGGTCAGCTCTTGCCTGAGGATCTTGTAAATGTTTACCAGCCATTAGGTATGCTTCTCGCTCTGAGGTAGCAGTATTCATTATTCGCTCAGCTACTTCTTGAGGACCTCCATACTTGAGGACTAGTAGTGCTGTATCAGATATGCTTTTAGTTTCTGCTTCTTGTTTTGCAACCGCCTTAGCTTCAGCATCTAGCTTAGCTTGCATTTGTAGTGCTCTCTCCTTATCCTGCCTATCAAACTCTGGTGAATCAAGTATAAGTTGTAAGTTCTTTTGCTTAACAGTTATTGCTTCTTTAATAGGATCATATTTCTGTGCAACAGCTCTGTCTACGAGGTCGTAGGCAGTAGATAGGTTCCCTCTCGTAGCTTCTAGTAGTGAAGATACGCTTAATGCTTGGATAGCGTTCTTCCTAAGAGCAGAAGCCTGTAGTGGCTGTAATCCACCTGATGTTACTCCCCTTCCAGTTACATCTTGCTGTAGTTGTAATGGTATTGCTAGAGCTTCATTCTTTAACCCTGTTAGCCTTGAAGAAAGGTCTGTTTGTTGTTGTATAAGTTCTGATATTCCAGCGTCTTCTTCTAGCTGTGTCGTAAGAGCACTCTCACCAAGTAGTTGATTGTTTAGAGCTTGTAATTGCTCATTTACACCCTGTGCTTGATTTTCTGCTCCAGTAGCACCTAGGGTAGGTAAATCACTGTTAAGACCTTTTACATCGGCTACAGGGACCTCTCCAGGGCTTCCAAAGTCGAGGCTCGGACTATCAGCAAGAGCCGTAGAGGTTATCCCCTGATCTTGTGGAACACCTGCATTGATATTGTTCAATGCTTGCTCTCTGTTCTTTAGTTGTTCTTCTGAAGGATCCATATTATGTATTAAAGCCTAAGCCTAAGTTTATTAATGCTGTGTTTATTCTGTTGATTCCTATTCTAGCAGTTCCATCAGAGTCTATTCCTGACTCAGAAAGAGATCCTAGAACCTGTTGCTGAACTACTGGTGTTGCTCCAAAAAATCCTAGTTTCTGAGTAGCACTCGTTCCTATCTTTGTTCCTGTGCCAGAGCTAAGTTGTATGTTTCTACCATCTAAAAACTGTAGATCCTTCTGAAAGGTATACCGATCACTTCTAACAAGAATACTGAGCATATTCTCTAGTGTTTGTATTCTGTTTTCTAGAAGTTCTACTTTATCCATATTAATAAGGTTTAGTATCCGTTACGTCTTCTTTAAAATGTATCCCTGTTATACACGCTCCACCTGTTGATTCTGCTCTAAACTCAATCTCTTTGTAATTGACAGGTAAATTAGTTCCAGCGTCTTCATTCTTCGTTGCTGAGTATGATATAGAATTATCTACTGCGTTTGTAAAGATCGTTGTCCATGTACTAGTCTTAATGGCTTCATCTGTTCTGTATTTCAGTATTACCTGACCAGCAGTAGGCATAGGCTCTGTCATTAGGGATACTCCCATAAGGTCTACAGTGTTAAATGATCCACCATTATTAAATGTCTTACTCTCATATATAGAAGTAGCTGAGTAATTAGCTTGGTGGTCTGTTCTACCTACCTTATAAACATTATTATTAATGTATGCTTGAAATATGAAGTCTCCTATTACTAAAAATCCCAACGATTGCCCTGTTATCAACGCTGTACTGTTGTTAAGAGTTCTTTCGTGGATTATTGTGAACTGTTGGGTTGGTCCCGAACGTCCTATACTCCAGAGTCCTTCTTTAACTGCTGAACCAGCTGTGCCGTCTTCATTATAATTTATTTTGAGTGTGAAAAATAGCCGTCCATTCTCTACCTGAGAATAGTTAGTCATTAATGCATCATTATCATCTGCAACAAGCTCTTTAATCGTTACAGCGTAGCTTCCATTAAGAGCCTTAACAGTAATTCTGTCTTGGAACTTGGTAGTTGTCCCTCCATTGTGTGTAACACCTATAAGGATTCCATCTAGCTGTTCTAGGACTTTAACTACTCCAGGTCCCCAATCTACGCTCTCTGAAAGAGTCGCAAGTGAGTCGTCTCTGTTCCATAGGTAGACAATAGAGTTTCCTACTCCAGACTTAGGTGAACATGCAATAGCAAGGAAGTTTCCATATTCACTTATTGCTTCTACTCTTAGGTGAGCAGGTAGGGTTAGAGCAGTAGCGTTGTATGCTGTGCCAACGTGATTATATGAAGCTATCTTATTATTGTAGGGAATGTATAGAATGTCGTCTTTAGAGTGAACAAGTCCCTGTCGTATAGTTGTATATGAGAGGGTTTTCCATGAGTCTAACCATTCTGACCCTGTTGGGGAAAAAGCCCATAAGTTAGTTCCTGCTCTAGCACCAATAACAAGTGCTGCTTGTTCATAGTATACAAATAGGTCAAAGGCGGTTGATCCTGTTGTGGATTGGTTATTAGCAGGTGCTCCCCATGTAGCGTCCTCTAATCCATTAGAAATTCCTGAAGTAGCTTTACTTAGTATTTCTGCTCTAGGGGTTCCTGAGACTACACCAAGACCATATATGTTGTAAACCGATGAACCGTTTTTAGCTACACAGAAGTTCTGTTTTCTGCTAGTTGAAGAAGAACTATCACCATCATCTGATTCACGATAGGGGCATAGTTTCCAAGGTGAGGATAGAATATCAAAGTTAGCTACATATCTAGATGTATTTGCTTGAATATCTCTGGAGTCATTTACAATCCCTCCATCGAATCTATCTATTGTTGTTTCAATTGATTTTCCCATATTATTCGTACCATTCAATAATTACGAATCCTGGTGAACCAGCTGCCCCTTGGTTAGATATACCTTTAGCTCCTCCTGCTCCTGCTCCATACCCTGATGGTGAAAAACCATTTCCATCAGCATAAAATCTGATCAAACCTCCATTACCAAATGGACTATCTGCTCCATGTCCACCGACCCAACTTGAACCAATCTGTCCCCCTGCTTTACCTGTTCCCCCGTTAATGTTTAAGTCTCCTCCAGTAGCCGTTCCTCCTGCTCCTGCACTCAAACCGTCTCCACCAGAACCATCTCCTCCTGCTGAACTAACGGTTACATCTGCAACAAACGAACTTGTACCCCCAGTACCTCCAGCTGTTGCAGGTGCTCCCGAAGCTCCAGCCGTTCCTCCTGCTCCCACTGTAACAGTTACGTTACCTGAGACAGACACCCAACCTTCTGCATAAGCACCAGCCCCTCCTCCTCCAGTAGCATTTTGACCGTCACCATTATCACCATCTGTTCCCCCAGTTCCTCCTCCACCTCCAAGAACACGAACTCTCACATAGTTTAAATGAGCAGGTTTCGTCCAAACTCCACTTGCTGTAAATACTGTTGAAGTTGCTCTTGGTGCTGTTGCTGTTACGTTTCCTGAAGAATCTACCCTTAGAGTCGTTGTGGATGTAGGCTGTGAAGCCGATGGAAAACTGTATGATAGTCCATTCAATACAAGAGGATTAGCTGGTGTAGAAGAAGCATTAAGGTTCTTTATTCTAAAGGTTGAACCAGTGAAGTTATATGAAAGTGTCTCATCTACTGATCCTGAAGCCCATGCAGGGAATCCAGCTACTAGGGTTAATATTTGGTCATTTGAACCCACTCCCAATTTAGACAAGACGTTAGAAGCACTTGAGTAGATAAGATCTCCCGCTGTGTAGGTAGCAAAGCCTGTTCCTCCGAAGAGTTCATCTACAGTAGTTCCCTGCCACACACCAGTTCCAATTGTTCCTATAGTGGCAAGTGCTGTTGCTGATGTTAGAGAATTTGCTGTTGTGAGTCCATTAGCTGTTGTTAGCTGGTCCCATGTTGTAGAAGATACATCTACCTTTCCATTATTCAATAGAGCGTACTGTGCATTGTAGAAGGTTGGGAATTCAGTTAGAAGATTAACTGACTGAAGTTCTGTGTTAGCAATAGTTCCAAGATTATCTGGTCTAATATCTATAATTGAAAGAGGGACATAGTTAAATAGGACTATGACCCCTGCTATGAACACTATGCTTGATATAAGGATGTTTTTCATCATGTTTTTGTTTCGTTAGTTACTGTGAGGTTGTTCTTTGATTCCTCTGTAATTACTGGTCTGTGTGTAGCCCATATACTATCCCCTTGTTCTCCCCATGAACCAGTAGCCCATATAACTCCAGGGATACCTTTTGTCTCATTAGTTACTGAGAGATTGTCTTTTGTTTCTTTTGTGATAGTAGTTACCATATTATATAAATCTAATTCGTTTAGGTTTCATCACTGGACGGACATCTTTCTCCCTTCTAGCGTAGAACTTCATCATCTCAGCCTTTCCCTCATCCCATTTCTTCTCAAGCCATGCAACACGGTCTTGTTTGTGCTTCATGCAGTAAGAAATAGCTCCGTAGTAAGCTAGTAGAATGTGGTATGGAGAAGGTATTGAAGGCTCTTGTGTCGTATCTGCTGTAGTGAATAGGTCTATAGTTCGTTGGAAGGTGATTCTAAGCCCTCCTACTAGTGTCACATCATCTGTATCTGGTGCTGGATAGAGTCGTATAGTGTCCCCTTCCTTTGAGTAATACTGTGGTGTTCCCTTCTTAGGGCTACCATCTGTTTCAAGCCCAAAGTATTGTTCTGGTCCCTGATCACCTAGATCAGTTTCTTCTATTGGCTTGAGCTTTATAAAAGTGGCTGGTGATTGTTTATTCAATACCTCTATCATTCGTATATTGAGGTATACAGAAGAGAATGAGTAGGCTTCTTGTCCATCTACTAGCGTAGCTACACCTCTAGGTAGGTCTGTGAAGTTAGTGTCGTCAAATTCCCAGTTACCGTCTGCACCAAGAATAATACCTACTAATGTCTCATAGCCAGCATTTACCTTCCTTATAGCGTCAGCTAGTGGGAACTTATTTATATCAGCGTCACAGAGATCCCATATTTCTGCGATGATTGATAGCTCTGGGTTGGATATGTCGTATATTCTCATTGTTTAATGTTTTTAGCTCTGCCCCCCGAAAGGGACAGAGTAAGAACACTAAGCTACGTTGATATCAAATACCAATGTCTTGTGTGCTGTAGGTGTAATGTGTCCAATGTCTACACGACTGTAGAGTGATTGTCCTGAGAGGAAGTTAGTAGCATTTCCATCTGAAGGACCTGCTGGGAAGTCGATTACAAATGCTCTTCCGAATGTACGCCGAAGGATACCAAGAGTTTCAATCTTCTTTACTCCAGCGAATACGTGACCTGCTGTGTGCTCGGTTGACCAGTAGTGGTCAACTCCGAGGTAACGGAGTCCTTCAACAGTTCCCTCCTTGAGAGCTTGATCTGCTGTAGCGAATCCGTTAGCTTGAACAAATGCTTCGAGATATTCAAAGTCTGCTGGTCGCCATACGAATCCTGCTCCCTTCATATTCCACATTGTCTGCCCGTTAGCTTCTCGAATCTTTCGCTTCGTACCACGAATGATGTCATCGATGTTTGAAGCAGTAACAGTAATTGCAGATGTTGAAGTTCCTCCGCCTCCAATATCTAATGTTCCGAAGTTAGTCCAGCTAGCGTGTCGAGCTAGAACTGCTGATTCAATGTACTCGTTTAGAAGTGCACCGATTCGATCGAAGATTTCTGCGTGTTTTGTCCACTCTGATTGTGCTGAATCAGCCCAATCAACGTAGATAGGTACATCTCGACCTGTTGAGATAGTCATAGTCTCAGCTGTCTCCGCAAAGTCTTGAAGAGTTGCTGCTGTTCCACGTGTCACTGATTGAACAGATGGTGTGGTTGACATATATGATGTAGACCATACTCGACTGTCGTTCACCTGAACATCACACATTTCTTTCCATGTGGTTGGGTGATCTAGTCGGTCTTGCAATACGTCGTCGTATTGTGTGCCGTACGTTACTGTATTTGTCATGATTATTAAAGTTAGTTTTTAATAACCAGACGGTGTTTACTTGTCGCTATAGAATGACATTTTGCCTTTCTGTGTAGACGAAGATTTGAGCATTGATCTTACGATATCTCGTCTTGTTTTGTTGTCAGGGACTTGTTCTGGTGTAGGTGGAACCCCTTTAGCTTGCCAGTATGCGTTGGTGTTCTTAGCCTCTGATGGACCTTGTCCACCTCTTACATCTGATGTTGCCTTAGTGTTAGCTTTGTCTTCTCTTAGCGAGGCTAGTTCAGACTTGAAGTATTTACTTGAAAGTAAGTCCTCCATGTCTTTACCTGTCTCCTCTTTGAGCTTATCAGCTAGATCCACTTCGTCCTGATCTATAACCCCTTCCGATTTTAGAGCTAGTTTGTCAAATTTCCTTAGTATTTCATCGTCTGATTTGGGTTTTTTGGTTTCATTTTTAGGTGTTTTGTCACTCTTCTTACTTTCTTCATACAATTCCTTGTATGTTTTCCCACTATCGGGGTCTAGTGCTTTCTCTCTCCATTTATCCTTTTGAATCTGGAGTGATTCCACGTTGACTTCATTGTTTTCAGAAGTTTTGTCTTCTACACCTTCAACAGTGGTGTCGTCTGTAGTTTCATTTTCCATAGTTTTGTCTATTATTCATTTTTATGGGTTTTGTCCCTTACTAATTAACTTAATCTGCTACTTGACCTGCTTCTACCCAGAAGATAACATTACTATCCGCTTTCTTTAGGAAGGTTAGCTTTGATATCTCAAGTCCGTTTACAATAACAGTCTCTCCTTCATCTTCTTGCATATCAACTCCTGTTCCAGCTGCGAATGTTGCAGTTGAACCAGCTGTCGTTGACGCATTGAAGAAATAAACTTCAAAAGACTGTCCTGGCTTCAGACCAACGAGCGGTGCTGATGTACTTGCCATTGTTGTAATAGTTGTGTTTATTCCTACATTCATAGATATAAGGCTTGTCTTATTTCTAAGGTGCCTTGAGTCTAGTGTAATTGTTGTATCTACAGTAGTTGTTGATGTAACTTCACCACCATTGGTTACGTTATTTAAGAACACCTGATTTTCAGTATGATCTGGTCCTGAAGCTCCACCAAGTTGTGTTTGTACTTCTCGTACGATCTCGTTTCTAACAATCTGTTCTGGTGTCCTAGAAATAGCGAGTGCACTAAGAATGATTGCTACTACTGCGAGTGATCCTACTACTGTTGCGAATTTTCTATTTTCCATTTTTCTTTGTGTTTTTTACTGGTAAAGCCGACCTTTTGCTTTTATCTTCTTTGTCTTCCTTAACTTGCTTCGATTTTTTCTTTCGCTCTCCTGCTTCCTTATCAGCTTGTACTCGTTGCTGATCTTTCAGAGAAGGCATTTTTGCGTTAAATAATCCCATATATATGTGTTATCTATTAATTGTTCCTATACGTAATTGTTGTTGTTGGCATAAGTCCTGACTCTAGGTCAATGAACAAGCCATCTGTAAACCCTACGTCAAAGGTGTATGTTTGTGCTGCTGTGTTAGCAGGGAATGAAGCAAGGTGAATCGTAGAACTAGCCTTGTTGCCTGTCCTAAGGTTTACGTTCGAGGTTGTTGCGTTGTAGATGTTCACAATTCCTGTGTTTGCACCTGTGATAACAACAGATCCAAGCGTTCCTTGTCCTGTCTTTACAAAGTTATCCCCAGTGAAAGCTCCATAAATACCACTAGAAGCGGTAGATGTTGCTCTGTATTCATCTGTAACTGATACAGAACCGAGAGCCTTGTTGGTTGTGTTGCTAACCATATTGATAACAACTAGGAGAGCCATTATTACTCCTATTGTTGCAATTGATTGTAGATATTTGTTTTTCATAATTTATTTAAATGTTAAAAAAGCTACTCATTTAGAGTAACTTAGTGCAATAACCTTATCGGTAGGGATAAGGGTACTACATTAAGTTACCCTGCTTGCTTCCCTACCGAAGCATATTCTGTTAATAGTCGACCTGTTTATAAACCTACATTTTGTTTGATTATATCATTATTATCATCTGAACGTACAATGTTACCAAACTCCTTGAACGCTTCGTTCAAGTAATCTATTGCAAGTCTAGAAGCTGCTAATTTGTATATGTCCTGATCCTTTCTAGTCTTTAGGAATGAATTGCGTATCTCGTCCTGTATAACCTCTGACATCACAGTATCAGCCATAAACTGTTTGATCTTTTCTTTTCTGTGGTCCATTACGCTGGTGTGTTAGCTGTTGGTGCTGTTAATGCCTGTGCGTTGATCGGTTGTCCTCCTCCTTGCGGTTGTGGCTGGGCTTGTTGAGGTGGAGCCATATTAGAGAGTCCAGCAAAGTCTACTGGTGAAATGCCTGAGAACTCTAGAATATCATTGAAAGCTGTCCCCATGCTAGGTATCTGCATAACCTGTTGGAAGCCTTGTGGATTAGAGAACATGAACTCGAAGATAGAAAGTATCTTGTCTGTAAGTTGTGAAAGGTTCTTTTGCTTACCTGCTATGTTAATACCCATTTTAATCTCTATTCCCTTCATCTCATCTTTGAGTATTTCTATTAGGTGTTTGTTACCCTTCTTAGTGAAATCAGCAATAAACTTACCCTTGAGTAAGTCTTTATCAGTTGGTATCTCACCTTCTAGCACAGCTTCATTCCTTGTTTTGTTAGCAAAGTTCTCAGCTAGTTGTTCTGTGATCCATTGTAGTTCCTCAGAGGTTAGAGTAGCTAGGAACTTCTTACCTGCTGTGATCTCCTTAACAATGTCTGGAATAATGAATATTCTATAGATATGTTCAATAAACTTAGCTCGTTGTCCTCTACGTCTATCATGTGAACCTCTACCTTGTGTAAGTGTTTGTTGTAGTCCTCTGAATGTAGTCCCTGAAGCCTGTTCCTTACCCATTTGAGGGTCAAATGCTGAACCTACTGCCTGTGCTTGTTCAAACCATGAGTTCACACTATTTTCAAACAGTTGAACTGCTACTGGTGACTCTGTAGGAACACGTCCAATCCTTCTACCCTCTGCAATCGTAGTGATCTGGAGGTTTTCCATGTTCTGAATCTCATTCTTATTAGCATAGCTCTCATCATCAGTCCACAAAGGAACCTTTGAACCAGCTTCAAGCATGTTCATCTTGTGTATTTCTAGGAAGTTTGTCCAAATCTGTGGATGTAATAATCCTTCACCTACTCCACGTCCTAATGCACGACTATAAATCTTCTTACTTGTGTGGAATTGTAGGTCTTCAGCTTTACCCTTACGCCTATACAGCGTTACTCCCTCTTTATTCCCATTCTTATCAGTATAAAACGCAACAACATGATTCTGATAGAACCAGTATTCCATATCATCGTCATCATTTAAGTAATGACTCGGTAGATCACCTCTTACTATGTAAACTTCTATATTCTTACCCGTTACGCTGTTGTTGTTCTGTCCAACTTTACCTGCTGGATCCTTAGTCTCTTGAGCCAGTACGATTAGGTCTTCAATTGAGACAGTAGCTCCGTTACTCTCATCTCCCCACCCTTTATCAGCCATTCCTCGTAGCTTACTTGGTGAGAAGTTGAACTTAACTCCTAGTGGTCCACCTAGAATATCTGTTTGGTCAGCAAAAGCAATAGCTGGCATGAATACAACCTCCGGTCTCTTCTCTCCCTTCTGAACCAGTACACCACCATAATCAACATCATCTTCAGTTATCTCATCAAACAGTTGATCGAGGTCATGCTCCTTCACATACTTATCATCGTGATACTTCTTGATTAGGAATGAAAGTGCTCGCCCTCCTTTGTCTTCAATATAAAATACTACGTCTTTAACCTCTATATCCTCTGTCCAGTAAGCAAGATTAAGAATAGGCTCCATGATGTTCTTGAAAGCCCTCATGTAATCGTTGTCCCCAGTGTAAAACTGTGAGTTCTTCATGTGGAAGATCATCTGGATATGAGTCTTCATACTCCAGTTCCAGTTAGTACCAACACTAATCTCCTGAGTATCGTACTGGGATTCTTTATCTTTTATGTATGAATATATGGAAGGGCTAATCATTCAAATAGGGTTTTATCAAATAAGATAGCTACATTCTTATGGGCTATTTCTTTCTGTGTACCACTAACAGCACCAAATATGTTGTACATAGTCCTAGCGTTAAGGATTCTCTCTCTCTTGTTCTTCCCTTTAGATATTACAATAGAGCCAGCTAGTCGTGTAACTGTCGGCTTGAGGTTCAATATAGCTTCTATCACAGTCTTACCAGTAGCACTGAACTTACGTCCACCAATAACCATATGGGACTTAATCAATTCTTTTTTAGTAGTCTTTGCCATTATTAGTATCCTAAACTCCTAGCGTCTACAGCTCGTAAACCACCTTTCTGTAGTCTGCTCTGAGCCTGTAGTTGTTCAAACTGTTGCCATCCACTTACTCTATTCTTCTTAGGTCGTAGAGCTATCTTAGCATCTACCTCCTTAGCTATCTCTAATCGTACCTTGTTACATGACTCACAGTAATAGTCATCTGGTTCATTTGAATCATACTTAGCACTACACTTGATACAAGTAGGTGTGTATTTCATAACTCTATTATACTAAAATTATTAAGATGTCAAACTTTTGTTCACTGGGTCTCTCTTACCCGACATAATATGGTTCATAATCTTCTTCCATTTCCTATACTGCAAAGGGCTTTTAAAGCCTAATCTAATCATAGTATTCTTGTGATCTATAACCTTCTGCTGGCACTTGAAACACTTTTCCCATTCTCCTACATCAGAATGATCACACGTTGATCGTAGTGCATGTATGAGTGTCTTCTGAATATACTCATAATTAGCAGGATCCTTTAACTGAGCAGGAAGTCCGAACAGGTCTGGGTCTGGTGTGTATTTTTGTAGATTCTTTGGATCCATCTTTGGTAGTTCTTCTGGTGTCATAGTTTATCAATAGTCGTTATCTCTCATTTAAACTTACTTAATATCTTATAAACAAAACGTGCCTTCTTACCTGTTAGCACTATCTGATAGTTAAATATATAGAGATACAGTCTTCTAGGAAAAGGCTGTCCAGCTCTTATGAAGTAATCTGTAGTGTAACTTATCATAGAGCTATATTAACTTTCTTCTTACGTTCTCTCTTAGCTGAGTGAATACAGGTATCCCAACCTTCTTGACAGCACATTGGTATTTGTATGTGGGTGGTCATATTATACAGCTATATTAGATTTACTTCTTGGTGGTTGAGATAGTGTACTCCTCATCTCACGTCTTCTTAGTATTGGAATGATAGAATTCATCCCATATCGTATACCTGCCATGTGGTGATTCTCACTCTTAGGGTCTTCTTGGTTAAGAACTCTATCATCTTTGTCCTTTAAAAAGACATAGTTCATATACTCTTTCCATATAGTATAACTCCTTTTAGTGATAAAGATAGTCTGGTCCTGCACGTTTTGTATGCCATGAATTACTGAGTCTCTACCCTTCTTAGAACCTGTAATGTTTATACCAAAGGATCTAATCTCATCTATACTCTTAGGCTCTGCACTATCAGCAACAGTTAAGACCTTCTGTTCTTGTAGCATGAGTAGCTCGGCAATCTTCTTATTAGAAAGCCCTCGTTGATAGACAATCTCATCAATCACATATGCCCCATTCCAGTAATAAATGTCTCCTATGGCTGTTGGGTCGTTAGTATACCCAAAGTCCACGTAGCGACGCTCTAAGCGTGCTTCAGGGGGTATCTCATCCAGTTGCTTCCACCCTTTATATATCCTTTCTTCAATCTCACCTAGCTCACCTAATCCATAGACAGTCCACCAACCTTTCTTATGCTTGTGGCTCTCTATTTCCTTAACAGTGTTCTCATCTAATGCTTCATTATCTAAATAGGTTAGCTTGAGGTGATCTACATCATCTCTTACTCCCTGCATCTCTGTATAAAACCAGAACTCACTTATTGGGTTCCAGTCTAGCCAGACTATCTCCCTTGTTCTAGTGATGAGTTGGTCAACTATGTTATACGCTAGGTTGTTACACTCGTTTACGAATAGAACATCCCTTCTGGGTCCATGAGCCTTACCATAGGTATCTACTGATATGAACTCTATCTTAGAACCACTAGCAAATGAATAGACAGCCTTAGGGTGCTTAACCCAACGCTTATCTTCAAAGTAACCATGTGCCTTCATTATATTCTCAAAGTCCAACATAGCTCCACCAGAAAGGTGTGGGAAAGCCTCTGATACAACAGAGATCAGTTTGTTCTCATGTGTTTGAGCATAGTCTATACACCAGATCAATATGCTTATAGTCTTAGAAGCAGCAGTACCACCTGATACAGCTCTGATCCTCTTTCTAAGCTCGAATATCTTTCTTGTTGCTGTTGTGTCTTGGAACATAGTTTAAATTATGCCATATGTAATAGTCTCCATGATTACTCATCATCTTTACTCTTACCGTTGTAGATAGGTCTAGTCTCAGTCCTTTCAGTAGCACCACCACTAAGTAACTGAGTGTTCTTGGTAATCTTATCTAAAGCACTTACTGCGTCCTTATACTCTACCTCATCCAATTCTTTACCAGCTATAGCTTTAATAAGCCTCTGCTGTTCGTCTTTTAGTTGTTTAATGAAATCGCTCATAGCGTATATATAACCTTTAGTCTTTAAAATGTCTCCACAGTGGGAATATGTTGGTGAGTATCCACTTGCTATCATAGCTTCTTTCCTACTAGCGTACTTTAGCGTATTTCGCACAAGCCTTCTATGCCTAGTTGTTACATACATAAAAAAACGCTGTTTACTTAAACCTTCTTAGTAGAAACCCCTGCTTTAACAGGAGAACTAAGCTGACTACCTTCATGTGTAGACACCTTAGTAGCTTGTCCACTACCTGTTGGCTGTGGTGATGTTGCTTTCTGTTCTTCTCTTATGATCTTCATAGTGTTAGTTGTTAATTAATAATTTGATTAGCTTAATACTACCATATACTACACCAACTAATAAAAGAAGGGCTGATCCTGTTAAGACCCAGACCATTCTAATATAGGGATTCATGTTGTGTTCTTCTACCATATAATCTTCACCACAATAACCACTACTACTAGAAAAAGAAACAGTGTAGCTAAAGCAAGTGTCATTCTAAGGTTCTTATAGTCATCCATATTATACTATTTAATAATAGGTCTTGCACCCTCTAAAGTTAGTAATCTTACTTAAATCGTTGTAGTGTTCCTTGCAACAATAAGGGAATCCACCACCTATTCCACACTGTATACAGTCTCCTCTCTGAACCCTATTCCTCACTTCTTTCTTTGTTTCTTTCTTTGTAGATGAACCTATTATACTACGATAAGTAAGATATATTTTTTGTGCACGATACCTCGTTGATCCAAGAGGGGCTTCTAGCTTCTCAGCACACCATTTGGGACCCTTAGAGCCATAGTATTTATTTAAGAACTCATCCTCCTTTGGTGTCCAGACTTTTCTCATATCTATTCTTCTATTAAATTACTGACAAAGAGGTGCATGTATTCTTCCCATTCATTTCTTGTATATCTAGTCTTCTTACATCCTTCACAGTAAGTAACTGTTGTTGTCTTATCATCATCTAATCTCCACCCCTCACTCTTCCCTAAAGCCTCCCATGCTTTTGGGTCTAGGAGTATTTCAGTAACAATAAGTGCCTTAATTCTCCTCTTGTTAGTCAAATGACGTAACATAACACCATCATTGTCTACACCTGATAAATGCAATAACTCATACTTACCATTCCACCCCCCTTCAATGCTTTTTTCTATAAAAGTTTTGATTCCGAACCCTAGTGTTTTGATTAGAGTTTTTTCATTTTTATCCATATCTATTCTTTATCCCTATAATCTACATCTTTACCTGTTTCTCTTTGTACATCAAATAGGTATTCTGCTTGTTGATCAT
>Ga0105050_10006704_pt1 | contig 14150 bp, 10 predicted proteins | sample FRY01_FD_78088 | JGI IMG/M metagenome (GOLD analysis project Ga0105050, IMG submission 78088) | Freshwater microbial communities from Lake Fryxell liftoff mats and glacier meltwater in Antarctica - FRY-01 | ecosystem: Environmental > Aquatic > Freshwater > Ice > Glacier meltwater ... | reverse complement strand
TTCCAGAATATGGAAAAGACATATTTGTTGTTAAAATAGCTCTTGTTACTACAGATGGCTGATCAGAATAATTAGATTTAAAACCTAACTGTAAATACCCAGTTGGTTCAACTTTGTTAAATTTTTCTAAATATATATAATTATCATTAGCATTAAGCCCGCTAGGTAATTGATTTATAGAAGATAGAGAACTTGTAGTACCATCGTCATCTTTCCAAACCGAATGATGACTTCTTAAACTATTTAATTCACACTGAATAGAATTTATAGAACCTGGATCAGAAATATAATTTACAAATGTTTCATTATTTGTATGCTCTATATCTATTTCAAATCCATATATAGCAGTTGGATTATATACTTCTCCTACTCCGCTAGGAATAGAATCTGTATCAAAATACATTAACTGACTAACATACTGTCCTCCCTGCATCTCAAATTCAGTAGACTGGTTTTCCGGAGATATCGCAGGAGGTATTCCTGTTCCATGTATTTTTAATGTCAAGTCCCAAGTCTGAGATTGAAAACCTCCTAAAGACCAAGATCCCCATTCCCAATAATCACTATTTATTGTTCCTGCTACTGGATTAGAACTAACATAAACTAAATCAAATGGATAAGCCGGATTAGTTGATAAAGATATATTTGGTACAGCTCCATTGCCTGTACTTGTAGTACCAAGAGCAGTTAAGTTATTAATTGTCATTCTTATGACAAAATTTTCACCATCATAAATCCCGCTAGAAGGAGTAGTAGTAGATGTTACAGAAATAACACCATCATTATCTCCACCCCCTAAACCTCCTGGGACAATAGAGTCTAATACTAAACCATATACTTTTCCACTAGCTGGATTAGTCTCTATTGGAGCATTTATAGAATTAATATACCATGTATCATAATTTAAATAATTTCTACTATTAAGAACATTTTTTCTTTTTTTATTACTTAATAAAAACGTACTATATATTGTTTCTGGATCATTTCCAAAATTTCCTATGTTTCCAATTTCAATATTATTTATAAATAATTTAGATTCTATATTAGAAGCATGCATATTTATATTTACATACTCTGGAATTATAGGATCACTTGTTATTCTAAAGTTATACTTAAGATTTAACCCAGTGCCATGAAATAAAATATGATCGTCTTCATAAGGAGATCCAGATCCAACAGTTTCTGTATTATAACCTATAAAATTATCTCGTGTTGATAACTGACCTGTTGAATCTGTTAAATATCCATTTGAACCACTAGGCATTTCCCAAAATATATCTCTTACATTGTATAGCCTTGAGCTACTCATATAATTTGTCCTTTATCTGGGAATTTATCTTTAAGCATTAAATTAATAGATTTTTTTATTTCATTTTCAATCATATTTGTTATTTCAGGCATTATATTTTGTAATACCTGAGCACCATTTATAATAATTTCTACCTGATGCTTTCCAATCATTGTTATTTCTTTTGGAATATTATTAAAAGCAGATTCTAATCTATTAATATTATTACCAAAAACTTGAAAAATTCTATTTAAATCTTGAATAGATTTATTATTTATAGAGATTTCTTGAAAACTTTGACCATTTGGTCGAACATTAGAAGATGAAATACCGCCAGATCCGTTAGAAGAGCTGTTATTTATTCTATTAAGGTTACTGACACCTGCTTCTTGCACAGCTTTTGCATTTAATACAAATTCACCAGGCATAAGTCTAGCATGAATAGAATCCCTATTTCCTTTTCCTCCTACTAAACCTCCAGAAGCAAAAGGTTTTGACGATCCGTTTATAGCATTTGTTAAATTTTGAATTTTAATATTAAGTTCTGATAATTCTTTTTTTGTTTGAACTATACTAAATTCTTGTCCATTATCTTTTTCAAAACTTTTTATACTCTTATCATGACCTAAGATTTTCTTAGCTAGAGCATCATTTTCTTCGGGCGTAGCACCGCCAAGATTACTTACTATTTGAGATCTGCTAAATTCACTATCTACTTTTTGTTTTTGTATTTTTTCTTGAAGATCCTTATAAGCGTTGGAAATACCGATTTTAAGACTACTTTCTTTAACATCACCAATCGCTGTATCAACACCTGGAAAAATAAGAGTCCCAGTTGCTGCACCTGCTAATAATCCTGATCCAGTTCCAATTCCAGCTCCTCCGGCAGTAGCATTGTTCCTAATACTACTTTTTTGTGAACTTAATGCAATCTTAGATAAGCGATTTGTTCTAAAATCTGAAATAAACGCTTTTGCTTCTTGAGGACCAAGATCTTTAGAAATTCTCTGTTCTATAGCATTAAAATATTTGTTTAAATTATCTTTTTCAAAAACATTTTGGCCGCCAGGAGTCTTATTTGTTACAAGGGATGTTGTATCTATTCTATCATCTTCGTTAGGAGAGTTAACAATATTACCGACTGATTGAAATGCTTTAAACTGTTTAATTTGTTTGTCTAATTCTGATAAAGGAGAGACATTACTCGTAACAGTTCTTAAATCTGACCCAGTAACAGATTCTATACTTTTAGCAAATTTTAAAGACTTAGATAAACTATCTTTTGAAGATATAGCATTTGCTAATTCTTCTTTTCTATTTTGATTTATAGATTCCGTGAAACTTTTTCTTAAATCAATAATAAAAGAATCAAAAGTATCATTTAAATTTTGAACAAATGAATCATTTGAATCTTTTGCTATCTGTGCTAAAAAATCTAAAGATTCTTGTGCTATATTAAAATTATTAATAACTTCATTTTGTGCTGCCTGTTCTGCGGCATTTGCCTTTGTTACTCCTTCTAAATTTCTGCCACCGAGGGTTTTTTCAACAAGTTTATTTAATACTTCGTTACCGCTAGAGCCTCCAAATAATTTCGTATCACCAACTTTATTTAATAAAGATTCTACAGAAGCTTTTTGATTATCATTTAATACGTCTAAACCATTCTCAATAGCAAAAGATACTAAACTAATAGATTCTGATAATTTTGCCTTATCTTCATTGCTACCAAAAGCAAGTACTTTAGCAAAATCAAATTTAGTACCTCTGTCTCTTTGTTCTCTACTTAAATTTTCTTGTGCAGCCGCAGACCTTGCTGAAGCTTCAGATAAGAAGCCCAAAGCATTAGTTAAATCTCCTACTTCTAATTTTTGTTGAATAGTTTCTTTTCTAAGATTCAACATTTCTTGAGCAGTTAAATTTGTTGCATTTTGTAATAAATCTTCAGCACTAAACAATTTATCTTGAGCAGTAACAAGTCTATCAAATATTTCAGAAGGATCATTAGCAGCTCCAAAGTTTGAACCCAAAATATTACTTTGCTTTTGTTGATCGACATCTCTTATAAGAGAAGTATTTACATCTCTGTTCTGAAACTCTGATAATACTCGCTCTCTTGCCTCAATATTTGAAACTGCTGCATTTTGTGCATTAACAAGTTGTTCTTCTAAAGATATTCTTTTTTCTGCAATACCAGAAAGTGAATTAAACTGAGATTCAAAAGATTGTGCAAAATCTATCAAAGGTTTTTGAAAAGTAGAAAGACTACCGGAAACATCTGATACAGCAGAAGATATATCTAATTTTGCCTTATTTATAAAAGCTTGAGTACCACCTTCATCTTCTGTAACTTTTCCTAAATTAGAAACAATTGAGTCGATTGCAAACTTAGGAACATTTTTAAGAGCTTGTAATTCATTTCTGATCGTGATACCAATATCTCCGTTTCCATTCAACGAAGGTCTATTTGCTACACGACTTAATATTTCTGGTAATTTATTTAAAGCAGTAGAAATACCTATTGCTTCTTGAGATAGTTGTGCTCCACTTGGTCCTACTACATTACCTATTTTTAAAACTTCATCACTAAATTGTTTCTCATTTCCAATATTATCTGTTCTTTCAAGAAGTTTAGTACCACTGAACGAAAATTGAGAACTTCCTCCAGATATTAAATCTAATCTATTTGCTGCTTTACTTGTAGAAACTTCTAAATCATTAATTGAAGAAGAAAGTGATCTTTGTGTTGCAAATCTTTCCGAAAGTTCTATTTGACTAGAAATTAATTTTTTATTTACTTCTAAAGATTTTTGAGTAAGCTTTATTGTTTCTGATATACTATCATTAAATTCAGAAATAGGTATTTTATTTATATCTGTAAAGAATTCAATAGTATCAATCCCAACAATTTTTGTGAATTGTTCTAAACTACTAGTAGATTGAGCTGTTTTATCAATAAATGACTGCAAAGGATTTTTTATATTTTCTATTTGACCACTAAGATCTTCTCGTACAGAAGAATCTGTAGTAGTCTGAAGTCTATCTTTTAAAAACTTAGAGCCTGTTTTTACGTTTAGACTTCCAGCAAGAGGTGAAATAGTTCCTTTTGTTATTTTGTCAAGAGTATTAGCAAGTTTGTCTGCTGATTGACCTATTTCCACTTTTTGTATATCACTATTGGCGGCATTATAAGAAGTGACACCTCCTATAACACCACCTATAGCACCTGCAGCAAGACCAATTCCAGCACCAACCGCTGTACCAACACCTGGAAAAACAAGAGTCCCAATTGCTGCACCTGCTAATAATCCTGATCCAGCTCCAATTGCAGCTCCTCCGGCAGTAGCATTGTTCCTAATACTACTTTTTTGTGAACTAGAAAAAAAAGAAGAATCTCTTGCTTCATTAAGAGTAGATTGTGATACACTTTTAAAATAAGAACCAATACCTACTAGACCTGACGCAAGAATTCCTAGTCCTACATTAACTTTTTCTGCATTTTTTATAGCCTTTTCATTAGCTGTTATTTCTTTTTCTTTAGAAGATATTAATTTCGCTTTTACTTTTTCTGGATCAAGTGAATCGGAAAGTTGATTTCTCTTTTTTATTAGTCTATCTCTATTTTGCCGTTCTGTTGATACTCTATTCTCTATAAAACCTAATGTTTCTTTATTTCTTCTATTAGGTGCTATATTATTCTTTGATAGAGTTTTTATCTTTTGTTCATATTTTTGTATTAAAGTATCAGCGTCTCTTAAAGACTGAGACTCTACTGTACTAATAATTGGAGATCCATTAGGACTCGACGATCCTCTATCTCGTACTGTAGAAGATATTTTATTTCTTGCTCTAGCTACATTATTTCTTTTATTAACCAAACTGTTGACTTGATCGGTTTTCTCTTTTGTATCTGTGACAAATCTACCCGCAGCAGTATTAAATTCTTGTAAAGCAGCATTAGATTTCAATATTTTTATGTCGTATCCTTTTAACATAGGCTCAGGTTTTGCCCGTGTACCTACAGTAACCTTTCGGTTTTCAATATCTTCTAATTCTTTTGATAATAAATTTCTTTTTTCTGATGGACCACCTCGTTTTCCAAAAGAGGCAACCTGTTTAAAAATCAAAAACTGTACAGCTACCTGAGAAATAATACCTAAAAACTTTTTAAGTTCTGTATTACTGTCTTCTAAAGCTTTTTCTAAAAGAAATGACCCAGCAATTATTGCCCCGCTAGCAACGGTAGAATTCGATATATTTCCAACTCCTCCACCGGCAGAAAAACCCTGAACCCCAGAATTTAACTTATTTAAATTTTGTATACCTATTTTACTCGCAGTAGATTTTTTAATAACAAACTCTCCAGGTGTAAGCATAGCTGGAACAGTATCAGTGTTACCAACTCCTGGAATAAAACCTCCTGAATTTCTTTTTTTAATTGGTTTTGCGGCAAAATTAGACGTAACGCCTTTTAATACACCGGGAACATTTCTAAATAATGCAACAGAACCTAGTAAAGAAATTATAGGAATAATCTCTTTAAGAGCATCTGTAACCTCTAATATAGAATCAGCAATTTTAAGAAACGTATCTGCAAGAAGTTTAAATACTGTATTAGAAATAATATTTCTTGTTACTTTTTCAAATTTTTCTGACAATTTATCTAATCTGTTAATTAATGTATCTTGTGCTTTGTCCGCATCTTTAGTAAGACTTGTTGTGCCTCTTAGAGAAACATTATATGCTTGTTGAGCTAAAGCATTTTGCTTTAACAACGGAATAACTTTTGTAATTTGTCTAAAACCACCAAGTTCTTCTGTAATTTGAGAGAATCTAGGATCTGTAGTTGAGATATCTTTTAGTGCTATACTTAATCTTCTAACAGCTTCATACAAACCTACAAATTCGCCCTCAGACTTACCAAGTTTTTCAACTTCGTCTCTTGCAACTCTTAAATTAATACCAAAGTCTTCTAAGAAATTTTGAGTACTTGTTCTTTGTAATCTAGTAGAAATAGTTCTTAAGCCAGTAGCAATTGACTCTGCACTTTCTCTAGTTGTAGCACGAATAGATGTAATCAAAGCAAAAAACTCATGCAAGTCAGATCCGGCAGATTCTGCGGCACCACCAGTTCTACGAATAGACGTAATAAGGTCGGAAGATTCAACGGCAAATTTACTAGAAACAGCATTAATAGAACCTAGAATCCCTTCAAGATCTTTTGCTTCTTTGTTAAACTGTCTAAAAACAGCAATAGCACCTTCTGTCGTCTCACTCATATTATCAAATGTAGGAGCAAGATCAGATAAAGCAAGAGCTTTAAGAGATTTTCTAGTTTCTTGTGCAGACAAACCGGCCTGTGACAATGTTCTAGCAGCACTTAGCAAACCATTAGAACTTACACCAAAAGAAGTAGATAGCGAATCAACTTCATTTCTAAGTGATTCTAAACTTCTTACTGAAGTACCAGTAACCTGACTTATTTTATTTAATTCTCTTTCAAACTCTAAAGAAGCTTTTACATTCGATTGAAAAGCATGAATAAGACCAAACAAAACGCTTGTAGCGATAGTAAAAGCACCAAAACGCCTAATAGCTACAGCTAAATTATGTCCGACATTTATTAAACTTTTATCAAGATCATTTAAATTAGACGATGTCTTTCTCGTATTATTGATCATAGAGCCAAAAGCTGCATTAGAAGAAGCATTTAAATTCTTAACAGCAGAATTCATTTTATTTATTTGCGTTACAGAATTATTAGATATAGAATAATTAACAGGAACATTAATCCCTCTTAATTTTTGTTCTATATTTCTTTTAATACTACTTGTATTATCTGGAGATCTTAGGTTTAACTGTGCCGTTAAAATAAAGTCGCTTGACATCTATATATTTCTCTCTTATAAGAAAAAAGGGAAGTGCGAACTCCCCATTAATTACTCTACTGCATCACCATTTTTAACAAAAGGAGTAAATTCTTCAATTTGATTACCTTCTTCGTCTACCTTATTACCGAACTTATCAATAAACTCTCCATCTTCTGTAATATATCTACCTTCTTTATCAATAAGTTTTCCTTCAGTACTAACAAGATCTCCATTTTCATTAACAAGGCTAAGTTCTTCATTGCAAAACTTATACTTTAATAAAAATTTATTTTCTGGTAATTGTTTTTCCCATTCACCGCTAAGGTTAAAAGCAATTTCTCCAAGTTTTTGTGCTGCGTCGAATGCATAAGGCTCTTCTCTTTTCGAAAGATAGTCCTCTATACTACTAAATATTTTATCTCCACGCTCTGTAACAGTACAATCAACTACAAGAGAATTAAAACTAGTATTATCAGCTTGTGCTTCGGCAGTAAAATTATCTAATTCTGTTTCTTCCATAAGTAGATTCGCCATCTTATTCCTAAGCTTTCGAGTTTCTATAGCAATATTTTTAGCATCATCTAATTCAATACCACCTCTTTTTAAGGTTCTTACATTTTTATCAATGCTATTTCTTAACGAATTAAGTTCTTCTTGCTTTGAATCATCCCATAAACCCTGTTCTCTCATATGCTTTCTAACTGTTTTTCTTAATAAACAATTGTCTTTTAGTGCATCTGAGAAGGCTTTATTAGAAGCTCTTTTTGCATTTGTAGAAGCTTTAGAATTTGGTTTTACTATAAAAACTACAAACTCTTCACCTTTTGAATCTTTAGATACTACCTTTTCCATTTTTCTTCTTCCTTATTTAAATTAATTATTTCTTATTATCTTCTACAAAAAACTTCATCGTAAATTTTTTACGTTCCACATCGTATTTCTTAAATTCTGCTTTAAGTTTTTTAATTTGTTCGTTTCCCAAATCAAAAGCTTCTTCTCTGGCTCTCATAAACAAAGCTTTAATCTTTGTCTTTGTGTTGTCTTCTTCTCCTGCCCATAAGAAACTAAACTTATCTTCAAAAGCAGCAATAGAACCGACCATAGTGGTTTTTACTTTTGTTATACAATTATCTTCAAAAGAAGTCTTATCTCTTTCTTTTTTTGACTTATCGTAATCTTTTTCTTCTTCTTTTCTCTTTAAGAACTGTTTTTCTAAATATTCCATATTTAAATCTTTTTCATCCTGCATTATCCTTTTCCTTTCATATGAGATTGATATGCTTTTGTCATTTCAATTGTTCTTTCTTGTTGAACATCTGAAAATTCTTGATGTTTTACTTCACCTTTATTTAATATCTTTTTGATTCTTTGTTTTTTAATTATATTTGACTTTTGACTATTCATTTCATGGATTCTTTTAGCATCTTCTAAATCTTTAGCAACCAAAAATATTTCTTGAGCATTTCTAATTTTATTATTTTCCGTAAAAGATTCTACGGCATTTTTTGCTTTGCGTTCTTTATTTTTTCTTTTTTGTACTATTAACCATCCATCTAAAGTATCGTCGTCATCTATTATAAATTGTTCTGGAGATTCTGTAGATTCATATATTGAATCATACATCCTACTCCACATTAACAAAAGATTTTGAGATGTAGTAAGTTCTACACCAGAACAAGGAAAAATAGATCCGTTTATTTTACAAGATCCCCATTGATTTGCCCACGGAGTAGTTCTACTTAATTCTCTAATAATATCTACAGATATCTGATTTTTATTATTATAATCTACAATATCTAAAATACTAAACTTTTCCCATTTATAAACTGTATTATCATAGTTAAAAACAGAGTTTTCTACCAAATGATTATTTTTGGCGTAACTTGCTAAGCCTTTACAAGTATACTGATCATACTTTGTTCTTATAATAAAAAGATCGTACAGTTCTTCTCTTGCTCTTTCTAAGTATTTTCTTATTCTCTCACATTCTTTTGGTTTATATGCATAAACATATAATCCTTCTTGAAATTTTTCTATATCTTCATTTATTTTTTTAGAATAATTTTCTTCTTTTTCACTATCCCAATCTTCGGTTTCTAAAAGAATCTCTAAAGCTTGCTCTTCTGTTAAAAAACCATCTTCTAATGATTGTTCGTATATTTCTTTAAAAATCTCGTTAGATTCATAAATAATTTCTAAAGAAGGATATTTTATTTTGAGTTTTTCACCGCTTTTGATAAAGATGTTATATCCAGCAATAATTTTAGACAAAAAATATTCCCGTTCATAATTTTCCATGAAAGTACCTTTCACAGATTATATAACGGGAATAACACGTACGCAAACATATATTATTCCTTTTTCCTATGAACTACTCGTTCCGATAAAAAAATTTACTCCGTATCGTTAAATTTCTTTAACTTCCTACAGAGCAAACTTTTCTCTCAGTCGATGATAAAATATTAAAGTCCTGCTGGATCTTGGCCTTGCTGAACTGTCAAAGAATTATAAGTAACATAACTAAATGTACAGGTAGCATTTCCACCTCCAGCATCAGCACCGCCGTATGATACACTTTGAAGTTTGTTTTTATCTCCAGTATCGATTTTTGTACTGTCGTCCATAACAATTAAAATTCTTTGATTAAATAGGTTGTCGCCATTACCAGCAACTCCTTCTTCTGTAGCACTAACAAGATCTGCATCTACTGCAAGAATTTCAATTTCCGAACTAACTTCTACAGGCAAATTAACAAATCTAAAGAAAGGGTTTCTTAAGCCTAATTCGTTTAAAGCTTCTCTACCCAAGTCTGCACTAACAGTAATTCTATTAACGTGTGTCGTATAACCTCTACCATTACTCCTTAACGAGTTTGTTCCATTAGGGTTGATACCTGGAATACCACCAAATCCTGCTGGTAAAAGACTGTTAGTTCCATCTGTAGCAGAACCATAAACAAAATTTTCTCTACGTTGGACTCCGCCCGTTCCAGAAGATATAGAAAGAGGAACATCCGTATTATCAAAAATAGATCCCGTAAAAGTAAAGCTGCCTGTTGCCCAAACTTTATTGTTTCCAACTAAAGTTACAGATTCTGTAGCATTTCCATCATTAGCAACTGCATAAGAAATACTACTAACAAACATACCAGACATTGTGACCTGTGCATTAGGAGTTCCAGAAGCACTATCTAGATCGTCTCCAAAAATACTCATTGCAGCAGTACACTTTTCATTGGATCGACCAATTAAAGATGGTGCAGTTGCATTAGGAGTGGCAAGGTGATAAATTAAAGGATATCCATCTAAAACCTTTTCTAAAGTTACTTCAACGTCTGGAGTATCTTCTACGTTTTCATAGATAGCACTTTGTCCAATTTGAAAAACTTGTTCTAGATTAAAAGTCGTGGTAATACCAACGCTCTGTAGACCTTTAACAGGCGTAAAAGACGAACTTCCGTCTTCAGCAATGCCAAAGGCTTTGATAGCCCAAAAAATCCTATTATTATTATTTAAACTCATTTTATTTCTCCGGTTTTGTATACAAAATTACTTGAATTCAACTAATTATACACCATTTATAGCTTTTATGTATACAAAATACTTTCTGTTGTTAAACTCACAGTCTTATGATACATTTTATGAGATATCCATTTACCGTTTTCTGCTGTAATATTTGAAAAATATAATTTTCCAGCTTGTATACCGTCTGTATATCTATGTCCTCCATTTCCAGTAGGCTGAATTAAGTTATTCCAAGTAGAACTAGGATTTAATAAGAACCCGTTATAATCTAATGAAAAATCATTTCCTTCTGCCACAGATTTTGGACTATACATAAAAATAGTTTGGTTTTGTTGTTGACATATAATATCAGATATTTTATTTGCTTCTGTATCTGTTTCTGCAAAAATATTTAAAAAGATTCTATCTCTAACTCTTTTGTCAAAATTACCTATTTGATAACCATCTTGTTGTCTGTCGTTAAGAACCGAAACTCCGATTACTGGCATTTGAACCCTATTTTCCGAAAGCTCTAAATTTTCTCCAGAACTTACAGGGAAAAATATATCATCAAATCTCAGTGAGTCTGTTTCAAATCGTTTAAAAAACGGTAAATTGTCATTATCTTCAACAGAGACTAATTTATAACTATATTCCATTTGAACAGTGTCTGAGTAAGATAAAGGAGTATCAAAAAATATTCTTCCATTATTATAATCTATATTAACACCGCTTGTAACTAAGTTATTATTTACCCATACACCACTAATAGATATTTTGTTTCCTATAGAAACCTTATCTTCCCATACTATATTTTTTCTTTGTCCTTGCCATAAGGTTCTATCATCATAGTTTGGGTTGTCAACAGCATAGAATCTATCTACTCTACCTCCGTACTGTCCAGTGGAATCTAGTCTGACGGAATTATAAGCACCTGCATCAACAAAACCATAATCGAGATAGTTGATTATATTGGCTTTTAAAGCATCTGTATAACCTTGAGTGCCTATATCAACAATACCTTTAAAAATAGGCATAATTTTTTCCTTATAAGATTAATCGTTTTTGAAGTGCTAGAGATATTTCTTGTGCTATTTTTTCTGAATTAAAGTCTAATGCTCTTGTTATAAAGTTATCTCTTAATGTTCCAGAATGCTGTTGAGGAACTTTCCAAAACCCAACTTTAGCTGGAATCATTATACCTTTGTCGGTTCTACTCTTATCAAATGGACCTTCTAAGAATTTATAACCGAGAACAACTGGACTATTACCTTCTGTAAGTAACCATTTTAACCACTCTACAAGATGTCCATGTTCTGATACATACATTCCAGCATCTAAATCTAATAGTTCATTTAGATCAGACGGCATAACGTTTATTGTAAAAACTCCATCTACAATTACACTTCTAAAAAATTTTCTAATTCTTCTTTTAGTTATGGGATTATATTTTATGAATATAGAATTAGATAATATTTTTAATATCTCTTCCATTTTTTCTTTAGATTCTAAAATTCCAAGAGGACCGATAAGAACCCCTCTGGTAATAGATTTATATGTTGTAGACCTTCTTATATATTTTAAAATAATGTTTTTTACCCGAGTTTCTAAACCCACTTTTCTTCTATTAAATAACTCATCTATTTTACCAGCTAAAGCATCGGTAAGTTTTATATCAAAATCTTTAAAACTAACTTTGACTTTAAGAGACATTATATTCTTTTCAGGTAAGCTAAAAAATAACGATTTCCAAAGCCATGTTTAAATGGCTCGGAATTTAATTTATATTCCCATTTTCTATATTTTTCTTCATCAGAATTTACTAAAATTTTATTTGCTTTTACTACTTTTGGAACATCTGATAAATGACCAATTATTTGTAAAGATCCATCTGAGTATTCTATATTATTAGTTTGACTATGTCCCTTAATGAAATTATTTTTTTCTCCGTAAATTCTAAATCTAATAGTTTCAGTAACTTCTTCATCTTTGAAACCTTTTCCGTTACAAACTGGACATAAACCAAAAGTAAAACTCATTGGCCCTGTTCCATTATATACATTTGTTCCTCCTTTGCCATCAAAGACACAGTTAATACAAGCTATATGTCTTGGAGTATAATGTAATATACAGTTATAAGAAGTAAATTCACTTGTTAAAAACGAGTCAACAGTTTCAAAATATTGATTAAAAAATAAACTATCGGGTACTTCCATTATGCTGTTCCAAACCTTGTATCTAATCTACTGTAAATATTGGCATAAGAATCTTGCTTTTTATTTTCTGATGCAGAAGTCGATTTGTTATTTTGTCCAGTATTAGTTGTAAATATTGTAGCAGAACCAATTTTTGGAATTAAATCGGTTGGTTTACCTATTACGTCTATTTGATACGTTGCCATTTTTGACTTTCTTTATAAGTTAAGTTGGTTGAGGCATATTATTAAGAGTGTTAACTGTATAGCCAGATAAAATTAGCTGAACTAAAACAGATCCAGCGACATCATTGTTTGCACCAGATCCCATAGAAATATAATTTATTCCATCAATATTACTATGGGTATTTGTGGAAGGATTTTTCCAATTTCTCCAAGTGACATTAGAAACGTTTTCTTGTTCATCAGTAGTTGTTGAATAAGGAAGAAAAGAAGGTATTTCATCATCATAATTAGCATCAGTTATAGCAACATAAGTCGGGTAATCTACAAGCTCGAAACACATTCCAATTAAAGAAAACATTCCAAAAGCCTGCGGCAACACAGAAATAGGAAGTCTAGAAACATCAAAATAAGGAGACATATAAATTGGGCCACTAAATAATTCAATACCAAACTGAGAAGAAGATTTATTTTTAAAATAATCTAATCCAGTTTTAAATGAAACAGGTTTTCTTGCTTCGTTTTGATGTAGCCATCTACCTCTTGTTTTATCTAAAAACTCTATCAAGTTTTTAAAAGGATTTATTAACATTGGTGGATTAGCAATATCCTCTGGAGTTGTCAATTCTGGCATACCTAACCATTCTGGATTTGCCCATAATACCTCTGGTAAATAATTAGACGAAAGAACTCCGATTACATTTTCTTCTACTATTAAACATGTCATTTGAAATAACCTCTTATCTTGGTAAATAAAACTTTGCTTCTCTTTTTGATTCATCGATTCCAATTACGATCATCGTCGATACCTCACGACAACGACTCCTGAGCCACCGTTTCCGCCCGCGAGTGCATTATTGAATGCACCGCCACCGCCACCGCCTCTGTTTGCCGTGCCATTAGTTGGACCGTCCAGGGTCACGCCGCCTGCTCCGCCGCCGCCTGCTCCGCCGACTCCAGCTGTATACCGACCGGCACCGCCGCCACCACCACCGACAGTTAGCCCCAACGCCGTGATGCCTGCTCCACCTGTGCCGCCAGTAGTGGTACTGCCCACCACTCCTACTGCCCCACCACCACCACCGCCGCCAGCACCGTTAGTGTTGGAGCTG
>Ga0105050_10006703_pt1 | contig 14150 bp, 15 predicted proteins | sample FRY01_FD_78088 | JGI IMG/M metagenome (GOLD analysis project Ga0105050, IMG submission 78088) | Freshwater microbial communities from Lake Fryxell liftoff mats and glacier meltwater in Antarctica - FRY-01 | ecosystem: Environmental > Aquatic > Freshwater > Ice > Glacier meltwater ... | reverse complement strand
TGCGTGGTATGAGTTAAGAGGAAGGGGAAGAGATCATGCGCGCGCACGATCTCTTCCCCTTCCTCTTTACTCATACCACGCATGCGACCCATGTAGAGCGAGAGCATGACCAAGATCTCAAGCTGTGAAATAAATGCCTTTGTCGACGCCACGCCGACTTCAGGACCAGCGTGATTGTAGACGCCAGCGTCAGTCTCGCGCGCAATCGTGGAGCCGACAACGTTCACAATACCAAATGCTTTTTGTCCTTTTCTTTTTCCTTCACGCAACGACGCAAGCGTGTCCGCCGTCTCGCCTGACTGGGAGATGGCGAGTATTGCGCTTTCCTCGCGCGCCACACTCTCCCTATAGCGATACTCCGACGCAACATCGACATCGACCGTCACCCGTGCATATTTTTCCAAAAGATATTTTCCCACAAGTCCCGCATAGTACGCTGAACCACAACCGACAATGGTGAGATGTTTCAAATCCTGTAAAAGTGGTCGTACATCCTCAAGACCACCGAGCTTTGCATTACCCTCTTCTGGAAGCAAACGCCCCCGCATCGTATTGCGCATCACCTCGGGACCCTCCATGATTTCTTTCAGCATAAAGTGGTCGTACCCACTTCGCGTCGCCGCCTCCTGATCCCAATTGATACGCTCAACTGTCGGGGCGTGCGTACTTCGTTCGCTATCAAAAAGCTCAAAGGAGTCCTTACGCACGACCGCATACTGGCCGTCAGAAAGATACACAACATCTTTGGTGTGTGCCAAGAGTGCTGAAGGGTCGGACGCCACCACATGTCCATGGGGCGTAATTCCGATGACGAGAGGGCTCCCCATGCGAGCAACCACAACCTCCTCCGCATCCTTACCCTCCATCACCGCAATCCCGTAGGTACCCCGCACCTTAGCAAGCGCTTTGCGTACCGCCTCCTCGAGCGTAACATTGGGAGACAAAAAAGACGCAATGTACTGCGCTAAGACTTCAGTGTCAGTATCAGAATAAAAAATGCGTCCTTGTGCGGAGAGTTCATCGCGAAGTTCGCGATAATTTTCTATGATCCCGTTGTGTACTAAAAAGAGCTTCTTCTCGCCGTCATGGTGCGGATGCGCATTCGCTTCCGTCGGCGGGCCATGGGTCGCCCAGCGAGTGTGCGCAATACCGATGATGCCACCATTCTGCTCTCCCACTTTCCTCACAAGGTTCAGCACCGCACCGACCGATTTGACGAGCCCACTCTTTGGCATAAAGACACCTGCGGAGTCATACCCACGATATTCAAGTGCCTGTAACCCTCCGAGCAAAATAGGCATCGCTTCCTTTGTCCCCACATACGCTATGATGCCACACATATACCCATTAATACTCTATAAGAGTATTAATTGTTACTTAAGCTCCGGCACGGATCAGAGGGACGTTTTTTGCTGTGTTGTTTTTGTCCCTACTTCACCTCAATCGTCGTAATAATTACGGGCTCCACAGGAAGATCGCGTGCACCTACCTTTGTCGCTCCAATGACATCTACGATATTCAGTCCTGAAATAACTTTTCCAAAGACCGGGTGCTTGCTTGCAAATGGCTCTTTGTTAAAATCGAGGCTCACATTGTCTACAAGATTGATGAAAAACTGACTTCCTCCTGAGTTTGGCTGGCCAGTGTTTGCCATTGCAATGGTACCGCGCACATTACTAAGGCGCGGATCTGCAACAAACTCATCTTTGATGGTGTATCCTGGTCCACCCTGTCCGTAGGTCCCTATATTGTCGCCCTTTGAATTGGAGTCACCTCCTTGGATCATGAAGCCTTCAATAACCCGATGGAATTTTGTACCCGCATAGTATCCCTCACCGACAAGCTTCAGGAAGTTGTCAACAGTGATGGGCATGGCGTCCCGAAAGAGCTCCATGGTGATATCTCCTTTTGTGGTGTTAAAAACGACGATTGGATTTTTTCCTGTAGGTGCGTTGTCCATAGGTGTGTCAAAATTAGTAGTTTGTGTAATGGCGCTTGTGTTTGACTCCTCCACCTCTGTGACCGGCCCAGGAAGTGATTCATTGAGAGTAGCTGTTTGGTCTTTCAGGATCGTAATTTCTCCGGTCCGATTTCCCATCCAGAGAGCCATAAGCCCGAGCAATACGGCGCTAACAAGTAAGGTAACAACGATATATTTTATATTTGCCATATTATGCTTTTTGGATACTAATAATACATTCTCCACGATACCCGCCCACCGTAACATGTATGGTATAGAGACCTACTTCTTTGATAGATTCTGGAGCTTCAACCTCCTTTTCTGTCAGAGTGACGCCGTGGTCTTTCCGAATTGCACTGATAATGTCTGACACATGCACTCCTTTGAAAAGATGACCTTTCTCATTGGCAACCACCTGTATGGTAATAGGTGTCTCTTTGGTTTTTGATGAAAGCTCGCGCACACGCGTCTCCTGGGCAGCGCTCGATGAAGCCTGCGTAGCGCGCACTGTAGCCACTCTCCGTATGTGTTCAGGGGTCGCAGGGACGGCCAATTTGCGCGGTATCAGGTTGTTTAGTGCATACCCGTCAGCAACCTCCTTGAGGTCATGTTTACGTCCAACACGAGGCACGTCCTTTAAAAAGATAACTTTCATAACACCTCTTATTACTAGTGTGTGCCAATCATAGCCGAAATGACGGCTTATTTCAAATTATTCTTTCAAGTGCTTTATAGCAGCGTCCATCTGTGGATCACGCTCCTTTTCACGATCTTCCTTTGTGAATTCTATTTCAATGTCAGGTTTAAGCCCTCCGTCCGAAATAGAAACACCATTGGGGGTCAGCCACCGAGCAATAGTGACCTTCAAAGATGACTCTCCTGGTAATTTGATAAGTTCTTGCACCGACCCTTTTCCAAAGGTAGGTGTGCCTATAACCGTTGCGACACCATGCTCTTTGAGAGCTCCCGCAAGGATCTCAGAGGCAGAAGCAGACCCTCCATCAACAAGGACGACCGTCTCAAAAGGCTTCCTATTTCCCAACTCTTTCCCGGTACTGCGGTGGAGCTGTTCTTCTTTTCCATTTCCAAAACTTTCCCGTACTACCACTTTTCCTGTGGGCAAAAAGTAACTTGCAATACCTACGGCACTTTGCAGATATCCTCCAGGGTTCCCCCGAAGGTCAATGACGAGTTTATTACGGCCACTCTTTACAAATGCGCGTAATGCCTCTTGCATTAACGATTCTGAGTTTGCAGAAAAGTTGAAAAGTGTAATGATAAAGACGCCTTCTTTTTCTTCGGTTTTTAATGTAGGGATATTGATGACATCACGTGTAATAGTGATTTCCTTAAAACCTTCATGCCCTTCCCTAAAGACCGTAAGTGTTACAGTGGTACCTTTCTCTCCTCGTATTTTAAATACGGCTTGGTCCACACTCATGCGCTCTGTTGATACGCCATCAACTTTGACCAGAACATCTCCCGATAACACGCCGGCTTTTTGAGCAGGAGAATCTTCAAGTGGAGCTATGACTGTCACAAATCCTTTTTTCATACCAACTTCCATCCCGACACCACTGAATTCTCCTGCAATATCTGATTCAAAGATGCTTGCCTCTTGCGGAGGAAGAAATACGGTATAGGGATCCCCGTATGAACTCACGAGTCCTTGTATTGCTCCCCACATACGCTCCTCATCCGAAATCGGGTCTGTGGTGGTAGAGTTCACAAAACGAGTATCGATGGTTTGCCACACTTTCCAAAAAAGTGACATATCTACCTCTCCTTTTGGTGCAGAGTTTGTGAAAATAGCTCCGAGACCCATTGTTTCTCCGCCCCCGGCGGAACCCACTTGCATGCCTGAGAAAAAAGCGGCTGCGGCAAAAAAGAATGCCAGACCGTATCCTAGCAATGGCGTTTTCTTACGAACTACCGGAGGTGTGTGTGTTGTTCCAGCGATATCTTTTTCTATATTATTCATATATGTATACATAGTACCAGACGATTATGACACATACCTGCATATCTACACAAAGTATAAGAAATACATGGTATACTTTTTACTAATGATACAACGATTTTCAAGTACCAATGTGACATGGGTAGACCTCTCCTCTCCAACCCCTGAGGAAATTCGCGCTGTGATGGAGGAATACGATATACCTCCAGAGCTTGTGGGAGACCTTTCTGGTCCCGTACCACGTTCTGAGGCGGTCGCCGCAGAGCACGCCGTCAAAGTAACTCTTGACTTCCCCATGGTGCGCAGAAAGGACGTGGAGGGTGCGCATGAGATAAAATTCATCGTCACTAAAAAAACGTTGCTCACTGTGCGATACGAAGAAACGGCAGCGCTTCACAAGTTTGGAAAAGAATTTGAAGTGCTCTCAACTCTCAAGCGCACCACCAAGGAAACCAACGGGGGTCTCCTCTTCATTGCACTCATGAGCGCACTCTATGACGGCCTTTCCACAAAACTCGACTACATAGAGTCTCGACTTGATTTTATCGAAAGTGAGATGTTTGAAGAGCACGAACGCGAGATGGTGTTTGAGATTTCAAAGACCAGCCAAACCTTGATCACGTTCCGTCAGATTCTTTTTTCTCATCGCGAAGTACTTGAAATCGCAGAGCCTCTTTTTTTACAAATGTTCACCGCACACCTCGGAAAGCATACCCGAGAACTTATGACCTTTCACCAATACCTCGCTCGCCGTGTCACCACTCTCCATGCGTCCCTCCAAGAACTCCGCGACACCAACGACTCACTTCTCTCCGCAAAGCAGAATGAGACGATGAAGGTTCTTACCATCATGGCATTTGTGACATTTCCTCTGGCTCTTATATCCTCTATCTTTGGTATGAATACCGCCTACCTACCGCTTGTCGGCGGTCCGAATGATTTTTGGGTCATTTTAGGTATAATGATTGTTGTAGCAATTATGTTTTTCTCTTACTTTAAGTATAAACGCTGGTTCTAACATGCCTCTTTCCTTTTTCAATACCCTTACCGGAAAAGTCACACCCTTTACCTCGCTTATACCTGGCGTTGCGACTATGTACAGTTGTGGCCCAACGGTCTACGACCACGCACACATTGGCAACATGCGACCCTATGTGCATGCAGACCTTGTAAAGCGTGCGCTCGAGCATAATGACTACAAAGTCAAACACACCATCAACATTACCGACTTTGGACACCTTGTGGGCGATGGCGATTCAGGTGAAGACAAAATGATGCTCGCGCTTCGTCGCGAAGGAAGGCCTATTACCAAAGAGGCAATGCGCGAAATGACGCAGTTTTATACTGCGTCATTTACCAGCGATCTTTCCGCCATGAATACTCGCCCGAACGTCACCTACACACCTGCAAGCGAATACATCACAGAAGAAATTGCGCTCGTGAAGACGCTTCAGGAAAAAGGATACACCTACGAAACATCCGATGGTGTGTATTTTGACATTTCAAAGTTCCCCACTTACGGCAAACTCGGCAATATCAATCTAGAAAAATTGCGTAGTGGCGCACGCGTTGAAGTCAATGCTGAAAAACATCATCCTGCGGACTTTGTGGTGTGGAAAAAAGGAGAGCTCGGCTGGGAAAGTCCGTGGGGCATGGGTTTCCCTGGCTGGCACATAGAGTGCACGGCAATGGTTTTTGCTACACTCGGTGAACAAATAGACATTCACACTGGTGGCGAAGATCTGATGGCGACACACCACAATGGCGAAATCGCTCAAGCAGAAACAGCAACAGGTACTGCGCCCTACGTCGGCTATTGGATGCATAATGCATTTATCACGATTGAAAACTCGAAGATCTCAAAATCCTTGGGGAATACCATTCTTCTTTCAGGACTTACGGAACGTGGATATTCTCCACTTGATCTCCGCTTTTGGTTTTTAAACGGTCACTACCGCACCACCATGAACTTCACTTTTGAAGCTCTCGACGGAGCGCGTCAAGCACTGTCTCGTCTGCGTCGCCATTTGTACGAAGAGTATGGCGCAGAAGCGGGCGGTACTATTTCAAAAACACATGCAACACTTTTCTGGAATGCAGTGCACGATGACCTCAATACTCCTGTTGCCCTCGCAACACTGTGGAATCTTATTGACGACAAAACAGTATCTGCAGAAGACAAAGTGGCAACCATACAATCTTTTGACGCACTTCTCGGACTTGGACTAACAGAAACACGTGAAGCAGGTATGCACGCACTGGGTATACTTTCTCTCGATAATGTACCAAATGATATTCAGAAGCTCATCGCAGACCGCGAAGTAGCCCGCACAGAAAAACGCTGGAATGACGCAGATACACTCCGTCAAGATATTGTTCAAAAAGGATATCTTGTAGAAGACACTCCTGAGGGTATCAAGATAACAAGAAATACATAAGAAGTGCCCGTATGTACTAGCCTAAACACCGACTTGACGCAGGTCGGTGTTGCTATTTTCATCCCCACCTTACCCACAGCTTAGTGCACAAGCGCTTCTGAAAACCCCCGTGCTACAATAGCCTCACTATGGCAGAAGACACTCGTACAAGTACTGGGAAGCGTCTCCGCACCCCTCCACACAACCTGGACGCTGAGCGCGCTCTTTTGGGTGCTATTATGCTACGCCCCGAAGCGATGCACGACGTCTCCGTCGTCGTCTTTACCGAATCCTTCTACGCTGACAAACACCGCGACATCTATCGCGCTATTCTCGATCTTTTTTCAAAAGGAAATCCTATCGACCTTGTCTCTATCTCACACCTTCTCACTGAACGAAATGTGTTGGAAAAAATTGGTGGTGCAAGTTATTTGACAGAGCTCGTTGAGGTCGTACCTGCAGCAGGCAATGCACAATACTATGCAGGACTCGTCCAGCAAAAACATATTCTTCGCGGACTCATCCGTGTTGCCGACGAAATTGCAGAAATGGGCTTTTCAAATCCTGAAGATGTCGATGTCGTTCTCGATAATGCCGAAAAAAGTATTTACCAAATTACGCAATCACCCACAGCCCAGCGCTTTGTCTCTCTTAAAGAATCCCTTGGCGAAGCATGGGAGCGTCTGGAGCATCTTCATAATTCCAAAGAGGAAGTGCGTGGAATCAAATCTGGGTATCCCGCACTCGACAACCTACTCGCCGGTTTCCAAAAATCAGACCTCATCATCTTGGCCGCGCGCCCTTCTGTAGGAAAGACGTCTCTTGCGCTCGATATTGTGCGCAATGCAGCGGTAAGACATGGTGCTAAAATAGGTTTCTTTTCTCTTGAAATGAGCTCACAACAGCTCGTCGACCGTATGCTTGCGGCAGAAGCAAAAGTGGACGCATGGAAACTCCGCACAGGAAAACTTACCTCCGACAGTGAATTCGCCTTAGTGCAAGAGGCACTTGGACGCCTCAGTGAAGCTTCTATTCATATTGACGACCAGCCAGGAAACAATATCCTCAAAATGCGCTCCGCTGCCCGCAGGCTCAAAAATGAAAAAGGTCTTGATATGATCGTCGTCGATTACCTTCAGCTCATGATGCCCACAACAGCGCGCAGTAGTGACTCCATGGTGCAACAAGTAACGGAGATCTCTCGCTCTCTAAAAAACCTCGCGCGCGAACTCAATATTCCCGTCATTGCACTTTCTCAACTTTCGCGCGCAGTAGAGCAACGTGGTGGCAAGCCTCGCCTTTCTGACCTTCGTGACTCTGGCTCAATTGAGCAAGATGCCGATGTGGTAATGTTTATTCACCGCGATGACAAAACCAACCCAAATTCGGACAAGCCAAACATCGCAGAGATCCTTATTGAAAAACATCGTAATGGTCCTACAGGACACATCGAGCTCTATTTTGATGCAAAACGCACAACCTTTCTTTCGCTCGATACCGCTGGTGCATTTGAAGGCGGGGCTACTGCACAAATTGACGACGACTTCTGAAAATATGCTTAAAAATTTTTAAGGTCTATTTTATATAAAAAACTACCTATGACACCACTTGAACGACTAGCTCTGCTGTTTGAAAAATTCCCCGGCATTGGCCCACGTCAAGCCAAGCGTTTTGTGTACCATCTTTTGACGCAAGACCGCGAATACACCGACACCCTTTCGATACTCGTCCGCGATATCCGCACAAACATGCGTGAGTGCTCACTCTGCTTTCGTTTTTTTGCCCCACGCAATGGAGAAAAAATATGCACGATATGTGATGACACCGAACGCGACCATTCACTTCTTATGGTCGTCGAACGCGACGGAGACATCGTCCCTATTGAGCGCTCAAATATGTATAATGGTCTCTACTTTGTCCTCGGTGGCACCATTCCGCTTCTTGACCAGCACCATACCAACAAAACCCGTGGCCCTGCACTGCGAGCTATTGTAGAAAAAAGGCTTGCAGAAGGGCTTAAAGAAGTTATTATCGCTTTTTCGGTAAACCCCGATGGAGAAAATACTACGCGGTATGTGGAAACACAGCTTGCGCCGTTTCAAGAATCAGCACGACTTATCGTCTCCATACTTGGTCGTGGCCTTTCTACAGGAAGTGAACTCGAATACGTCGACGGCGAAACCATCAAAAACGCCCTCCAAAACCGCCAGACTAATAGACATTAAAGAAAAATCCCCGAGCCATAGGCTCGGGGATTTTTCTTTTCAATTATTTAAACGCCTCAATCGTCACCTTGCTATACTTCTGGCGATGACCAATCTTGCGGTCACGGTTACTCTTTGCTTTATAGCGGACGATAGTGAGCTTCACGCCTTTTACATCAGCGACGAAGCGGGCAGTGACTGTGGCGCCATCGATGTAGGGAGTGCCTACGGTTGTGTCAGTGCCGTTGTCAACCAAAAGCACCTTATCAAAAGTGACAGTGTCACCTTCTTTGAGCTCTCCCAAAGGTGAGAGAAGCTCAACGTCGAGGGTATCTCCCACAGAAACCACATACTGCTTACCACCAGTCAAAATAACGGCGATTTCCGCCTCGGGTGCCTTTCCTTTTAATGTGGGTGCCTTTGGTACCATAACGCCCACATACTACAAGAAAAGCCATAGAAACGCAACTTTTGTTGGAGACCTCTTTCTATTGTACGAGAACCTACTACTCCCCCGTGTTCGGTTTCTCCAGCGCGATTTGCTCTATGTCGATAGACGCGCCGGTGATTTTCATTACATCTTTGTCAATTTTCCCGAGCTCTTTTTGGGCGGTGTTGTAGTGATTTACCGTTGTTCCGAGAGACAAACCCACTTTCCTAAAATAGTCGTCATATGCCTTAAGATGTCGAGAAAGTGACTCTACCTGCTTCCCTATTTCTTTTGCTGACTCTTCAATTTTAAATGCGCGGAAGCCGTACAGTACCGACTGGAGGTACGCAGCAAACGTTGTCGGTGAGACGATAATGACATGCTTGTCTTTGTAAGCATAATCTATGAGTGAGCGAGTGTTTACTTTTACTGAACCAACCTCATTTACCAAGAGGTCGTAGTAGATTGCTTCTGCGGGAATATACATAAAAGCAAATGGCAACGTACCGTCTTTCGGGCGAATATACTTTGCTGTTTCATCAATGCGCTTTTTGAGGTCATTTTTAAATTCATTTTCAAGTTCAGCTTTTCTATTGTCGTCTGTTTCATCGACAAGCCTGCGATAGTTGTCGAGAGAGAATTTTGCATCGACAGGGATCATGCCGTCTTTGGTATTGATAATGGCGTCCACCGTTTCCCCGCCCGGAAATTCGTACTGCATTTTAAATGCCGTCGGAGGAAGCATATTTTCAAGTGAAAGCTGGAGCGATGCTTCACCTAAATTTCCGCGTTGCTTCTGATGCTTCAAGACTTTCTCAAGATTTTGTAATTGTTCTGCAACAGAAAATACTTGCTTTGAGGACTCCGAAACCTCACTCACTCCTTTTACTACCTTCAAAAGTTGTTCGTTAACTTCTTTGTTGATGCTTCGGATAAGATCCTGCGACTGGCTAAACTGTGACTTCACCGACTCATGCATCGTGCGCGTACTCTCACCCATACGGTCATTCATGGTGCGCGTAAGTTCTTGGAGTTGTTGCTGAAGAAGCATCATTCCCTGCGCTTGTGCCGGATCAGTTTTCGGCTGTGCTTTATCTTTCATCCACAAATAGAGAACAATGCCGTTGCCGACAACAAGAAGGATGACCAAAAGAATGAGAAGTAATTCCATGACTCTTACAGAGTATCATATGAGCCATGTTTTGCGGCTTTTCTTGAGCACTTGACTACAGTATATTGTATGTTTTATAACCTTCAAAGGTACACGGACAGACGAAATGGTTGGGTAACCTAACCAAAAGAAAACATGACATCAGAAAGGAGATTGGGATGTCGAAGTACTCACGTAATGGACCAAAAAATTCAGGAGGTCATAGTTCAATGGTTCCTCTTGCGGCAATGGTATATGACACCGCCAACAAATGCTCATTTGTGACAAAGATATCTATCGGTCGCATCACGATGGGATTAAGGCCACCTCGTCATGGTAAACGAGTGAAGATGACTTACATGGAGCGTTGCATACTCCTCATTGCCCGTGACATCACCTCCACACAAGAGGTGCGTGTCTACGCAACAGACATGCAGAAGGCGGCGGCAGAGATTGCCCTGGGTCTGCAAAAGAGGGGTATTGGCGTCTCCTTTCGTACAGACCAAGTCTGACGTAGCCCGCCAGAGCACAACGTGCACTGGCGGGCTACACTATTTGTATACTCTGTCTGATACACTACAAACACATAGAAATTTCATGTCTAAACACTCACGACAAGGTGGAAAATATACCGGAAACCATACGACACTTGTGCCGTTGGCTGCACTTATGTGTGATATCGCAGATGCATCGCCCTACGTCACAAAAATATCTCCAGGCTTTATCAAAGCGGGACTCCGCTCTGCTGGCGGAAACCGTCGTGTAAAAATCACCGACTCGCCTACCTACATCCTCCTCTCTATTCGCGACAATTCCTCACAACAAGAAGTGCACATCTACACAAGCGACGCAGCTCAAGCAAAAAAAGCTCTCACACAAGGCGCAAAGGATTTAGGAGTTGCTGTAACTTTTCCCAAAAATTACTAGCAAAAAAACTAACGTACACTGAAATTTGCTTTTACCGTAGCGGTAATTTTTTTCTCAATCGCATTTGTATTATAGGAACCATAATCACTAAAGTCTACACTATTAACTGCTGTAACCTGAAATACACCAGAGGAAAGTGACGTTATTGAACCAATTATTGCTCCACCTGCAGAAGCAACGCCCTCCGCTCGCTCTTTAGCATTTCTAGTTGCTTCACTTAACATGTCTGCCCTAATATTTTTAAGGTTGTTGTAGTAGTAATTTGTATTATTCGACAGATCTATGTCAGAAAAATTCTCCGCAACCTTTATGGAGAGGTTATTTACTAAGTACACATCTGGTGTTTCCATAGATATGTATTGACTAGCGGTGTAACCCAATATACCCAAAGAGCAGTTTTCACTACCATAGTCGTCTTTATCCTTTTTGCATATTTTTGTAACTGTAATCATGCTTTCTTTAGGTTCTGGCGATTTATTTCCTTTCAGGAAAGCAAGTACCTCTTTCTTTATTTCAATCAGATCTTCTTTAGCTAATTTTGTGTCATCGTGCTGTTTGCTCTCTATTCTAATAGACCATGAGGCAGAGTCACTCACAACCACTCTTTCAGCGGTTCCCGTGACAGCGACTGAGTCCCCCTTTTTTACGACTTTATCAGCAATATTCATGGCAGCAAACCCAAGGAAGACAAAAGATGCTGCAATAATAAGCGCCGATAATTGAAATTTCATAGAAAGCATATTGTAAGATAGTAACACCTCAATTATACCAGATAGCACAAACGCCATTTCGTTTGTATGTGGATATGAGTCAATAGTATATACTTCAAAGATATGACACTACATGAAACCATCAAGGGACAATTGGTAACCGCAATGAAAGCTAAGGAGGAAGTGCGTCTTCGTACGGTGCGGGATATTTTGACGGGCATTATGAATGAGCTTGTCGCAACGGGACATAAGCCACAGGAAATTATTTCCGATGAAGGTGCGCTCAAGGTCATCACCAAGCTCGCCAAACAGCGGAAAGACTCTATTGAACAATTTACAAATGCCGGTCACACCAACCTTGCTGATATTGAAAAAGCAGAACTCCTCGTGCTCGAGACCTATCTTCCCACCCTGATGACCCAAGACGAGATCCGCCCTGTTGCCAAAGCAAAAATTGCGGAACTTGGCGTGACGGACAAAAGCAAGATGGGGTTGCTTGTAGGAGCGTTGATGAAAGACCTTAAAGGAAAGGCGGATGGTGGTGATGTAAAAGCTGTGGTTGAAAGTTTGCTCGGATAATTTTTTTGTATAAATCAAACACTCCTCGCATCGGCGACCGACAGGTCGCCGATGCTCGTTCTACGCAAATCTTCTATGGTCGCAGGATATCCAAGACGTCTCCCAAGTTCTTCGGCAAGTGAGCGAATATACACACCGCTCGCCACGTGCCACCGTATAGAAATACGTGCGTGCTTTTCTCCCGCTTCTGTTTCAAAAAAATCCATACTCACAAAATCAGCGCTCCGTACTTCCATCTCGCGTATAGGTACCTCCTCTATTTCTTTTCCTTGCCTCGCTTTTTTATACAAAGGCACGCCCCCACGCTTCACCGCAGAATAAATGGGTACGGCTAATGAGAGCGTCCCGACCATCGCGTCGAGTGCTTCACGCACCACGCCCTCAGAAAGGTCAGCGACCTCTTTTGACTCAAGGACTGCGCCCTCCATGTCACCAGTCACGCGTCGCTCCCCCACGCGCACCACTGCTTCGTAGGTCTTGGGCAACTTCAAAAACCCTTCAAGTTTTTTTGTACCTTCTTCAATACCAATAATCATAAGACCTGTTGCCAATGGGTCAAGAGTCCCCGCATGCCCCATTTTTGTAATCCCCAACTCTCTCCGCAGACGACGGATAACATCAAAGGACGTAATCCCTTTTGGTTTGTCTATAAGAAGGATGCGTGGTTCGTTGTGCATATATTTTTTTAGTCTTCAGAAGTTAGTGGACGGCGGTAAGGCTTTTTGAAATACCCTCGCGCAGAAAATTCTCAAGACTTGTATAATTTCTCCACAAGACTTGGGAATTTTCGAGCGGAGTGGCTGGCCTCTGTGCCAGAACACGTGGTTTTCAAAAAGACTTACCGCCAGGACTCAGAACACTCATTAAAACAACCCTCCCCGCACCATCTTCACCTTAAGCAACTCTGCCTTACGCACACGATACTCCGGAACAGCTTTTTCAACAACCTCCCAAAAACCAGCCCCATGGTTGAACTCTTTCAAATGACACAACTCGTGCGCGATCACATAGTCAGCGATAGGAAGCGGAAGAAACATCAGCCGATAGTTAAAATTGAGATTCCCTTTTGCCGAACAGCTACCCCAGCGACTTCTCTGATCACGTATCGCAACTTTTCCAAAATGAAACTGATATTCCGTATTCACGACCCCCAGGCGCTCATGCACAAAAGCCCGCGCCTGCTCTTTATGAAGTAGGTAGTGCTTGGACGAAGCCGTTTTCTTTCGCTTCTTTCGGCGCACACGGCGCACAAAAATCCGAATAAAAGAACTAATTTTCATGTGTCTAGTATATCTTTTTATGTTAGGATACACACACCTATTAGCTAGCATATATCTATGGAACGCACATTGACAAAAAACACCCCTGCGCACGTGGGAGAGGAAGTCTTGGTAAAGGGCTGGGTCAATGTGCGCCGTGACCACGGCAAGCTCATTTTTATAGATGTCCGTGACCGCGGAGGCCTTCTACAGGTCATCTTCAATCCACAAGTTTCCCCTGAAACACACGCAGTTGCTTCTACTCTCAAAAATGAAGACGTCGTGGAAATTCGAGGGAAAATCAATGCCCGCCCTGAAAAACTCATAAATCCTAAAATAGTTTCAGGAACCGTAGAACTCGAAGCCACACACCTTGAGGTTGTTGCACATGCCGCGCCACTTCCTTTTGATATGAGCAAAGAAACGCTTGACGCAGAACTCCCCACACAGCTCGACCATCGCGCTATCACGCTTCGTCACCCATCGGTAAAAGCGGTGTTTAAAGTGCAAGCGACCGTCATTGATTCATTTCGTGAATTTATGAAGTCAGAGGA
>Ga0105050_10006698_pt1 | contig 14157 bp, 14 predicted proteins | sample FRY01_FD_78088 | JGI IMG/M metagenome (GOLD analysis project Ga0105050, IMG submission 78088) | Freshwater microbial communities from Lake Fryxell liftoff mats and glacier meltwater in Antarctica - FRY-01 | ecosystem: Environmental > Aquatic > Freshwater > Ice > Glacier meltwater ... | reverse complement strand
TGTTTGACGCCGAGGGCCGGGCTTCGGCACTGCGTGTGACATGGGCGTATGACGATCTGTATTCGTTGCTGGTCATCGAGGATCGCGGGCTGGATCCGGATTTCGACGGGCTGTTAACCGCGGCCGAAGAAACCGCACTTTCCGGGTTCGACATGGCTTGGGATGCGGATTTTGCAGGCGATACCTATGCTTTGTCGGGTGGTGCGCCGCTGGAGTTGGGGCGCCCGACGGAATGGACTGCGACCTACGCGGACGGCAAGATCACCACGACACATGTGCGCGCCCTCGCCACGCCGATTGCGCCAAAGGATGTGCCCTTGGTGGTGCAAGTCTATGATCCGGGCTTTTACAGCGCGTATGCGATTGCAGGCACGCCTGTGCTGACGGGTGCGGGCGCGGGTTGTGCCGTGCAGGTATTTGAACCCGACCGCGCGGCTGCGGATGCCACGTTAAAGGCGGCGCTTGCGGAAATGGCCGGGTCTGCGGAGGTGGAAGGCGAATTTCCCGCCATCGGGGCCGCCTATTCCGAGGAGGCGCAGATCACATGCAACGGCGATTCCTGATCCTTGGGCTTCTGGTGGCGGCGGTGCTGGCCATGTTCTGGGCCAGCGGTGCAATGCAGGGCGTGGAACGCTGGGCCGCCGACAGCCAGCGCGAGGTGCAAAACGCCATGGCGGGCGCGCTGCGCGGGCTGAAGGGCGGCGAGGCGGGCGCTTTTGCCACACTGCTGGCGGTGTGTTTCGGTTACGGTTTTTTCCACGCGGTCGGGCCGGGGCATGGCAAGGTGCTGATCGGTGGCTATGGCATGGGGCGGCGGGTGCGGCTGTTGCCTCTGGCGACCATTGCTGTCGCGTCGAGCCTCGCGCAGGCGACGATGGCGGTGGCGCTGGTCTATACCGGGGTGCTGGTGTTGGGGTGGACCCGCGAGCGGATGGTGGGCGTCAGCGAACAGGTGCTGGACCCGCTGGGCTATGCCGCGATTGGCCTGATCGGGCTGTGGCTGGCGCTGCGCGGTGTGCGGGGGATGCGGCGGCGGGAGGTGGCAGAGCCCGTCGCCGGGGCTGCACCGGTCCTTGCTTTTTCCGCGTCGGCGACATCGACGCTTGCGCCGTCACTGCCGGTTGCGCCGGCGTCTTCCCACAGTCACGGGCCGGAATTTGGCGGGCAACCGCATGTGCACGATGCGAATTGCGACTGTGGCCATGTTCACGGCCCCACGCTGGAACAGGTGGCCGATGTTACCGGCTGGCGTGACGCGGCGTTGCTGATCGGCAGCATCGCGATCCGGCCCTGTACGGGCGCGCTGTTTTTGCTGATCCTGACATGGCGGATGCAGATCGGTGCGGTAGGCATTGCCGGAGCTTATGTGATGGCGCTTGGTACCGCGACGGTAACGCTGGCGGCGGCGGGCCTGTCGGTCTGGGCGCGGGAGGGGGCTTTGGCGCTGCCCGGCGCGCGGCTGGCCCGGGCGCTGCCGGTGCTTGAAATGCTGGGCGGTGCTGTGATCGTGCTGGTGGCGGGACAATTGCTGCTGCGGGCGCTGTAGCCGCCGCGTTCCCGTTTTGCAAACTGCCTGTTTTCGCGGCATCTTGCCGTTGTCCGCCGGGCGCGATAGGTCCACGTCATGATGCCGATCTTGACATACCCGCAGCACGCCCGTGCGACGCTTTCGCTTGGGCTTCCCCTGATCGGCAGCCATTTGGCGCAGATGTCGCTGCATGTGGCAGATACGGTGATGCTGGGCTGGTATGGCGTGGCGGAACTGGCGGCGGTGGTATTGGGCGCGTCGGTGTTCTTCATCACCTTCATACTTGGCGCGGGCTTCGGGCAGGCGGTGATGCCGATGGTGGCGCAGGCGCTTGGCCGGGGCGACGAGGTGCAGGTGCGGCGCGACACGCGCATGGGGCTGTGGCTCTCGATTGCCTTCGGTGTGCTGACCTATCCGCTGTTCTGGTGGTCGGGTGCGGTGTTGTTGGCCGCAGCACAGCAACCCGAAGTGGCAGCCCTTGCGCAGGATTACCTGCGGATCGCGGGCCTTGGCATGATCCCTGCGCTGCTGGTGATGGTGTTGAAAAGCTATCTTGCCGCATTGGAGCGGACACAGGTGGTGCTGTGGACCACGATACTGGCGGTGGTGGTCAATGTCGCGCTGAACTGGGCGCTGATATTCGGCAACTGGGGCGCACCCGAGCTTGGGGTTCAAGGGGCAGCGATAGCGTCGGTTGTAGTGCAGTTCATGACATTGCTGGCGCTGTGCATCTATGCGGGCGCCTTGCCGGCGCTGCGGCGGTTCCGGTTGTTTCAGCGGTTCTGGCGGCCCGACTGGCAGGCGCTGGCCCAGGTGTTCCGGCTTGGCTATCCGATCGGGCTGACGTCTCTGGCCGAGGGCGGGATGTTTCAGGCGTCGGCGCTGATGATGGGCTGGATCGGCACGGTGGAACTGGCCGCGCATGGCATCGCACTGGAAGTGTCGGCGCTGGCCTTCATGGTGCACATCGGGCTGTCGAATGCCGTCACGGTGCGGACCGGGCGCGCCATGGGCATGGGTGATGTGCGCGGCATGCGGGATGGCGCGGTGGTGGCCATTGCGCTGTCGCTTGGGTTCGGGCTGATCATGGTGGCGTTGTTCCTGACCTTCCCGCAGCCGATCATTGCGTTGTTTCTGGATGTCAGAAAACCCGAAAGCGCCGCGATCATCGCCTTTGGCACGGCGCTGCTGGCCTATGCGGCGCTGTTCCAGATAGCCGATGCGGTGCAGGTGATGGCGCTTGGCCTGCTGCGCGGGGTGCAGGACACGCGGGTGCCGATGTGGCTGGCCGCGCTCAGCTATTGGGTGATCGGCATCCCGGCCAGCTATGTGCTGGCGTTCACGCTTGGCATGGGAGGCACGGGGCTGTGGCTGGGTCTGGTGATAGGGCTGACCGTGGCGGCAACACTTTTGATGGTGCGGTTCTGGTCCCGCGCACCCGAAGCGCCGTTGCCGGCCTGAGCAGGTTTACCCCGCCGCACCATCGTCTTTCAGCAACCGCTCGGCCTTTTTGCGCACCAGCACCGTGCGCAGGTCGTGCATCGCCAGCAGCAGGCTGTCGGTCACGGATTCCAGCTGGTCATCCCCCGCTTTGGTCTGTACCCAATGCGTTGTCAGGTTCATGTAGTCCACCGCGCGCAGGATGTCGTCGATGTCGCGCTCGGCCAGCAGGGCCACGCGCGCCTGCATCCAGCGCTGAATCTCGGCCAGATCATCAGGCGTCAGCGCGCGGTCGCCTTGCGGTTTCACGTCGCCATTGCGGATGTTGATCGTGGCAATCTGCTCCATTTCAATCCGGCGCTGGCGGTTTTCGGTATCAACCCGAAACACCGTTGCGCCGTTTTCACGGATGCGGAAATAGTAGTCGGGCAGATCGGCCATCTCAGCCCCCGTTCTCAAGACAGTGCAGCAGCGACCCGTCCGCGTTCACCAGCGCCATCTGGGCCCCTTGTGACAGTGCGGCGCAGAACCGCTGGATACGGCTGCACGCCTCGCGCAGCGCATCGTCCGCAGTAGCGTAGCTGACGCGGAAGTTCGGCGAAAGCCCGAAGGCCGCGCCAAACACGACAGCCACGCCGGTTTCCTCCAGCAGTGCGGTGGCGAACACCTCGTCATTGGTGATGTGGGTGCCCGCTTGCGACGTCTTGCCGATGCAGCCTGAAATATCGGGGTAGACGTAGAACGCGCCTTCCGGCTTCGGGCAGGTGATGCCCTTGGCGTCGTTCAGCATGCCCACCACCAGATCGCGCCGCCGCTGGAACAGCACACGGTTTTCGGCCAGAAATTCCTGCGGCCCGGTCAGCCCCTCCAGCGCCGCATATTGCGACACCGAACAGGGGTTCGAGGTGGACTGGCTTTGAATCGTCCCCATCGCCCTGATAAGTGCCGCCGGGCCCGCCGCATAGCCGATCCGCCAGCCGGTCATGGCATAGGCCTTGCTGACGCCATTGCAGGTCAGCGTGCGGTCATAAAGCCCCGGTTCGACCTGCGCGGGCGAGGTGAAAACGAAATCATCGAACACCAGATGTTCATACATGTCATCCGACATCACCCAGACATGGGGATGGCGCATCAGCACATCGGTCAGGCCGCGCAGTTCCGCCTCGGTATAGCCCGCACCTGTGGGGTTGGACGGCGAGTTGAAGATGAACCATTTGGTTTTCGGGGTGATCGCGGCTTCCAGTTGCGCGGGCGTCAGCTTGAAATCCGTCTCGATCCCCGCCGCCACCGCCACCGGGGTTCCGCCCGCCAACAGCACCATGTCGGGATAAGACACCCAGTAGGGCGCCGGAATGATCACCTCATCTCCGGGATTGCAGGTCGCCATCAACGCGTTGTAAAGGATCTGCTTGCCACCCGTGCCCACGCTGACCTGTGCGGGGGTATAGGTCAGCCCGTTTTCGGCCAGAAACTTGGCGCAAATCGCTTTTTTCAGCTCTGGGATGCCATCGACGGCGGTGTATCTGGTCTTGCCACCGTCAATCGCGCGCTTTGCTGCGTCCTTGATATTCTGCGGCGTGTCGAAATCCGGCTCGCCCGCGCCCAGCCCGATCACATCCTTGCCCGCCGCCTTCAGCTCGGCCGCCTTGGTGGTGACAGCGATGGTGGGCGACGGTTTCACACGGGCAAGAGTGTCGGACAGGAAGGCCATGGGGATGCTCCGGGGGTTGACGATCGGGGGCCGGTTTGAACTTTTCAGCCACTTGTCTTATGGTGCGCCCGGACGGCGATCAAGCGATATCGGAAAGAGGAGAGGCAGGATGGCAGAAGCAGGATGGTTCAGCGACGCGGCGGCAACCTTTGGCGACCGCATGGCGGGGGCGCGGGACGCAGCGGGGCTGACGCAGGACGATCTGGCGCGCAGGCTTGGCGTGCGCCTGAAAACCGTGCAGGCGTGGGAGGATGACCTGTCAGACCCCCGCGCCAACCGCTTGCAGATGGTGGCGGGGATGCTCAACGTGTCCCTGCGCTGGCTGTTGACGGGCGAGGGCGACGGCCTTGACGGGCCGGGCGCGCCGGGTGTCCTTGGCACAAAAGCCCGCGACGCTTTGGCCGATCTGGCAAGGATGCGGGCGCAGACGCTGGCCCTGGCGCAGGAAATGGGGCAGTTGGAAAAGCGCCTGCGGGTGTTGATGCGTGAGGAACCGGAATGATGGAAACCGATGAGGCGCGGCTGAAGCGCATGGGCATGCGCAGCTGGCGGCGCGGCACCAAAGAGATGGACCTGATCCTTGGCCCCTATGCTGACCTGCATCTGGCGGGCATGGCGCCGGACCGGCTGGACACCTATGATGCGCTGCTGGACGAAAATGATCAGGATTTGCTGCCATGGGTGCTGGGGCAGGCAGCACCCCCTGCGGATTTCGCGGGCCTGATCACGGATATCGGCATGTTTGCACGGGAAAGGCTGACGCCCCGGGTCTGATCGGCATGATTTGCATGAAAATCGCCGCGAGTTTACCGAATGTTTGTGTTTTGTGCCGAATCTGACCGCTGGTAGTTGTTGGCGGAGAACAGGGATGAGTATTCACACAGGCGTTCTGGACGGGTCGCAAAAGGCCTTCATGCTGGGCTATCTTGAAAGTCTGGCGTTGGTGGAACGCCTGCACCGCCTGCTGCTGGATGTGGTGAAGGATGAGTTTGAACGGCTCGGGCTGCTGGAAATCAATGCGGTGCAGGCGCTTTTGCTGTTCAACGTCGGCGAGAACGAGGTGACCGCCGGCGAATTGAAGTCACGCGGTTACTACCAGGGATCGAACGTCAGCTACAATTTGAAGAAACTGGTCGAACTTGGTTACATGCACCACCAGCGGTCCGAGATTGACCGCAGGTCGGTACGGGTCCGGTTGACGGAAAAAGGGCGCCGGGTGCGTCTGGTGCTGGCTGACCTTTTCGCGCGCCATGCCGAAGGGCTTGAACGGCGCGGCATGATCGGCGCGGACGGCATGGAAGACATCAACCAGTCGCTGAAACGGATGGAGCGGTATTGGACGGAGCAGATCAGATATATCTATTGAAGATCGCTCATCCCGGCGTGCGGGCGGCCGTGCTCCGGGCAGCGCAGAGGGAACGGCAGGCAAGGTAAGCCGACACCTTTTTCAGCAAAACCCAACCAAAATATCTATCGCCACAGCGCCGCCATGCTGGCAACGCGGCCCTGCATTTTGGCAAGACTGCGGTTGAACGGGCCGGGACGCGGCAAGGGACCGCGCATCAACCGGTCCACGATAACCTCTGGCGGGCAGGGGCGGCGGGTCACCGGGTCGAAATAGCGTGGATAGGCGATGAGGGTGGCATGGGCGAGGGCGGCAAGGCTTGGGCGTGGATGAAAGTGACCGTCCGGCGCTTTGCAGCGGCGTTCCGGCACAGGCCCGCGGTCCTGCGTCAGTCCCCAACCGGCATAAAAAGGCGCGCCGAGGCAGGTTACCGGGGTGCCGCGCAAAAGCGCCTCAAACCCCAGCAAGGAGGTCATCGTCCAGACTGCATCACAGGCCACGATCAGCGCAATGGGATCGGCCCTTGTCGCCACTGCGTCAGCAAATCCACGCAGCATGTCCGGTGCGATATGGCCGGGGCGCAGACCCGCCTCCACATCGGGATGCGGTTTATAGACCAGCACCGCATCAGGATTTGCCGTTCGCACCGCCTGCAACAACCCCAGATTGGTGCACACATCGCCTGCACCAAGCCGGATCGACGCGTCATCCTCCACCTGGCCGGGCACCAGAATGCGATGGCCTTCGGGCAGATCGGGCACCCCGCCGCCAAGGTTGTACTTGCTCAGGCCTGCCGAAATCAGACGCTCCACCAGCCGCTCGGCCCGCAAAATCCCGCCGGGGGGTGGGGGCGACAGTATCAGGCGTTCCAGACGGCTTTGCCGCGTCGGATCATAGTAGATACCAAGATCATCGGTCACGAGGCTGAGCGGCGGGATCAGATCGGCGCCAAGCCCCCGCGAGCGCAGAAAACCGTCTTCCACCCGCCGGATCACCGGTGCGGTCAGCCCCGGCAGTTCCTTGCCCGCCCAGACCAGAAGGCCGCGCCCTTCTGCTGTCAAGGCGACGGCACGATCCGGCGTATCGGCGAAGATCAGCGGCTTTTCCCGCCCGAACACCGCCTGCAACCGACCGCGTTTCCACAGTCGCATTCCAAGCGCCACATGGCCATGCCGGTCTTCGCGGTAGGCGCGGGTGGTCGCTTCCAGCTGATCCACCGCTTCCTCAAAGCTGCACAGCCGGTCGCGGCAGGGGTCATGCCACAGCGGCGCGAGGATCATCGCGGCTGCGAAAAGCTGCGTTCTGGTCAACACCCTGCGGCGGCGCGGCACCGGATGCTCATCGGCACTCAGGCCCCACCCCGCGTAGAACGGCTGGCCAAACACGCGGGGGCGATGGCCCGCAAGGATCGCCTCGAACCCCAGTTGCGACGATACGGTATAGACCGCAATCGCGCCGTCGAGCAGCCGCCACGGAGAGATGGAATCGCGCAGCAGGCTTATCCGCCCCTGCGCATCGGCGGGGCGAAAGTGCCCGGGGCGCAGGCCTGCGTTGGTTTCGGGATGGGTCTTGATGATGACCCGCGCGCCGGGGTGTTCCCCCTGTGCGGACACGAGCATTTCCCGGAAGGTGGTGGCCGTGGCCCCGGAATGCCTGATGGAAGCATCGCCTTGGGTTTGGTCCACGACCAGAACATAGCCGGGTGGTGGCGGCGCAAGGTCAGGATCGAAATCGTTGTATTTCGAAAGATGCAGTGCCCGAAGCCGCCCGATGCCGTCTCTTGCGCGCAGCAAAAGGTTCGAATCATCCAAGGTGTGAGTGGTCAGCAACCGTTCCAGATCCGATGGCTGCGATGGGTCGAAATGCACGCCATTGCCCAAAAGCAACCCAAGTGGAGGCTCGCCCCGACGGCCGGGGCGGATCGATCGCAAGAACGCATCTTCGAGCCGCAGCAGGGGCACTGCGTAGCGGCGTGCCACGGCTTCGCCGCGCGCGGCAAAAGGGCTGTGGCCCCAGACCACCACACCATCCTGCGGACCTGGCAGGCCAAGGCAAAGTTGATGGCCCGCCAATGCAAGGACACGGCGCAGGCGCGGCTGGCGCAGGAAGCCCGCGTTGTAAAAGAAAAGCCGCCGGGGGGTGGCCCCGGCGGCAGATGCAATGAAAGGGTGCGAAGGCATGATGCCTTAGCCGCCCGTCCCCACGTTGCTGATCGATTCCGCCGCCGCCGTGGTGCCGGTGATTGCACCAAGGGTTTTCTGCCATTGCACGAAAGGCGCTTCGGTGACGTAAACCGTGTCCCCATCACGGACGAGGAAATCGCGCGCTTCGAACATGCCGGTCGGCTGCGTCAGGTCCAGCACATAGACCATGCGCTGATCGCCGGTCAGATCGTTGCGGCCCAGCACGGCATTGGCAATTTCTGCCGGTTCATTGCGGAACACGAAAACGCCGGTCGGATCGGCGAGCGACGTGTTCAGCCCGCCGACAGTGGCGATGGCTTCAATGGCCGACAACGTCTGCGATTCGAACGGGATCAGGCTTTGCGCGCCGGTCGCACCCAAGGCCACAAAAGACCGCGTGTCACGTTCCACGACAATCTGATCGCCACCGCGCAGGGCGATATCAAGCCCCGGGTTGTCATAAAGATCCTGCAACCAGACCTGCCCGGTCTTGCCGCCGCGCGTCACGCGCACAATGGCGACGGCGGGTTCGATGCCGATTCCGCCGGCGCGGGCGATCATGGCGGACAGGGTGCGGGTGGGCCGCTCGATCGGGTAGACGCCCTGCGCCGTTACACCGCCCGAGACGCTGACGGTCGATCCGTCACCCGCAAGACGTTGCACGGTGACCTGCGGGTCCGGGGTCTGGGTGTCAAGCTTGCGGGTTATGGCCTGCCGCAAGCCATCGGGCGTCTGGCCCGCCGCCTTGATCTTGCCGGCATAGGGCACGAAGATGAAGCCCTGCCCATCGACCTGCACCTGATCCAGCAGCGACACGCGCTGCCCGGTATTGCCCAGAAGCGGGTCGTCGCGCACGTTTTCGAACACGGTCAGCGCCAGCGTATCACCGGCCGATATGGTATCAGACCCAACCAGCCCCGCGTTGCGGAAGTTCGATCCGAAGCCGAAGGATGGCACCACGGATGTCGCGCGGGTCACGCGCGGGTTGACGGTCACGATGAACGCATCGCCCTGTTTCAGCACCGATCCTGCAAAGATTTCACGTTTGTTGGGGCCGGAGCGGGGAAGACCGCAGGCCCCGACTGCCACAACAAGCGACACAAGGACCAATGCCTTGGCCCCTTTGACTGCCGATAATTTCACTGCCCGGGCTCCTTTATGGATTACTGCCTCAAGTTTTTTTTACAACCCTACAGAAAGGCGTAAAAAAATGCCAGTGCTGCGTTTCTGGGTCAGTTGACGATTCGCAACTGTTGCCGTGGTGCCGCGTTACCGGACGTGAGCGCGTCATAGGGGTCTTCAGGCGACAGCATCATGTCCACCACTTGCCGCAGCAATTCGCGCCGCCCGCGCACGGAATAAAAACCTCCCGGAACCTGCGATGTCTCCAGCAGGTAATGGCGGTAGTCGCGGTAGGCGCGGCTGTCGGGGCGGGTCGGTTGGCTGAAGAATTCGTGCAGGGCCTGGGTAGAGACGAACTCGGGTTTGGCATAAACCGCAGCGCCAAAGGTTTTCAGCGGCATGCCCCGCCACAGCACCTGCTGACCAGCGGTTGAATTCACCGTGACAGCCGAGCGCGCGTGGTTGAGCAGGTTCGCAAGCTTGCCGCCGCGCACGAAATGCACGCGGGCCGTCACGCCATGCTGCTGCGCCAGACGGCGGATGTCGCGTGCGACGGGCACGCGGCCATCCTCCAGCGGATGCGCTTTGAAGACCAGATGGTGATGCGGGGCTGCACCGCGCGCGAAGCCTTCGATCACCAGCGCCAGAAATTCGGTCATGGTGGAAAATGGCGAATGCATCTGAAAGCTACTGTCATGTTCCAGTTGCAACAGCACCAGATGATAGGGAAAGCCGCCATGCTTGACGCGGAAGGTGGCTGCAAAGCGTTCCAGCCGGTGAAACGGCATCAGGACCAGACGCTTGCAATACAGCCAGAATTCCTGCCCCACAGTCAGCGCGCGGTGCGGGCGGTAGTTGCGATAGTCCCAGAACCCCGTCAGCACGAACCAGTGATAAAGCGCGCCCCAGAACATGTGCTGGCGCATGTCGCCCCAGCGGGCGGGCGCGTCGGGCAGATCCATGTCGGAATGGGCCAGCGCCGTCTGCATGTCGCGCAAGGTAAGGTCCATCAGCCGCGAGTGCCCGTTGGACCCGCCGCGTTCATAGGTCACCCAATGCGGCCGAAGATAACCTTCCTCGAACACATGCACCATCAGACCCGCCGCCCGCGCGATTGCGACGGCATGGGCGTGGACGGGGCGGGTATCGCCATAAAGAACGATGTCGGTGATGGCATGGTCTGCAATCATCGCGCGGTATGCGTCGGGCCAACCATCCACGCTGCCCTGATAGGGGATGTAATTGGCCGCATTCGGCCAGAATGCGCGGTCGCCCCGGTTGAAGCCGACCCGCCAGACCTGCGCACCCGATGCCGTCAGCATCCGGCCAAGCCGGTTGAAATAAGGCCCATGCGGCCCTTGCAGGAACAGAAACCTGCGGCGTTCACCCGTCACTCGCATACGCGCCTCATTCGTTACCACATTGGCTTGACAGCCCGTGGCCAAGCTTAAAGCGAAATTCTTCACACAGCGTCACTGATTGACGAAAACCGCGGCGGCTTTGTGGCAATCCGGCGACGGCATCGCGGCGAAGGCTTGCACGGCGTGGCGGCGGAAGCTACCTCATGCGGTGGAATGCAGGAGGCACACATGTTTACGGGCATCATTACCGATATTGGCAGGGTTCTGGAACTGGAACAGCGCGGCGATCTGCGCGCCCGGGTCGGCACGGGCTATGATGTGGCTGGCATCGACATCGGAGCGTCGATTTCCTGCGATGGCGTTTGCCTGACAGTAATCCGTCTGGGGTGCGACCCGGAAGGCTGGTTTGATGTGGAGATTTCGGCGGAAACGCTGTCGAAAACCACGATCGGCAAGTGGGTCACGGGCAAACGGGTCAATCTGGAACGCGCGCTGAAGGTCGGCGACGAATTGGGCGGGCATATCGTGGCGGGCCATGTTGATGGTCTGGCGCAGGTCGTGGAGGTGCGGACCGAGGGCGACAGCACCCGCGTGACGTTTCGTGCGCCGGATGCTTTGGCGGGATTCATCGCATCCAAGGGTTCGGTTGCGCTGAACGGCACGTCCCTGACGGTGAACGAGGTGGCGGGCACCGATTTTGGCATCAACTTCATTCCGCATACCCAAAAGGCGACGACCTGGGGCGAGGTGGCGCTTGGCGATGCCGTCAATCTGGAGATTGACACGATGGCGCGTTATGTCGCCCGGCTGCGGGAATGGGGGCAGTGACGACGGGTATCGGCCATAACCTTGGTCCGGCGCCGACGCCGGGGGAAAACTGGCAGCGCCATTGCTGGTCCAGGGCACGCGCTGATCTGTTGCCGCACCTGCCGCTGGAAGTGCTGCACAACGTGACTGGTGCGCGGCGGGGCGGCTTGCAGGCTTTCTGAACGCCGGGCGCTGTTTCGCACAGCAGGTCTGATCCGCCATTGTGCCGTGTTGACGCACGGCGGGATGCATTGCCTGCTATGGCCTTATGGCACAGGCCGCGCTATTGGGCTGGCAAACCTTGGGGAGAGTGCCATGACCGGAATGAGGACAGACTACTCCGACGCCATTTCGTCGGTCGAGGAGATTATCGAAGACGCGCGCAACGGGCGCATGTTCATTCTGGTGGATCATGAAGACCGCGAGAACGAGGGCGATCTGGTGATCCCGGCCGAGATGTGCACGGCCCAGGCGATCAATTTCATGGCGACACATGGCCGGGGTCTGATCTGTCTGGCGTTGCCCGCCGCGCGGATCGAGGCTCTGGGGTTGACGCTGATGAGCCCGAAGAACTCCAGCCGCCATGAAACCGCCTTTACCATGTCGATCGAGGCGCGCGAAGGTGTCACCACCGGCATTTCGGCTGCTGACCGGGCGTTGACCGTGGCGGTGGCGATTGATCCGTCGATGGGGGCTGCGGATATTGCCACGCCGGGCCATATCTTTCCGTTGCGCGCGCGCGATGGTGGCGTGCTGGTGCGCGCGGGGCATACCGAAGCTGCGGTCGATGTCAGCCGCCTTTCCGGCCTTAACCCCGCTGGTGTGATTTGCGAGATCATGAACGACGATGGCACGATGGCGCGGCTGCCTGATCTGGTCGCCTTTGCGCAGCGCCACAATCTCAAGATCGGCACGATTTCCGATCTTATCGCCTACCGCCGCCGCCACGACAACCTTGTGAACGAAAAGGCGGTCAAGCGGGTGACGTCGCTGTTTGGCGGTGAATGGCTCATGCGCGTGTTTGCCGATGACACGCAGGGAGCCGAACATGTGGTGCTGACAAAGGGCGATATTACGTCGGATGCGCCCGTGCTGGTGCGGATGCATGCCTTGAACCCGCTGGAAGATGTGCTTGGCGTCGGTCCCGGCCACGTCGGCGAATTGCCCGCCGCGATGCGCCTGATTGCTGCCGAAGGGCGCGGTGTGGTTGTGCTTTTGCGCGATACAACGATGAAAGTGGTGATGGAAGGTGAAGTTTCTCCCCACACACTGCGGCAATACGGCGTGGGCGCGCAGATTTTGTCGGGGCTCGGGCTGAGCCAGATCACCCTTGTGACCAACTCACGCGCGCCCAAAGTGGTGGGGCTTGACGCCTACGGTCTGTCGATCACCGGCACCCGCGCGATAACGGAGGTCTGAGTGATGGCTGCGCATGAAACGCATTATACGCTGGCGCTGCCGCGCTTTGACAAGCCGGTCAAATTGCTGATCGTGGTGGCCCCGTATTACAAGGACATCACCGACAATCTTGTCGCCGGTGTCCAAAGCGTCGCGGTCGCCTGCGGGGCGGAGTGCGAGGTTATCGAGGTGCCAGGCGCGCTGGAAGTGCCGACGGCCATTGCGATGGCCGAACGGCAGGCAAAGTTTGACGGATACGTGGCGCTTGGCTGCATCATCCGGGGCGAGACCACGCATTACGATACGGTGTGCAATGATTCCTCGCGCGGGTTGATGTTGCTGGGGTTGCAGGGGGCCTGCATCGGCAACGGCATTCTGACGGTGGAAAATCGTGACCAGGCCGAAGTTCGCGCCGATCCGTCGGGCCAGAACAAGGGGGGCGGTGCTGCTGGTGCCGCGCTGCATCTGATAGCACTCAGCCGGGGGTGGGCGGGCGCATCGAAAGGCATCGGGTTCCGGCCCATTGCCTCGGAGGGAAAGACAAACACATGACCGCCGACGAGCGCCGCGCCGAAAAGCGCCAGATGAAGTCCGCCGCGCGGCTTTACGCCGTGCAGGCGCTGTTCCAGATGGAAAGCTCGGGGCAGACCGTGGAATCTGTGGTGCGCGAGTTTGAAACGCACCGCTTTGGCGCGGTTTATGACCACGAGGAAATGGCCGAAGGCGACCCGGTGCATTTCCGCAAGCTGGTTGACCTCGCGGTGAACTGGCAGGCGAAAATCGACCAGATGACCGACCGCGCGCTGGTGGCGAAATGGCCGATCGACCGTATCGACCCGGTGCTGCGCGCCCTGTTCCGCGCCGCCGGGGCCGAGATGCTGGAGACGGACACCCCGCCCAAGGTGGCGATCAACGAATTCGTCGATGTCGCGAAAGCGTTCTTCCCGGAAGGCAAGGAATCCAAATTCGTGAATGCGGTGCTGGATCACATGGCACGCGAGGCGAAGCCCGACGCGTTCTGATCCGCCCCCCCGGCTGCAAATGCGCCAAACACATATGCTCCGGCCGCCAACGCGCCAACACACAACGCCCCGACTCACAACGCCCCGACTCACAACGCCCTGTCCGCTCCACGGTCAGGGCGCATTGCTGTCTCGCGCCCGTCATTCAGCCCAAGATCGCGTTTGATCCTGAAAGCGCACATGCTCCGGGGCCGCAAGAACAGGCCCGCTGAAACGCGACGCCGCAGCGAAATCATTCAC
>Ga0105050_10006691_pt1 | contig 14167 bp, 18 predicted proteins | sample FRY01_FD_78088 | JGI IMG/M metagenome (GOLD analysis project Ga0105050, IMG submission 78088) | Freshwater microbial communities from Lake Fryxell liftoff mats and glacier meltwater in Antarctica - FRY-01 | ecosystem: Environmental > Aquatic > Freshwater > Ice > Glacier meltwater ... | reverse complement strand
CATGATGCCCAGTGTGGCTGTGTAACCATTGGCGCCACGAGTGGCTTGCAAGTCGATGGTGATCTCCTGGTCAGTGGAGATATTGATCTGGCGGGATACAAAATCCGTGATTGCCGTCTCAATTTCAACTTGGTTCATAATGATCTGCATATCAGATCTCCTTTTTATGCGGGGGGTTTACGTCGCGGCGTTGGCCGCTTAGAGGGTTTGGGGGTCGAGGATGGAGAGGAGCTCTGTGATGCGATCCACTGGTTCCTCAACTCCACAACTATTGGTAAGATGATCCATAGCAGACTGATGATTTTCATCTGGGCACCATGTGGTTAGGGCTTCAATAACAGCTGCAAGATCACTGGCTTGCTCTTGGGTTAAGATCACGTCAGCCATAGGGCCTCCTTGGCGTAGAGTGCGATTAAGGCAGCCTCAGCTCTCCCGTCGTCTTTCTGTCGCGCAAACAACTGAGAGTACGCTGGGAACAGGAGGGTAGCCGCGGATAGGCTTTGCTTCTTAAACTGAGCTTTTGTGTCACCCTTCTTCTTGGCCAACTTAAAATGCTTTTTCCATTGGCTTGGAATGGCATCTCTGGTTGGAATAGAGTGACCGGCTAGAGCCATGAGGATTCCCCCATAGCCTGTGCCAAAATTAAAAGCCGAAGCTATGCCTTGACCTTGAAAGGCGTGAACATGCTCTAGAGCTGCCTTTGTGACACCATCTTCAGGTGGGGTCAGAAGGTTGCACAGTTGGGGCATGTTCACCACGGTTCGCCCTTTTTGATTGGCGAAGACAGGGATGTCATGGATAACCAATTCATGTGTCTTGCCATTCAGAAAGGCGATTGCCCCGGATATACCGGGGTCAATGCCTAAGAAGTACATCTCTGGGATTACTTCTTACCAAAGAGTTTCTTCTTTGGCCCACTGGCTTCACCGCCAGCATTTGGACGGCCGGAACCAAAGTTACCTGCCCCACCGCTTTTGGCTTTGGTTTTGTCGAGATCTTTGCCTTCATGGGTCTTCAACCAAGCAGGCATAAACTCACCTGGCTCAATCTCATGAAGGTACTCGTTGACAGTCCGACCGGTGTCCGAGTGCAGAGCCTGCTTGATCTCGTTGATCGTGCGGGTCTCTTCAGTGTCTTTGTACTCGCCGGAGTCGTCTTTGACTTGCTTGAATTCCTTGATCCGCTTGATAGCCAGTTTGATTTCCTGACCGGTCAAGCTGGTGATGACAGGAACCGTTGTGTTGACTTCTTTGCCGGCAGTGAAGTCATAGATCTTCACGACCTTGTCTTCCACATGGGCGTCTTGTTGATCCAAGGCTTCGCCGGTGGTCAGCAAGCAGATGTCGTTCAGCAGCGTAAACCCAGGCAGTGGGTGCAGCTTCTTTGGGTCTTGCTTGTCAGGGTACGAGATGTCCCCGTTGCGAGTAGTGAAGTAAATGGTCTCTTTGTATTCTTGACCGTCGATTGTTGCGACCAAATTGAACGCTTTGGCACCGTGCTGCGACTCTGTGATGAAGACCATACCAATCTTCACATCATGGATGTTAGATGCAACAGAAGGGCTGCCTCCACCAACGCGGTCTTCGGATTTCTCAAGATTGTCGGTCTTCATTTTAGCGAACATGCCCATGGCAATTCTCCTCTGGGGTTGGTTTGATTGGGTTTGGTGCGGTGTGGTATGTTTGCTTAATCGTAATAAACGCGCAAGTGATCCAGAAGCATCTGAGCATCGTTGTCGATGAACGTCTCTTCGGTGGTAAACATGCCCATAGGAGAACGAATGCGCTCTCCTACAGTTTCTTTGGTCAACTGGGTCTGGAACACATGCTTGAAGCCCAGTGCCTCGTCTTGTGGTGTCACGATCAACATCTTGTTGGCGTATTTCTCCAAAGATTTCAGTGTCATCCGTTTGGTGGATACAACTGTTGAGAAATACGACTCTATGCCGTTGTTCTGCAAAGCCCCTTTAACAGGAATTTTGGTGTGCATTGTTGATGTGGCTTCGTCCAAATCAGTTCGAGTGTGGGCTGTGAAGATGACCCACTTATCTGATTTGGCGACCTTATCCTGCATCAGCTTTTTGAAGAACTGGGCATAGTCACCCCAGGCCTGCATAGTTTTGCTGGAATTGATGACATGCACAGACTCGTACATATCCATCAAGAAGGTCTGGGTGTCTACAATGATGCCTTCAAAGTCAGGGTTATCCTGAGCGTGATCAAAGGCGTCATGAACCTCATATGGGTCCGTGATGACATAGCTGTCGAACTTGTTTCTGAACGGAAGGCGCTTACCAGCCTCACAGTTCAGGTACATGACCTTGGCTCCACCCTTGAGGTTACGCAGGCTGGCAGATTTACCAGTCGCGCTTTGCCCCGAGATCATGACCAAATGATCATTAAGTTGGGTATCAGGTTCGTATGTGTTGTCTTTCATGATTGCCTCGCAGTTAGGCTACTCAAAGCCAAGAAAAAAGAAAGTTCGGGGATTCCAGATCAGAGGGGGTAAGACCGGAATCCCCAGCGTCCCCTTAGGCAGGAAAATGGAGCTAACACTTTCCTAAGGGGACGCTTGCAGTTTGCGCGCAACCGTCACGAGGACAGTCTTACGCAATTCATCATCTGAGAGTTTGTTGGAGAGCTTCTTGTTAAACTCCAAGACCTTATCCTCAACTTCAGCGTATCCCATACCGGCATCAACCAGAGCCAAGGCAAACTTGATGAACTGGTTGTTACGATTGCCGTCACCGATACGCTGAGCGAACCAACGCTCCAGATTGTCCAAGGATTTCAGATCAGCATGCTCTTTTTGGTACTCTTCGTTTTTAGTGGTCTTAGGGACGAAGGGCAGAATGTCGAGCAGCTTGGTTCCTTGGCTGTAGTGGTATGAGCCTTTGTGGTTGGTCATCCACTTCTTGGCTCGCTGATTGGACGTGTCGTCTGTTTCAAAAGGCAACCACTGCATGAAGTTATTCATGAACTGACGATACTCATCCTCATCGAGCTTGAGCTCGTAGTTCATGGGGATGATGAGACGGAACCGGTTTGACTCCGGTGTATGTCTTTTCGTCGTATAGGTCATGAAAACATACTCCTGGAGCAGCTCATGAACCATGTTAAGAGAAGCGGCCCCATCAACGTCGATAACAATCATATTGAATGCCGGGATGATGTTTTCGCCCAAACGATGGTTGTGTTTGAAGTGGTGGTTGCACCAGTGCATGTCCTCTGCTTGAGTGAGATTGTGCATCTCAGCAAAGCTTACCCGCTCTGGCTCGTATCCTTGAGCAAAGTGATCAGAGTAGGAGACAATGACCTCTTCCAGACTTGTCTCTCTCAAGGTTTCCCCCAAGAAAAACTCGATGTTGTTTTCAAAGCGTTTTTTGATGACGATGTGCTGCTTATAGCCCCAAGCTGTTGCCATAGAGAGCATCTCGTTTCGAGCTGTTTGCCCTGATTTGTAAAATGGCAATGCCTCGAACAAGTCCGAATGCGTTACCTCAGTGTCCACAGCTGCGATGTAGCGCGCAAGCTTCATGTAGGATTTCTCCCGTGCCAGGATCTTTTGGAAAGCAATACCGCTCTCTTCCACCAGCTTGATAGCTGGCAGCAACTGGGTCATGTCCATAACGATCGCCTCATCTGAAAAGGCTAAAGCGCCTGCAAGTTTTAGTGCTTTGAAGTACCGGTGACGCATCTCATTCCGTCGGATCTCCTCATGCTCTGGCATCTTGTTGGCCAAAGACTCACAGTCGATACGATATTGAATAAGCTCGATAGCCACGTCATCTGTGACTTCGATGTCCCAGTTAAACTTGGATGGGTTTGCCAAAGTCTCAAAGTGGGTTTCCCATTTGACTTCCATGTTCTGGGTCGAGACATCTACAAGCTCATTGAAGATCTCTGTTGCAGTCAGCCCTTCCCACGCAGGTTGGAGCTCCCCCAAAGCAAACAGGCACCGACGAGCGTAGCCGGTATCCAGCATCGTGTAGAATTTGTCTTCAGTAGCTGCCCCATCCAAGAGTTTGGTTGGGGTACCAAACATCAGAAGGTTTGCTGGGGTCTTGCCCTCGATCTCTTTGGTTCGCTTGTTCTCATGGGAGTTTTTGGTGATCTTGTTCCGAACATACCCCTGGTCGTAGAGTTCCAAGTATGTGGTCAGAGCTTCGATGGATCCCTCGAGGTTGAGACCAATTTCGTCGATAAACAGGTTGAGAGAACCACAGCCCGCAATCAACGCCTTTTGCCGGATTTGCTTAATGGCTGCTGATGAGCCACCATCAAAAGAAAACGGGTACTCACCAGTAGACTCGTACTCTTTGATAAGCAGATCTACTTCATGTTGTTCTTGAGTACCCTTTTGAGCAGCCCGTTGGATGCCAATTTTCCATATATTGGTTTCAGCCAACATCGGGAGAGTATGCTCCAGGAAGGTTTTCCTGAAGCTACGGGTGAAAAGGTTCTCCAGCATACCTACTGACCGGCCTTTGTTGGATCCAGATGGGCCCAAGGCAATGGTGTAGGAGTTGACAGGAATGGCGCCCATGTCCGGCGTAGACATAGTGGCCCTCATAGAAGATGCCATCATGGCGAGATAGTAGGCCACGATGACACGGTAGAAACCCCGATCGACGTTCTGCGTTTTCTTGCAGACGATTTCGGTAATTTCTTCAATCGCGGGGTGGTGGGATACGTTGTTGAGATCACGCATGTTCATAAAGATCCTTCTGAGTGCAAATCGCAAATGCTACGCAATATCCGCAAGCTTTTACTTTGCCGGGAATAGTGAGAACTACCCCCTTGCCAGCACTTGCCTGAAAGGCAGTTGCATCAGAGAGAGCAGAGAAGTTACGGGTGGATCGACCATCCGTCTTGAGAGGATTGGAGAAGTACTTATAGACATGCTCTCCTCTCCACAGTTCTTCATCTGTGCAGAATGGCAGAGCAGCTTCAGACAGGTCAGCATGAGCCTCCAGCACACGCAACTTGCCTTTGATCCATGCCGAGGTCTCCTCAACAGACATAAGCTCCACACGGTGCTCTTTGACACGCTGCTGAGGATAGCTGCTGCTTTGTTTGGCCATAACTCTTGACCAGTCCGTGAAGATGAACTGGATATTCATATGGTCAGCAAATATCTTGTCTGGGTTCAGCCACTTATAGATGCTGCCTTGGAGACGGTAGTTTTCGTCATTGGATCCATAGACAGCGGTGTAGGCCGAGGTGCTTTTGAAATCCTGTAGGACGCCTTCCAGCACCATGTCGAATTTACCAGAGATTGTGTACCCGGCGATCTCACGGCTGGAGCGTTGCTCAAGCCAGACTTGGATATTATCCGGGTTTGGTTTCTCGGGATTGATCTCGATCTTGTCGATGATTTTCTGGGGGTATCCCAGTTTGGCCATAGAGGTCTTGTAATCGTTTTTCCAGGCTTGCTCGATGCCGTCATGGATCGTGTGACCCAAGCGAGATGCGATGTAATCTGTGACATCTGGTGTCTCTTGAACGACATCCTTCAGACGCTCTTTCAGGAGAATTTGACGTACTGGCTTCAAGATAGCCGTGGCAGAGATAGACCGCCCCATCGCTGTGAAGTCATACCCGTCAGCTGCCAGCCATACGGCAATAGGCAAGCTAACGCCGGTTACATTGGTGAGGCGCATGATGATCCCCTTTGGGCCAAATGGTGTGATTTGAAGTGGTGTGGTGTGGTACCGGAAAATTACTCTACCGGTACCACACACCAAAGAAAACAAAACTATTTTTGAGGATAGCTTCAGTTACGCACTTTCGAGCGAGAACTCTTCTGGGGTCATATAACCCATAGTACAAATGCTCAGAATTATGGCATCTTTTACCATATCTGGGTCAACACCATTTTCTGCATTGATGCGCTGCATTCCTGCTTTTTGCATCTGAGACAGGTGACGCTTACCAATATCCATGGTTGGTGTTTCCATCAGGATATTGATTGTCCGTTCTTTGACAGCCTCATCTTTGAGGTAGACCATTTTCAGAGTGGCCAGGTGGTAGACTTTCTTGGTTCCCACAACCGGTGTTGGCACTACTGCCAGCTTGGAAGATCGGGGTACTTTAGGTTTAACAGTCATGCTGCCTCCAGTTCTTGTACGTGTTCAGCGATGATATTGAGGATTTGATCCTTATCAGCACCATTAGGAATTTCTGCGTCTTCAGCCCAAGAGGGATAAAACACAGAAAGCTCACCGCCAAGCTTGACGGTATCATGAGCAATATCAGGATGATCCTGCCATTGCACGGCTTCAACCAGATGCTTATTGACCCAGAGGACGACCTCCATATCGTCAGGTGTCATGAGGTACTGCGCATCGTGGATGTGGGCAGAGGGTTTAATCACAAGACGGTACTTGCTCTTGCGTACTTTTTTCATGAACTCCACACTGGCCCTGGTGTTCAAGAGACACCATGATTGACCGAGGGCGTTACCAGCAGTCCTGCCTTCAGACTGTGCTTCATAGGGCGTTTTACTGTTCCCCCGAACCACCTGGTGCAGCAAAGGTGTTCTGACCCGCAGACCAAAAGCTGCTGTGATGTAACCTGTTTGAGCGGCTTCATCGAGTTTCTTTTGGATCCACTGGTCACTCTCTTTGTAGAGATCGTGATAACGTGCTTCGATCACTTTGGCTTGCGCTAGATCGAAACTTGTCTTTGCCACCAAGCCGATATGAGTCCCACCATAAGTAAGCAAAAAGGTAGGGACTTTTGAGTCATCTCTCAACTCGCCGTAGAGCTTTTTGATGGAGTTGATGCTCTCTACTGTGTCAAATATACCGGTCATTTGTTCAGGGAAATATGAAAAAGCTCTGAGACAGTGACCGTCGTACCCGTCAAGATAGACTTTCAGTTTGTTGACATCTTTGGTGGTCAGTGCAGAGATCCGGTCTTCCAAAGAGGAGAAATCCAAACCCATAAAAAGACCGTGCTTCATACGGAAACACTTCTTGATCGCCTTACCGTAGGCACCCTTGACTGGCAGGTTTTGCAAGTTGGGTCCCGATGAGCTTAGGCGCCCTGATACAGTGCCTCCAAGATTGAAGTTACCGAAGAGGTAGTGCTGACCATCAAGAGCCAATTGAGCTCCTTCTAGGGCCGGGATGAAGGTCGAATAGATCTTATCCACCGCGGCGTACTCAAGAAATGCACGCAACAAAGTGTGTACTTCTGGGTCCGTTGTGTGAGCAAAGAGCTTTTCCAACACGTCAGCACCCGTTGCCGGCTGCTTGGTCTTGGTTTGCTCGATGACCGGAAGACCAATCAGTTCGTAGAGCAAGCGTTGCATTTGTAGAGGGGAGTTAGGGTTAAACTCCTCTACTGAGTCTGCATAAGTAACTCGCTTAACCTTCAAGGTCGTGTTCTTGAATTGAACCCATTCCTCTTTCATCTGGTGAGTGAACTCTTGGACAAAGCGGTGTCCTTGGATCGTGAACAGAGCATCATTACGATACCCTTCAAGCTCGTCCTTTGTTGTGACCACTTGATCCATATCCACTGGCATACCTGTGAGCTGCATCTGCACAATGTCCACCAAAGCAGGGTGGAACAGCTCTTCGTAGATTTGGAGCTGGTCATCTGACACCATTTTGTCCCAGTATTTCTCTTTGACGTGCCAGGTCGAGAGGCAGTCAACGAGGTTGTATTCCAGGAGTTTAGGCAACGGTATCTTGGTGATGTCCTTGATCTCGTCCACTGCATAGTTGCCAGCAAACTCTTGAGCCAGGTCTTTGAGGCCAAGGGTGTTGCCGGCACAGGTGTTAGTGGCCAGATAGGAGATGATCTTGGTGCAATCATAGTTGTTCAAAATGATTTCCAGACCATCAAGCAAACCTGCTTGGTCGATCAGATTATCCATAAACAACTGATAGATCAGAACCGTCGCATCAAAGGATATGTTATGGTAGGCCATCTTGTGATGGTAGGCTCTGAAGAATTTGATCAACAGCTTACGCACAGCTGCCGGATTTTCAGATAGATCTACCGGGAAAGCGATGCCTTCATGCTTGTTCCACGCAAAGCCGATTGTGCCTAGACCTGCCTCATAGAACTTAAGGCTGAAGGTTTCGGTATCACAAGTCAGATCACAGTTCATGTCGAGCAGCTTTTGAAGCCACACAGCGATGTCAGTGACCGTCATAGGATAGGCGCTGAACTTGATGATGGAGTGGCCAGGCTCATGGTAGATGCCGCTTTGGTGGAGCCAGAGAGCTTCCATAGCCTGCTTAATCTTAGCCCGTGTTGGGATAGGATTGTAGAAGACCTGACGGAAGTTTGGGCAAAAGATCACATGGAAGTCTCCTGCTTGATGGACAGGGTAGACGTTGGGTAGAACGTAGCCGAGATAAGCATCAGCCTTGTTGACCCCTGTGAGCGTCTTGAAGTAATCCCCATCGCTGACCATCAGATACTTGGTTCCAATGTCAGTAAGCACCGGCATCAAATCATCCAAGTATTCCCGCATAACAGCAACTTTGGTTTTCTTTGCTGGAAGGTGCAACGTATAGGCGATGATGGCCTCTGGATCCAACTCATGGGGAGTCAGGTATTCCCTGGTCATATCCACTTCGGAAAGCTTGGGAACCAAGAATGCAATGGGGTACTCTTTGTGGATGGTGGTACTGAATGTTTGATATTGCATGATTAAGCTCCTGCTTCTCTCCGATGGGAGGTAGATTAGTACAGCATTTGGTTCGTGATGTAGAACATCAATTTGTCTTTTACTGCGCTGTACTGATGTTTTTGAAACTCACTGCCTTCCAGACACCATGCCTCCGGCCGCTGTCTGGAAAGGCTTTTGAATTGAGGTACAAGATCGACAATGTCTTCAGGAAGAGCGTCTCGAAGATCTTGTGTGGTCTTACAAGGCTTCACGAGCAAAGAGAGACCTTGCTGAATGGTTTTGCCTTCCACTTCGATCAGTCTGCGTTCAGCAATGTATTCACGCACCTCCCCATGAAGTCTGGGATGGAGCATACGTTTTTCAATCGCAAATTGCTGCCTGGGTGGGAGCAGAGTATGGAATTTACCCTCAAGTAAAAACCCTTCTTTGATCCCCCCAAGCGTGTGGTTTTGCTCAAGAAAACCTTCCAGTATGCGATCTAGTCTGGCGTGGTCTTTCTTGAGTAACGTAGTCACGATGTAGTCAATAAGGAGATACAGAGTGTTTGCGGCAGAAGCTTGCGCCATGATCCTTCCTTTCAGGTGTATTTTGCAGGGAGCTTTCCATAGAGGTAGATTTTGGTGCTAGCCCGAGAAGCCGCTACAAAAAGCAAACGCGCTACTTGTTTTGCATCCCAAGATGTACCGATGTTACCCAAATCAATGAAGACTGTCTCATACGTACTGCCTTGGGATTTATAGACAGTACACGCTGACTTATCACGAAGATCAGCACAGGTACCTTTGACCGTGAAGTATTCACTCCAGGCTTTCTGGCGCTTGAGCTCTTTGACAGCTGCATCCCAACGAGGCTTATCTAAAGCGTAGTTGACAAAAAAGGTATTCTGTTCATTCGGGATGGCTGTGGTTCTGCCACTTAAGACCCGCATGACTTGCATAGTGTAGTACGTGAGAGGGACACCGTCGTCGAACAACTCTCCATACCCAAACTCAATTACATTGCTATAATTGGCGCGGATAATCTGTAGTTCTCGTTCCACGCTGATGGACACTTTGCCCATAACGTAAGCCGAAGCCACAACCACAGTGTCACCTGCCGTTAGTTCCTCGGGCAGATTACGCAATCCGCGGATACCTTCATTGAAGAAGTTCACTCGTTGGTTGGTGTAGCAAAGGATGCGAGCCGATGGGTTCATGTCATTGGCAAAGTGATGGTTGAGTTTGTCTTCCATCTCTTCGTCGTCCAGATACTCGATCGTTCCTGGGACAGCTTTGATTGGTCGGAATTTACCAGTCTGCACAGTGACTCGCAGCTGCGCACACAGAGCCATGAGGGCTTTGCTGTGGGCATTGCGTACCGGTTGATCCAAGTAGACCATGTTGTCTGTGGCCATGTTGAGGTAGACCAAAGACAGCTCCTCAGCCACTGGAGCCAACTGATCGCAATCACCTACAAAAATAACCTTGGATCCTTCAAAGGATTCCAAGATTATCCCGTAGAGGGTTTCGTCAATCATTGAAGACTCATCAATGAAAACGATCTTACGGGGCTTTTTGGTATAGTTGTTAGTCTTGGTGATGTCCGTTTTGCCGGTCTTGAAATTCTCTTGAACTTTCAATGACAGGTAGCTGTGAATGGTTTGTACCTGGCCTCTGGTACCTGGGATGTTGAGAGAGCTCTCTAAGACCTCAGCTGCTTTGTTGGTAGTGGCTGTAAAGACCACCTCATCATACTCAGGTGCGATACCGAGCATAGTACAAGCATCGTGGTACTCTTGCATAACCTTGTTGGCGAGATGCCCCATCAAGAAGGTTTTGCCAGTACCAGGACCGCCAGAGATACCAAACGTAGCATCCTCAGACATCAAGAATTGAAAAAAGGAGTTTGAGCCTTCTTGCTGACCAGGGGTCAAAGATGGAGTCGTGATTGGTGTCTGGGCTGTCATGATTAATCCTCTGGGCGATTTACCCCTTCCTGACGATCATACGCAGGAGATGGGGCCATCCATTTTTGAGCTGTGATGCCAGAGAGCCAATCAGAGACTGTGGGGATCTTACCCCCAAAATCTTCTTTCACGTGCTGCTCTGCGATGAGTCTGACTGGAATGTGTTTTCCATCAGAATTTGTGATTGTGGTTCCAAAGACTTCTTCAGCCCAAAAAATACCCAATGAATGATGTCTAAGAGCCCGATGACGGAAATCCGCCATGTGGGCTTTAGTTTCATCAAACCAATCATGTATCTTTTGATAGTCTTCCGGCTTGCCGCCGAACCTACGAGCAGAAGAAACTGCGTGATGATAAGGGTGTGCCATTATATGGTCACTGGCTCAAATTCATCTGTCTCTGTGTAGTAGGTACCACCAGTGATCTGAACTTGATCGTTGAATGTATCCCATTCAAGCTGACCATAGCCTCCCTCATCGTTGACAAAACCTGGAATGATTGCATCCAAGCAGTTAAACAAAAAGGTTTCACAGGCCGTATTGAGTGCCTGACTGGGTGCGGCTGCTTCGAGCAAACCGGACTTGTAGTTAATCGTATCAACCCAACCAGAGTCACCACTGCCCGACACCTCTGCTGCGACGTAGGTAATGTTTAGAGCCAAAAGCTCAGTAAGAATTTCAGGACGTTCCATTGGATCGACTCCTTTAATTTGTGTGTTTATCTTCTCAAAAAGCTGGGTCGTTGTTGATCGAGACCAGGGCTTTTTTGGATTGCTTGGGGAGCCAAAGGAACTTCTCTTGGCGTGTGCCAATAACCCCTTCAGGGATGTGAAGGGTCTTCCAGTAGGTGGCTCTGCGTGAAGTTGCGCGGTTGTGGTGCAGCTTGATGTAAGCGCTGCCCTTCTTGGCGTAGATCTCTTGGTTCATGTGAAATAGATCCACCTCTTTGTAAATCCCACCGCGGTGGATAACTGCTTTGGCATCGGGGATTGCTGTAAAGAATTCCATGTGTTTTCTCCTGAAAGATTGTAGCCAAAAAAAGAAAAAGTGAGCTTTTAGGGGCTTTAGTTCCCGGTTTGATCTGGTTTGGCTTGGTTTGGTGTGATTTTGTGCTTGCTTTATTTTTGTTTAAGGTGAGCAGTAAATGTGGGAAACTGAAACCACTACTGAGGAGACCACCGAATATGTCTGTTATTACCTTCGCCTCCACTAAGGGGGGTGCGGGCAAGACAACGTCAGCAATCATACTGGCTTCTGTGCTATCCAGGCATCACGATGTGACTGTCATAGATACAGATCCAGCCAAAAGATTGATGTCTTGGTCCGAAAAAGCAACACTACCAATGCGACTGAAAGTCATTGCATCTGGTGGTGAACGAGAAATCCATGATGAAATTGAACTTGCTCATAAAGTCTCTGATTATGTGATCATTGATCTCGAAGGTGCTGCCACTCGTCTCAACGCATTTGCGATGGGGGAGAGTGATCTGGTGATTGTTCCCATGGGGGATGAGCAGCCAGATGCTGAAGGCGCCATTGAGACACTTGCACAGCTTGCCCTGGAAGCCAGGAACACGCGCCGGGACATCCCGGTAAGGATCTTGTTCACACGCACCCAGGCGGCTGTCAAATCACGCATGGCCAAGTCTTTGAACCAACAGGTCAGAGACAAGATTGGGAGCTTCACGACTGAGCTGCATGCACGGACTGCATTCTCTTCGCTGCACAACATGGGAGGGACCTTGTACAACATGGATCCTCTGATGGTTGGTGGCCTTGAGAAGGCTCTCGGAAATGCAGAGCTCTTTGGTGAAGAACTCAAAATGGTCATGAGATGTATTCACCAGCTGCGTGAGCAGAGTGGAAAGAAGACATCATTGAAAGAAAAGTTAGGAGCCCGTCATGTCACGAAAGCTTGATTTTACCCAATTGGAAGCCGCAGAAAAAGACATGGGCACTCGTCGCCGGTGGAAGAGCCGGGATACCAATCCTACGGTTCAGATGTCTTTGCGTATGCCTGAAGAAACTTATGAGAAGTTTCGGGATCAGTGCCTCAAAGAGCGTTACACCAATGGTGAGATGCTCGTAGCGATGATGGATGTGTATTTGGCCAGGAAGGCTGTCACGTGATCCTGGTAGGCGGAAACTCAGCCCCCATCTACACGCATGAGACTCTTCTTCTTTTTGTATTCTAATTTCTAAGATTCAGGGGCAGAATCCCCCAATTATCTCAATAGGTTAGAAACCCAACTATCATGTAATTGGGGGGAACCATCAGGTAATTGGGGAATACTATCAGGGATTTGGGGACGAAGTATCAGGTTTTTGGGGAATAAAGCCTGCTTACTACTCAAGACCCATAGGCTCGGATCAGCATGAAATCCTTGGCTGCTCGGTATGGTTCGTCCAGGTACCGGTTAGGGTAGCGGCACTGAATGTCTTTGCCGGCTACTCGAACAACCTCCATTTTGGTGTGTCCGGTCTTAAGCATGACAACATCACCGCGGTGGAATGGTTCATCCTCCATGGTCAAAATCCTTTGCTTTCAGCCACCCTTTTGGTGATGGCCCATGTTTGGGTTTTCTTGTTCCAAGAGCCCAAGAAAAAAGCTTTGAGATCCGTCCCCATCATCTTCTTGGCTCCATGTGAGATATGCGCCTCTGAGATCGCGCTTAGACGTTTTCTGGACTTGTCATATATGAGCCAATGTGGGTTAGGGTCTGTTGATGTGATTGGGCGTTGGACTTTAACAACACTGCTCATAAAAGCTCCTTTATGGTTTGATTTGGTTTGATGTGATGTGGTTTGGCTTGATTCCACCCCACACTGTGTCGGATCGAAGCGGGGTTTCTAATGTTACGAGAGTACGCAAGATTTACGAAAGGTCGGGCGGTGTGGCGGGGATCATTGCAAGGATTTCGTTATGACCTTTCTCGGAGATTTTGTACATGTAGGCTACATAAGCAGCATCGCGCAGCGCGTCAGCTCTTGCCGTTGCCAGCGCGGCCTCGGCATCGGCAAGGCGGGCGGATAGTGCCGCTATTTGGTCCATGTATGGCTGGCATACTCGCCGGGTTTTCGGTGGGTATCCTAGCGGTAATATTTTATCGGTCACTCCCCGCCCTCCTTTTCCAATGCTGCGATAGCTTCGTAATCAGCGCGCTTGCTGTCGTGCATGTATACGCCAGCGGCTTCGACAAACGACATCTGGTCTCCGCTGTTTACGAAGTGCATGATCGACCAGAAATCCCCGTTTATGTCGCCGTTTCGGCCTGCGGTAATGATACGCCAGCAACGGGCGGTTTCGGCGGCTTCACGCGCCAAGGATGCCTCTAGGACATCTGCGGCTTCATTCATTGCTGATGGGGATTTAATTTCACCCCTATCGGAACAAAACCTGGCCCTACCACGCAGCCGCGCAATCAGTTCTTGTGGTGTCTCGGTCATGGCATCCTCCAAAATAGCTGGATCAATTCTACCCACAAGAACAGGCCGCCAACGCCGAGGATGATCATTACAGCCGCGCCGGGGTAACTCACGCGACTTTTGCGGTGCGGGCAGTCGCGGCCTT
>Ga0105050_10006690_pt1 | contig 14168 bp, 14 predicted proteins | sample FRY01_FD_78088 | JGI IMG/M metagenome (GOLD analysis project Ga0105050, IMG submission 78088) | Freshwater microbial communities from Lake Fryxell liftoff mats and glacier meltwater in Antarctica - FRY-01 | ecosystem: Environmental > Aquatic > Freshwater > Ice > Glacier meltwater ... | reverse complement strand
GATTTTTGTATTTTCAAGGTGTCTTGGTGTCAGTTGGATAGGTATCGATTTTCTCTCTGCCGGAATGAATATTGGCGATTGTCCAGAAACCCAACAATAGTTTGGATTGGTTGAAACTATGAATGTATGTTTCGCCACACGTTTCTACCCACCAGACACTGGCGGTGGCGGCATAGCGGCCTACACCTGGTATGTCGCACGTGGATTGGTCCAGCGGGGTCATCGGGTCTGTGTCATATCACAGCTTGCCCCACATGTGCAGTCAAAACCGTTTCAAGAGATTGACGGTATAAACGTTTATCGAATTCCGGCTGCTTTTCGTTCACACCGATGGACACGGTTGCCAATCATAGGACGTCACGTTCGCTTTTTGCGTGATGTTGCCTATGCCTTACGTGTGAGAAAAACGCTGATATCGCTGGAATCTTCCTTTATTCCGGACATTGTGGAATATGCGGATATTGATGCTGAAGGATTATTCCATGTTTCACTGTTCCCATACGTGGTGAAATTGCATACATCGCATGCAATTCTGAAACATTTTTATACCAATAGGCAAGCTTCTTATGCGATGACTGGTATTGCTCAATTAGAAAAGCATGTTATACGTAGAGCAGATGGGGTTTCTTCCCCGAGTCGGTGGCTGGCGCAAGAAGCGACCCGACTGTATGGACTGGATGATTCAGGTATCTCCAGGGTCATCAATCCGATCGATACTGACTATTATTCACCGGACGTCATATCTGAAGATACAAATCCTGCCCTCGTTTTGTACGTAGGCCGGTTGGAATCACGCAAAGGTGCGATGGTATTTGCTCAAGCTATCCCAATTATTGCAAAAGCTTGTACCAATGTTCGATTTGTCTTTTTAGGTGCGGATCGCCCTAATCCATCGGGAACATCTCAGCAAGCTGAATTGGAAGCTTATCTCGAACAGGTCGGGGTAATAAACTTGGTCCAATTTCACGGGCATGCTTCTCAAGAAACTTTTCGCGATTTCTATCGACGCGCTACGGTTTTTGTCATGCCATCTCTTTTCGAGAATTGCCCCTACACGCTATTGGAAGCAATGGCGTGTGGCAAGCCTGTTGTAGTCAGCCGTGCAGGCGGAATGATTGAGATGATTGACGACGGAGAAACCGGAATACTCTTTGATGCAGGCGACTCGGAGGCTTTGGCAGAGGCAACGATCACTTTGTTGGGTTCTAGTAGACTTCGTTCTGAACTAGGCCGAGCTGGACGCGAAGCAATCATCCGGGGGTATTCATTGCCGGTCGGTGCTGCAGCTACTGAGCAGTTTTATCAGCGTGTACTTCACCAACATACGTCACTTGAGACATCGTAATTGCGTATACTCATTGTAACAGCCCGCTACGCACCTCATGTTGGTGGTCTTGAAACTGTGGTTCGTGAAGTTGCCGCACAACTGCGGCAGGAAGGGCACACGATTTCCCTTGTCACCAATCGTTTTCCGCGTACTCTTCCTAAATATGAAGAAATCGAAAACATTCCAGTTCGAAGACTCTTTTTTCTAGTTCCCAAACTCTCCTACCTTCGCTCGGGACACCTTGTTGAATGGTTGGCAGGATTGGCTTTCTTGCCTCTAACACTCATCCAACTACTACGTATTCTGCTTACCTATCGGCCCGATGTGGTGAATTTGCATTATCTGGGGAGCCCCGCATTCTTCCTTTTAGTACTTCATTACTTACTGCATTTTCGCCTCGTTGTTTCGTTGCACGGTGGAGACGTAGATGGGGAACCCTACCAGAGTCGTTTCAATCGATGGCTCTTTGAAGCACTGCTTGATCGCGCAACAAAAGTGACGGCGTGCTCACAAGTATTGTTAGACCATGCTTTGGGTTTGGCTCCACGAATATTGCCCAAGTCAAGCGTTATTCATAACGGTGTCAATACCCAACTATTCGAAAGTGCAAAAATATATGATCATACTAGACCTTATCTCTTTGCTGTAGGTCAACTATCCCAGCACAAGGGTTTTGATACTTTGATTACCGCATTTGCCCATATCTCTAAAGATGTACAGGAGCTAGATTTGCTTATTGCGGGTGACGGGCCGGAAAGAAGAAGACTGTCTGAACAAGTTTTATCCTATGATCTAAGCCAAAGAGTACACCTATTGGGTTCGATCAGCCGAGAGGAGGTTGCGTCACTCATGCGTGGTTGCTTCGCCGTAGTGATCCCATCTCGACGCGAGCCATTTGGGATTGTCGGACTTGAAGCAATGGCATCAGGGAGACCCATCATTGCTACCCGCATCGGTGGACTAACCGAAGCGCTCGCAGATGCAGATGTGCGTTGGATTTCAATTGACAATCAATTGTCAGATTTGACAATTGCTCTTCTGACGTTGATGGACACATATGGCCTTCAGGAAGATGTGATTTCCGTAGATAATCAGGAAAAATCTAGAAGATATTCCTGGCAGCGTGTTGCTAGCCATTATCTGGAAGTGTTTCTGGAAGCGACTGAAGCACGTTACATACGGGATAATTGAGGAAATGCGAAATGTTCGGCAGTGAACAAGCCCTGATTCAATCAAAGACATTATTAAGGATTATTTATCGTCTGATTGGCGAATTTCGTTTCCCAATCAGACTGCGCGGATACTACTTGGCGCAAGTTCTTCCATCAAATTTTTTTCCGCACACGATATGGGATGCTGGCTGTGGGGCTGGTCATACATCGTTTTACCTGATGCGCCGTTTTTCTGCGGCCAAGTTACTAGGTTCTGACTTAAACCCTGAGATGGTAAGACAGTGTTCCCTTATTGCCGAGCAAGACCATCTCACACGAGCGGAATTTGTGATTGGTGATTTATGCGAAATGAAATCCGAAAAAGAATACGATCTGGTTACTTGTTTTGAGGTTTTGGAACACATTGAAGACTATGACGCTGCCATTAGCAACTTATGTAGCTCATTGAAACCGGGAGGCTATTTGATTGTCCACACTCCTTCTGATACTCGGTTTCAAGAACCTCAATTTGGAATTCGTCGGTTCGGAAGACAATCGCACTGGTCAAATACTCTTGAAAAGGGACAATTTCATGTTCGTCCAGGATTCCAACTTACTGATCTTGTCGAAACAATACAGAGACATCAACTAGCCATTGAGCGAATTGAGTATACATTTGGTCCACTAGCCATGCATGCTCATACGATTTATGAGTTCACCCGTACCCGCAAACCGTATATGCTTGCCACATACGGTTTGCTAATGGGTATTGGTCTCTTGGATTGGCAATTTGGGCGACGAGAAGGTGGTGGTTTGCTACTGCTAGCCAAAAAACCGCTACAATAACCTGGGCTACTGCTCACATAGTGGGTATATGCTGAGCAAATACCCGAAAGATAAAAATGAAGCAAACTTCGGAACTTTCTAAATGGCAATATTATAGTCTGCAATGGAAACGAGGCTTGGTTCGTGCGTACTGCCGTTTTTTGTTTCGCATATCATATTATTTTTCTCCTGCAAGGGCTTTTAATGTTCATCTTCTCGTAATGCCAAATGAATTGATCCCGGAAACTCTGATACGATTCGGCGCTCAGATTGGGCAAGACACAACAATCATGCCCCCTTTGCACATGCATAACATGGGGAAACATTCCTCTGATCATTTCTCGAATCTTGTAATTGGTAGCCAGTGTTATCTTGGCCCGAAACTTTTTATCGATCTCCAAGAGCAAGTAACAATAGCAGACAACGCAACAATTTCGATGGGAGTCTCATTGCTTACCCATATAGATGTCGGCCATAGTCCGTTGGGAGAACATCTCTTTCCAGCCGATTGTAAACCCATCGTTATAGAGAAAGGTGCCTATATCGGTGCAGGTGCTATTGTATTGAAAGGGGTCACAATCGGGGAATGTGCTGTGATAGGAGCTGGCTGTGTCGTGACAAAGGATGTGCCGCCATGGTCAGTTGTTGTGGGCGGAACGAGCCGTATCATTCGCCATTTGGAATAGGTTAAGATGAAAATAGCTTTTGTACATTTTTATACTTTCCGTCTTTTCCGTGGTATTGAAACTCTGATTATCAGTTTGGCGAATGCCCTTGTCGAGAAAGGAATAGAAGTCTCGATTGTGTCAGCCCGACCTACAATTCAACCGCTCATTGAGCCAGATCCGCGCATCAAAATCTACACATATCCAACGTTCCGCTATTTCGAGCATCTGACGATCGTGCCATTTTATGTGACTCACTTCGCACGATATGAATATGATCAAGTTGTAGTCTTTTTTGCTGATTTTGGTGAAGGAATTGCTTGGCGCATTATTAACAAAATCAGAGATATCCCTTTGATTCTTTATCTCTGCTATCCGTACTCTGACGTGCCGGAACGTTATCACTCTTTCTTGGATTTGGGTTGGCAACACAAAGCTAAGCATATTCTGGCGGATGCAACCTGGGTTGCCGATGAGGCGCAAGAACTCTTTCAAGCATCTGTGAGCGTTGTACCGATCGGTACAAACCCAGATCGATTTCGCCCGGATTCCGTCAAACGCAAAGCACTGCGTCAGCAACTGGGATTTTCGGATAACGAAGTTGTTCTGCTAAACGTTTCGGCTTTAGAGCAACGAAAGGGCACGTGGCGGGTCATCAAAGCAATGGGGCGTTTGAAGGATAAATTTCCACTATTACGATACTTCATCTTGGGGCAGGGAGATGACGAGAGAAATCTAAGGCAAATGGTCAAAGAATTACAGTTGGAAGATGTTGTCATTTTTGGGGGGACCACATCTCAATTGGAATATTACTATAACATGGCAGACATCTTCATTATGTTATCGGACTCAGAAGCAAATTCTATCGCTTGTATTGAGGCTATGAGTTGTGGGTTGCCTGTGGTCGTTTCCAGGGGTGGTGGATTTGCCGAAACTGTGCCTGACCAGGCTGGTTTTTTGGTTGCTCCAGATATTTTTGAGGAAATCGACACAGAATTGATGAAACTGATTGACAACCCATTGTTGCGCCAGCGCATGGGAGAAGTGGGCCGCTTACATATTTTGGACAATTTTACATGGGGTCGAATCGCAGATCGTTATTTGGAACTGACACAATGAAAATTCCCTTTGTGAAACCCAGCATTACGGAATTAGAGTACGAGGCTGTTTTGTCCGCCCTGAAAACGGACGCCATTGGCGGAAACGGCAAGATTTGTGCTCAGGTACAGAAGTACCTGGCTGACTATCTGCATGTAAAATATGCTCTTCTTACAACTTCTTGCACCCATGCCTTAGAGATGGCAATGATAGTCCTCGGTATCGGACCAGGGGATGAAGTGATTCTACCTTCCTTTGCTTTTGTTACAGCTGCTACGGCTATTGTGCGTCAAGGAGCGACACCAGTATTTGCTGAAATTGACGAGCATACCTTCAATATTGATCCTGATGATGTCATTCAACGAATCACTCCTCGCACCAAGGCTATTATCGTCGTCCATTATGCTGGCATGGGCTGCGAGATGGCAAAATTGCTATCGATCGCTGAGTCGCACAACCTCTTTCTTGTCGAAGATGCTGCACAGGCCCTCGGTGCAACTTATATGGGACAACCCCTGGGGACGCTGGGTCACATTGGCTGCTATAGCTTCCACAGCACCAAGAATGTGGTAGCCGGGGAAGGAGGCGCATTCGTGACTAACATCGAAAAGATCGGTCAGCGGGCTGAAATTATCCGAGAGAAAGGCACCAATCGTGCTCTGTTCTTGCGGGGTGAAGTAGATAAATATACTTGGGTCGATATAGGCAGCAGTTATGTTATGTCAGATTTATTGGCGGCTCTTCTCTCCGTTCAGCTACATCGGTTAGATGAAATTACCCAGGCACGACGGAAGATTTGGTGGCACTACTATGACCACATGGCTGACATGGAAGCAAATGAACGTGTAATACGACCCGGTCTTGATCCACAAGCTAACCATAACGGCCACATTTATGCGTTTTGCGTGGCTGCCAAACAACGTGATGCCCTACTAAGTTATCTGCAGGCACATGGAGTGGGAGCAACATTCCATTTTGTCCCGCTTCACTCCTCTCCATATGGGATAAAGTATCTGAATTATGAAGCAGCAGATCTACCGATCACAGAGAGAGTGAGCGCATCACTAATTCGATTGCCTCTGTATCCTGAACTTACCCTTAACGAAGCTGATTATGTACTTACCGTCCTAGAACGTGGACTTCAAAATCTACTTCATTCTGGAGTGGATTGATCTACGATGGAAAATGTCACCTTTTCAGTTCTGATATGTACCTATAATCGCCATGAGATATTGCGCAAGGCACTTTACGCGTTGATCGAAGAAACCACCGAAAAACCGGACGAAATCGTGATAGTAAATGGAGGCGACGAGCAAGCAGATCGGGTAATAAATGCATTCGCAATCAGAAGCAAGATAGAAATCAAACTCGTGAGAACAGTTAATAAAAACCTGGCAGTCAGTCGCAATGTTGGATTACCGCATTGTGCCGGCAGCATTGTTGCCATGACTGATGACGATGCCGAAGTCTTCCCCGATTGGGTGACGCAGATGAAACGAGTTCATGCAGAACACCCGGAAGCGGGCGCTGTGGGGGGCAAGGTAATTGGCGTCGGCAGTGAGGAAAGCATTATTAATCGACTGGCCGATATTGCCACTTTTCCCTCACCATCTGAGCCAGGCTATGTACGGACGCTGCCTGGCGTCAATATATCCTATAAACGTGCTGTTCTTGAACTGTTGGGGCTTCAGGATGAAACGCTCTTTCGTGGGGAAGATGTGGATTATAACTGGCGTGTAAAGCAACTGGGCTATCAGGTTTACTATCATCCCGACATAAAGGTAAATCATCATCATCGGCCTACACTGCGACAGTTTTTGTATCAACATTTCATGTATGGACGTGCCTACTATCTAGTGCGCTGCAAGTGGCCGGATATGTATTGTATTTACCCTCATAAGGTGCGTCGCCTGAAGGATATCCTGAAAACAATAAATTTTCTGGCCGAAGCCGTCTATCAACCCATTTTAGTCTCTAGCAGACTAAACACCTGGCCTGATCGCTTGCTCGCCTTACCAATCCTTATCGTCAATCAAGTTGCTTGGAGATGCGGGATCATAATTCAGTACCTTCTGAAGTCAGACATATAGAAGTGCAATCGGGTCCAACGCATCTATTCCAAGTGCCACGTTTTGAAGGACATAATTCTGTTGCTACCGCAGCAGTCCATCATTAAATTCTCTGAGTTTAGCACATGTCGTGTCACCAAAGGGTGAGATAAGCGCAAGATGCGTAGAAAAATAAGTAGTCAAAATGACGAATCAATTTCGAAGGGAATATTTCAGCCAAGCGACATTGCTGTGTGGGGTGTGGGGTTTGTACTAATAGTTATGTTCTCAAATATGCTAGTTAGGCATATTTGCCATGCTATTATCAGATTTGACTGCCCAACTGGATGGCCTATAAGTGTATTCGAATTTCGACTTCCCGACTCCACTACCGTAATGAATTCAGTAGCAATATTCTTTCTGTTTGTTCTCCTCATCAATATTCTTTGGCGATTCAGTTACACATTGCCTCTAGTGATTCTTTTCGGCGTAGCACTTGTTTTAAGCACTAACCTATTACATGGTTGGGAAACTGGATTCATAACACCGATTGCTGGTGGTGGAAATGATGGACTACAGTATTTTCATGATGCTGTTAAGGTACACAATTGGAATGATTTTATACGTGATTATAATAAATTACAGCCTCAACTACTCACTCATACAAGAACGCACCCGCCTGGCGCGTTAGTAGTATTCGGCATCATGATTGAGCTATTCAAAAAACCTGGGCACATTTCTCTCTTTATCGCCGTTGTTTCCGTCTCGTTATCAACACTTTTTTTTTACGGCTTTCTATCTAACATGTCTGTAGACATTGACTTGGCAAAGTACTCCACTTTTCTCTTTCTTCTACTGCCAAGTATTCAAATTTATTATGCCGCAAGCCTAGACGCTTTAATAGCTAGTCTCCTACTGGGCGTTCTTTACTTTTTGACGCATCCGCACAGGTTCGTCAGTCTCATTGGGTCTACTATTGCATTGTTCCTCACATCGTTTCTCACCTTTGGATTTGTGTTTGTATTGCCGGTTATAGTTGGATATGAAATTCTTCGTGACAGATCGGTTCGCAAATTCATACTTTTAGTTGTCCTCTTATCATTGTGTTATTCGATTATCAATATGAATCTAGGTTTCAATTATGTTAGCGCATTTGAGACCGCAGCGAAATTGGAGAACCCAAATGGTTTTAGACTGCTAAATGAGCCGATATCATATCTATTTACTCGACTAGAAGGGATTTTCGAAATACTCTTATTCTTCGGACCTTACTTAGGCATTCCAATGATTCGTGGACTTAGAATGAGCAGAAAAGCTGGATTTCTTCTTACCGACCTGACTTGGCTAGCGATAACTTCCATCCTGTGCATGTTTGTCTTAGGTACATTTCGCACGGGGGAAACGGCCCGTGTATGTTTATTCATCTATCCTTATCTTATGCTTCCGATTATAATGTATCTTTCCAACAGAAAAGTGACTGCTTTGGAGCGTAACATTCTTCTGATCTTAGTGTTCTCACAAACCTTGTTCATGCAAACTTTTGGAACCTATTTTTGGTAAGGCTTATCGCGGCGTGGATTAGCATCGTTAGGAATTGCGATGTGATACAGACGATTGGGATCATTGGATAATGATAAGATCAGTTTCGCAACCTCCAGATTATCTTATTAGTATTAAGGTAATACTTTGTGTTATTGCAGTTTTGGTTACTCTATTGTTGGGCGCGATGGCTGGGAATGATCGCATTGAGACACAAACTGTTATTGTAGTCTTCGCTGGATTTGTCACATTATTTCTACTGTCAAAAGGAGGTGATTCTCACTGGAAGCTATTACTAATTGGGGTGGCGAGCCTTGCTTTTGGACATCGAGGGGTATATATAGGAAGTTATACATATTTCATTCCTCTTCAGGTAGTCGTGTGGGTACTTTGGATTGTCCTTTTAGCAAACGGTGTTGCTAATTCAAGTAAGTTTTTCGTGCGGGTTCCGAGTCTGCTAATATTTGTTGTGGGCTGGTGTCTTCTTCGAGCAATCATTGCCGTAATAGTTGGGTCAAATTGGGATATCGTCTTATCCTGGACATCACCACTGATATTTGGTGTTCCTGTCTTTTGGGTAGTGAATCAATTAATCATAGGCAAGGCCAAGCTAGAGTCAATCCTCCGAGTGATACTTATTGTGTCTGGAATCATGGCTTTATTAGGATGCATGCAGTACTTTTACCCCGGATTTACAAGACATTTACCTGGTTTTTCTGAAAGTCCATACCTCTTTACCCGGGATGGGTTCGTACGTGCAACGTTTAGTTTCTGGGGTTATCCCGCCGCCGCTACAGTAATTGCTTGGGGAGTTTTAATTGCTCTTCACGAGTTGGGAAGTGCGAAATTTGACCGCTGGCAACTAATGGCGCTCTTAACTTTCTTCATCGGCATTGTCGCTGTATATATTTCAGGACAACGATCTTCCTGGATTAGTCTAAGCGTGGGTCTAGTTGTCCTAAGTGTCTTTTCGCAAAGACGCAGAACTATGGTATTTATGTTTATTCCCATAGTGGGTGCTGTATTTTCACTGGACTTCTGGCGACGAATCTCTACAGTTGCCCAAATCTTCGGTATGCTTCCGTTTTCTGATAGTAGTTTAGCAGAACACCTTAGTCGATGGCAATGGGGTGTAAATAGTCTGTTAGCAAATCCGATATGGGGAATAGGTTACGGACATTTACTCGTGCATAACGCATTTTTGGAAATCGGAAGCACAATTGGCGTATTTCCGGGAATTGCTTTTTTATTGCTCGTTTTTCAATTGATATGGAGGGTTGGGAAAGTCTGGCGTAAAGGGATCGATCCGGATACGCGACGCTATGGTTTACTTTTCACATCCTTTTCAATGGCTTGGATTGAACAAATGCTGATTGGAGCACCTTTTAATACAGTACCATTTGCAGCAGGGCACTGGGTAATGATGGCTCTGGGTTGGTATTTGCCTGATATTCTCAGTAGACACGAAAGTCATCAGAAACGAGGGGAAAGCATCCTCAGACGCAGCCCTGACTGGACTGAACTGGCATCCTCAGATGCCTACTCCACACTGAAATCGTGATCTACTGATTCTTTCTCGCAACGTGAAGACTCGGTCATCTTCTATATCAGAGTTACATTGACAGGAGCACATGAGATGCTTACCGCGTTAGTTCCGACGTACAATTGTGCAGATTCGATTCGCGACTGTTTAGAGTCGATAAAGTGGGTTGACCGAATATTCATTGTCGATTCATTCAGTTCAGATCGAACCCTTGAAATATGCCGTGAATATACGGATTGGATCGTTCAACACGAGTATGTGAATTCGGCTACCCAGAAAAATTGGGCACTGCCTCAAATTCAGAGCGAATGGGTTCTACAAATTGATTCAGATGAAGTAATCGAGCCGCCGTTGGCGAATGAAATTCAAGACCTGCTTAGTATTGGTCAACCGAATAGTGTTGATGGATATCGAATTCCGCGCAAGAACTTGGTGTGGGGACGTTGGGTCCAGTCTTGCGGAACGTACCCGGACCACCAGCTCAGATTGTTTAGGGCCAAAAAAGGGCGATGGTCAGATCGGGAAGTCCATGCACGTGTTATTGGGCTTGACGACGTCAGGGATCTCAACAATCACTTGCTTCACTATGACTACGAAGATATTTCCCAAGAACTTACACAATTTGCCCGCCAAGTTGTGAGATGGGAATCCAATGAGCTATTCAAGAACAATCGTCGTTGGCGATGGCTTGATGTAACCGCCCGACCCATTGCTATTTTCTTCCTACTCTACTTGGGGCGCGGAGGGTATCGTGATGGGTTTAGGGGTTTTTTCCTGTCGGTCTATCGTGCTTTCTACAGCTTCATGACCTACGCTCGTCTGTACGAGTTGGAAATCAGAAATGGTTTACATGAATAAGCGCAGACCGATTCGAATTGCCTATATTGACCATACAAGTGAAATGGGCGGGGCAGAACATCTTCTGCTAACCTTATTTGCTGGCATCTCTCCTGAATTAGTAATCCCTATACTCATTTGTGCTGAGGAGGGTGTATTCACTCTGAAGGCACAACAGATCGGTGTCTCTGTACGCATCATATCTTTGCCGCGTTTTGCCTCGTTGAGCTTCGTCATCGGTACAAGAAAAATATTGAACCCCGTGGCGTTTCTGTACAATGCTTTCTGTCTTGTGATTGGCGCGTGGCGCATTAGCCGTTGTCTAGACAAAGAAAACATTGATATTGTACAAACGAATTCCGCTTTTTCTCACATTTATGGCGGAATCGCCGCGAAAATTATCCGAGTGCCCTGCATTTGGTATTTCCACGATTTGGTAGAAGTTGATCGTCTGGGTGGCAGCATCGTTCTCGTATGGAGATTTCTCGCCCGTCTATTAGCTTATCAAGTTGTCGCCGTTTCAAATGCAGTTTTGTCATCTTTGGGCATTGGCAATAAGGGCACCGTCGTATATGCTGGCTGTAGTCACCCACCCGAAGTGAGTGGCGGGTTGCTGACGAGTTTATGGGCTGATCTGGATTTGCCGAAAGATTCAAAATTGGTTGGATACGTTGGGAGAATTTCGTATGTGAAAGGACTTGATATCCTGGCTGAATCGGTAAAAACGGTGTTACAGACCGCACCTAATACTCATTTTGTTCTGTTGGGTGAGCCATTGTTTGCCGAAAACCCGTACAAGGCTGCGCTGGTCAATAAAGTCGAACTCCTTGGAATACAGGATCATTGGCATTGGTACGGATACGACCCTAACGCAACAGCCCACATGAACGACTTCCATGTACTAGTATTGCCATCCAGGCGGGAAGCGTTCGGTTTAGTCTTGTTGGAGGCTGGGCTAGCGGGCAAGGCTGTCGTAGCAACAACAGTTGGCGGGATTCCTGAGATAATCATAGACTACGAGACAGGTATTCTTGTACCGCCAGGAAGTCCCCAGGATTTAAGTGCGGCCCTTTTGGAATTGCTTACTGATCCTGGATTAGCTGATCGAATGGGGAGAAATGCCACACAGCGTGTGAAAAAGCATTTCAATTTGCAGCGTTATTATGATGAATTCAATGGACTCTATTCAAAGATCGCTCTACCTTCTGATGATTTGCCTCACTCCTTTGTAAGATCACTTTGACACGCATAATGTCACATATCCTGAAGCGCATACTCTTTGTTCACAATGGTCAGGAACGCTTCGTCCGTGACGACTTCGACTTACTCTCCCAGAGCCACGCGGTCACCGATTGGTATCAGCCTCAACGCATCTTTAATCCGTTTCAGCTATATCGACAAATTCAGAACCACGACCTGGTCTTCTGTTGGTTTGCCAGTTGGCACGCCTTGACGCCCGTACTGCTGGCAAAGGCGTTGAGCAAGCCCTCTATCGTTGTCGTGGGCGGCTATGACACCGCCAACGTACCCGAAGCGGGCTACGGCGCGCAGCGGGGTGGATTGCCCCGGCTGGTCGCTCGTACAGTCATTCGCCACGCCACAAAGCTGATCGCTATATCCCAGTCTGCTCGCAGCGAGGTCGTTGCCAGCACCGGGGCCGATCCAGCCAAGATCAGCGTCATTTATCCCGGCGTAACGCCACTGCCTATGGGTCCGTTACAGCGAGAACCCATCGCCCTCACCGTGGGCAATGTCTGGCGGGAGAATCTGTTACGCAAGGGGCTGCTGCCCTTCGTCCAGGCCGCCGCCTATCTGCCTGACGTGCGCTTCGTCCTCGTGGGGCGCTGGTGCGACGACAGCATTGAGGAATTGAAGGCTATCGCCACACCCAATGTGGAATTCACCGGCTTTGTCTCGGATGAGGAGTTGGTGGAGTGGTATCAACGGGCCTCGGTCTACGTCCAGGCCAGCCTGCACGAGGGCTTCGGGTTGAGCGTGGCTGAAGCGATGACGGCGGGCTGTATCCCGGTGGTGAGTGGAGCAGGTGCGTTGCCGGAGGTGGTAGGCCAGGACGCATTCTTTGTCGATTCCTGCCAGCCACAGGTCGTTTCCGTCACAATCGCAAAAGCTCTGTCTGCTGATGGAAGTCAAAGGCAGGCTCATCGGATGCAAATCATAGATCGCTTCCCGTTGCAGTCACGTCAAGAAGCGCTGGAAAAGCTGATGGAAGCAGTTCTGAATAGTGTTCGCTGATTCTCTGTTGGACGACATTATTGAATGGGATATCCCTAACTGGTCAACTGCTTTGGCTTTCTGGCAGCAGCACAGCGCCAAAGAGATGGCATCGGTTTCTGCATTGGAGATCGGCAGCCGTAACGGGGGATTGTCGTTGGGGTTGGCTTTGCAGGGCGCACAGGTGGTCTGTACGGACCTCATTTCTCCTACAGACAATTCGCTGGACAAGCACAGAGAGTATAGAGTAGCCCACCGCATCTCCTATGCCCAGATCGATGCCTTGCGCATTCCCTACCTGGACAGCCTTGATGTGATCGTCTTCAAATCTGTTTTGGGTGGAATCGGTCGTTCCGGTCAGATCGAAAAGCAGGCGCAGGCACTCGCTCAAATGTATATGGCGCTCAAGCCCGGTGGAGAACTCTGGTTTGCGGAGAATCTGGTCGCTTCGCCCATGCATCAATATCTGCGCAGCCGCTGGGTGAGATGGGGCAGAGATTGGCGGTACGTGACAACAGGGGAAATGGATAGCTTCCTGTCGCCGTTTTCGACGGTCCTCTATCAGACGGTCGGTTTCCTGGGTGCATTGGGGCGGACACCCCGGCAGAGAGCGGTTTTTGGACGCCTGGACCGTCTAGGGGTGGATCGGTGTGTCCCAAAGGAATGGCGCTACATCATTATTGGTTTGGCGAGGAAATAGGCGAATCATGAGCCACAATTCTGGAGACTCGCCGTCTGTCACTGTGCTTGTGCCCATCCGCAACGAAGCCGTCTACATCGAACGCAGCCTGGAAGCCGTCCTGGTCCAAAGACGAAGTGACCAAACTGAGGTGTGATATAATCGAGTGAAAATTCGTCGCCTCGTATTTGATGAGCACAATCGACGCCATATAGCCAGGCACG